>Ga0208100_100234_pt1 | contig 23008 bp, 22 predicted proteins | sample SubbioR11_8A_Aug_FD_184817 | JGI IMG/M metagenome (GOLD analysis project Ga0208100, IMG submission 184817) | Serpentinite rock and fluid subsurface biosphere microbial communities from McLaughlin Reserve, California, USA - CR11_8A_Aug (SPAdes) | ecosystem: Environmental > Terrestrial > Deep... | reverse complement strand
CCAGCTCGGCCGCGCGGGCCTGCAGCGCCTCGCGCTCGCTGCGCAGGCCCCGGGTCGCCAGCCGCTCGCGGCTGACATGGCGCTCGATGTCGAGGTGCTCGTCTTCGGCCCAGGCGTAGCCCAGGGCGTCCTCGACGACCCGGCGCCGGAACCGCGGATGGCGAAGCAGTGCAGTGCGCAGCCGCTCGCACAGCACCTCGTAGCGCAGCGCCGGGCGCAGCAGCCAGATGCCGACGATCATCATCAGGTTGACGTCGCTGTCCATGCGCAGCCAGGCGGTGTCGACGCGCGACATGCGCTGCGGGGCGGCGGCCATCGGGCGGTCTCTCCTGGGGGTCCGGGTCGCGGGCCACACTCGCTAAGATCGCGGCCCGATCGTCCGATTGTCACCGACCCGTCACGGGTCGCAGGAGATTTGCGATGACCCAACTCGAGACCCGGTTCGAGCGCGCAGTCGCCGAGAGCAAGACGCTGCCCGAGCGGCCCGACAACGCGACGCTGCTGCAGATCTACGCGCTGTACAAGCAGGCCACCGAGGGCGACGCGCAGGGCGCTCGTCCGGGCTTCACCGACTTCGTCGGCCGCGCCAAATGGGACGCCTGGCACGCGCTGGCGGGCAAGACGCCCGCGGCGGCGATGCAGGAGTATGTCGACCTGATCGAGTCGCTCAAGTAGGCGCTCGGGCCGACCCGGGCTCCGCCCTGCGCGCCGCCTTGCGCGCGCGGCGGCGCGGCGGCCGGGCCGCCGGTCTGGCCGGCTTCGCGGACTTGGCCGCGGCGCTGCGCGCCGGCTTCGCCCCGGCGCGGCCGGCGCCGGCCGGCGCCGGCCGGTCTGCCGCGGGTGCGGCTGCGCCCTCACCCGCGCCGAGCAGCCGGTCGAGGTTGTTCTCGATCTCGCGGCTGATGCGCTGGCTGAACGCGCCGAGCAGGAAGCCCAGCCGGGCCTGCAGGTCGAAGTGGTCGGCCGCGACCACCAGCCGGCCCTGGACCCCGCTGCGGGCGAACTCGACGGTGTCGCTGTACTCGCCGCGGATCAGGCTGCAGTCCATGCCCAGGCGCTCGCGCGCCTCCTCGGCCCAGCGCTCGGCCACCTGACGCGCCTGCGCCAGACCCAGGTCGTGGGCGCGGTGGATGTGGATGTCGGTCAATGCGGGCTGCTCCCTCGGTACGTGGCACCTGGCTGGCCCAGGCCGGGATCGCTGGGCGCGGCCGCAGACGCGGCCTCGCGCAGTCTGGCATGGCGCTCGTCCTTGGGCAGACCGGCCAGCAGCCGGGCCTGGCCATGCAGGCAGGCAAAGTCGCCGCCGCAGCGCAGGTACAGGCCCTCGAAGCCCGGCACCAGGTCGTCGTAGGCGGCAAAGATGCCCAGTGCGGCGTTGTTGGCGCTGGCAAACCAGGCGTCGTAGCCGGCAAAGCCGGCCCACTCGCCGGCGCGCAGGCGGCGGTGCTCGTCGCGCAGCCGCTCGAAGACGGCGGCCTTGGCCGCGCGCTGCCCGGCCTCGGGCTGGTCGCTCGTGTAGACCGCCTCCAGCTCGGCCCGGGCAGCGTGCACGAGGGCTCGCAGCCGTGCGCGCCGCTGCTCGAAGCGCGCGTGCTCGGCACGTGCCTGGGCGCTGCCGTGGGCGGCCAGCCAGCGCCGCACGCCCAGGCGGTCGACGGCGCTCGCGTACGACTCGTTGAAGGTCATGTCGTCGCCGACGTAGACCACCTGGTGGGCCAGTTCGTGGAAGATCAGTCGCGCCAGCTGGCCCTCGGGCCAGCCGATGAAGGTCGACAGCAGCGGGTCGCCGCCGAGCCAGTCGAGGCGGCCCAGCGTCGAGTACGCCGGCACCGGGTAGACCAGCACGTCGTGGCCGGCCGCGCGCAGCCGCGCTGCGGTGGCCTCGGCGCGCTGGCGGTCGAAATAGCCGCGGTAGCCGACGCAGCCGGCGACCGGGAAGCACCAGGTCTTCAAGGTCAGCGACAGCGCGGGCGCGGCGACCACGTTCCAGACCGCGGCCGGGCGCTGCAGGTCGCTGAAGCTGCGGTAGCTGCGGTTGTCGGGCAGGCCCAGCTCGGTGACGGCGAAGTCGCGCATGCGCTGCGCCAGGGCGAGCCGCTCGCGCAGCGCCGGCGCGGTCGCCGGGTCGGCGATCAGCTCGGCCACCGGCTGCGCGCGGTGCAGCAGGTCCATGTGGCCGGCCACCGCCTGGCCGTAGTAGCCGAGGTGGCTGCAGCCCGCGGCCAGCGCCGCCAGGGCCAGCAGCAGCGCCGCGGCCGCCGGCCGCGCGGCGTGTGGACGCTCAGGCCTGCCCATCGTCGGGCGTGACTTCGACCAGGCAGTCGTAGAAGGTCGGCGCGCGGCCGAGGTCGCTCAGGCGCTGGCTGGTCAGTTCGTTGACGTTGGTGCCGTCGGGCGCGAGCTTGCGCCACCAGATGCCCAGGCCGACGACGACCCCGCTGCGGGTGCGCGGCGTGACCTGGGCGCGGCAGCGGTGCACGCCGCGGTCGTTGAAGACGCGCACGCGGTCGCCGTCGGCGAGGCCGCGCGCGGCGGCGTCTTGCGGGTGGATCTGCAGCCGCGGCTCGCCGACCGCCGCGCGCAGGCTGTCGACGTTGACGAAGGTCGAGTTCAGGAAATGTCGCGCCGGCGGCGAGATCATCGCCAGCGGGTAGCGCGCGGCCAGCGCCGGTGCGCTCAGCACGCTCTCGTGGTTGGGCACGAAGTCGGGCCCGCCCAGCCCGGGCGCCTCGACCCGCGCCCGGCCCGAGGGCGTCGGGAAGCCGCCCTCGGCAAACGGCGCCGCCGGCAGCGGCAGCGCCAACTGGCCGTCGCGGCGCAGCGCGTCGTAGTCGATGCCGCGCAGCGCCTGGCGCGCCAGCGCCTCGTCGTCGTCGGCGAAGCAGGGCTCGTCGTAGCCCAGCCGGGCGGCGAGGTCGCGAAAGATCTGCGTATTCGGCCGCGCCTGGCCCAGCGGCGCGATGGCCGGCTCGTTGACGAGGATGTCGGTGTGGCCGTAGCTCAGGTGCAGGTCGAGGTGCTCGAGCTGGGTGGTGGCCGGCAGCACGAGGTCGGCATGGTCGACGGTGTCGGTGGCGAACTGCTCGAGGACGATGGTGTAGAGGTCCTCGCGCGCGAAGCCCGCGGCGACCGCGCGCGAGTCGGGCGCGACCGCCACCGGGTTGCTGTTGTAGACCACCAGCGCCTCGATGCGCGGGCCGAAGTCGCCGCCGCCGGGGTGCAGCAGCGCCTGCCCGATGGTGCTCATGTTGATCAGGCGCGGGCGGCGGCCGGCCAGCAGCTCGGGGCGCTGCAGCGCGGCGTCGTCGCGGTACGGCGCAAACCAGCCCGAGCTCGACAGCAGCAGCCCGCCGGCGGGCTCGCGCCAGGCCCCGACCAGACAGGGCAGCAGCGCGATCAGCCGCACCGCGTTGCCGCCGCCGGCCACGCGCTGCATGCCGTAGTTGAGCCGGATCGCCGCCGGCCGGATCGCGGCGTAGTCGCGGGCGAGTTCGCGGATGTCGTCGACGGCCACCCCGCAGACCACCGCCGCGCGCTCGGGCGGCCAGTCCAGTGCACGCGCGCGCAGCGGCGCGAAGCCCTCGACATGGCGGCCGATGTAGTCGTGGTCGAGGCCGCCGTGGACGATCAGCTCGTGCATCAGTGCCAGCGCCAGCGCGCCGTCGGTGCCGGGCAGCAGCGCGAGGTGGCGGTCGCAGTGCTCGGCGGTCTCGCTGCGCCGCGGGTCGATGCACCAGAGCCTGGCGCCGCGCCGCCGCGCCTGCTGGGCCAGGGCCCAGAAGTGCACGCTCGAGGCCACCGGGTTGCTGCCCCAGATCAGGATCAGCCGCGCATCGGCAAAGTGGCGCAGGTGCATGCCGACCTTGGCGCCGTAGGTCGCGACCAGCGCCTCGGCGCCGGCCGAAGAGCAGATCGTGCGGTCGAGCCGGCTCGCGCCGAGGCGGTGGAAGAAGCGCGCGGCCATGCTCTCGCCCTGCAGCAGGCCCATCGTGCCGGCGTAGCTGTACGGCACGATGGCCTGCGCGTCGCGCGCGGCCAGCCGCGCCAGCCGCTCGGCGGCGAGGTCGAGCGCGTCGTCCCAGGCGATGGCCTCGAAGCGGCCCAGACCCTTGCGGCCGACCCGCCGCAGCGGCTGCAGCAGGCGCTGCGGGTGGTAGCTGCGCTCGGTGTAGCGGCTGACCTTGGTGCACAGCACGCCGGCGGTGGCCGCATGGGCGCGGCTGCCGCGCACGCGCAGCGCGCGGCCGCCCTCGACTTCGACCTCGAGCGCGCAGGTGTCCGGGCAGTCGTGCGGGCAGGCGCCGCGCACGCTGCGCGGCGCACCAGCCGGCGACTGCAGCGCACTCACCCCAGGCTCAGCGCTTGCAGCTCGTAGACCAACTCGCTCGCGCCGCGCGGCGAGCGGCTGGTCTCGACACCGCGCGCCGCGCGCCGCGCCCGCGGCGAGTACCAGTAGACGGTGTCGATGCGCACGTCGCCGGCGCGGTGCACGGCCTCGATTCGCCAGGCGTCGTCGAAACGGCCGGCCGGCACCGCGACCGCCTCGGCGCCGACCACATGCGCCTCGACCTCGACGATGCGGTGGCCCGGCTCGCCGTCCTGGCGCTGCTCGACCGCTGCGCGCCAGCGCCGGCCGGCCTGCAGCGGGAAGCGAAACAGCGGAAACGCCGGCGCGTAGTGCATCGCCTCGCCGGGCACCAGCTCGCGCGAGACGCGGTTGAAGTCGGCGTCGAAGACCTGGCTCAGCCAGGGCCCGCTGCTGCCGGCGCGGCGCACGCCGACCGTCCAGCCGCCATCGGGCAGCAACTGCCGCACTTCATGGTCGAGGACCAGCGGCGAGTCGCCGCCGACCACCCGGGTCGCAAACTGCCAGCGGTCGCCCAGCCGCGGCTGCGGCCGCTGGACTGCGCCGGTGGGCGCAGACGAGGTGACGGTCATCGCGGCGGACTCCCCCGAGGCAGCCTGGCGGGCTGCGCAGGCAGCGGCCAGTGTAGGGCAGCACGGCGCGGCTGCCGCCGGGCAGCGCAGCCGCGATGGGGCTTTGACGCCGGCCTGGCCGGCCGGGCCGGCCGCCGCGTAACATCGTCCGGCAACGACAGGCCGACCGACCGACCACGCGGGTGCCCCATGAACGTCATCGACTCGCTGCGGGCCGACGCCGCCAGCGTCACCGCGATCCGCCGTGACCTGCACGCCCACCCCGAGCTGTGCTTCGAGGAGCACCGCACCGCCGAGGTCGTCGCGCGCGCGCTGGCCGAGGCCGGCATCGAAGTCCACCGCGGCATCGGCCGCACCGGCGTGGTCGGCGTGCTGCGCCACGGCAGCTCGGCGCGCGGCATCGGCCTGCGCGCCGACATGGACGCGCTGCCGATGACCGAGCGCAACACCTTCGCGCACGCCAGCCGCCACCCGGGGCGGATGCACGCCTGCGGCCACGACGGCCACACCGCGATGCTGCTGGCCGCGGCGCGCCAGCTCGCCCGCCAGCGCCACTGGGACGGCCATGTCTACCTGGTCTTCCAGCCCGCCGAGGAAGGCGGCGGCGGCGCCCGCGAGATGATCCGCGACGGGCTGTTCGAGCGCTTCCCGATGGAGGCGATCTTCGGCATGCACAACTGGCCCGGGCTGGCGGCCGGGACCTTCGCCGTCTGCGACGGCCCGGCGATGGCCTCGTCGAATGAATTCCGCATCGTCGTCACCGGCCGCGGCGCCCACGCGGCGCTGCCGCACAACGGCATCGACCCGGTGCCGGTGGCCTGCCAGATGGTGCAGGCCTTCCAGACCATCGTCACGCGCAACAAGAAGCCGCTCGACGCCGCCGTCATCTCGGTGACGATGATCCACGCCGGCGAGGCGACCAACGTGGTGCCCGAGCGCTGCGAGATCCAGGGCACGGTGCGCACCTTCACGCTGCCCGTGCTCGACCTGATCGAGCAGCGCATGCGCGAGATCGCGACCCACACCTGCGCCGCGTTCGGCGCGCAGTGCGCGTTCGAGTTCCGCCGCAACTACCCGCCGACGATCAACCACCCGGCGGCCGCGGGCTTCGTGCGCGAGGTCATGCGCGAGGTCGCCGGCGCGGCCAACACGCTGGAGTTCGAGCCGACGATGGGCGCCGAGGACTTCAGCTACTTCCTGCTCGAGAAGCCGGGCGCCTACTTCGTGATCGGCAACGGCGAGGGCGCGCACCGCGGCGCCGGCCACGACGAAGGGCCCTGCACGCTGCACAACCCGCACTACGACTTCAACGACGAACTGATCCCGCTGGGCGCGACGCTGTGGGTGCGGCTGGTCGAGCGCTGGCTGGCCGCACCGGCGCCGGTCTAAGCCGCGACCGGCGCCGGCCGCGCGGGCGCTGCAGCGTCAATCGCGGTCGCGACGGTCGCGGCGGTCGCGACGGTCGTTCTTGCGACGGTCGTCGGTTTCCATGCCGTGGCCGATCGCGCCGCCGATGACCGCACCGCCGAGCGTGCCGAAGGTGCCGCCATCGGTCAGCACCGAGCCGGCGACGCCGCCGACGGCCGCACCGATCGCGGTGTTGCGGTCGCGCTCGGACATCGACGCACAGCCGCTGGCGGCCAGCGCGGCCAGGGCCAGGGCAGCGACGGTGGCGCCGCGGCGCAGCGTGGCGGCGGCCGCGAGTGGGGCAAGGTGGCGGTCGGGGGCAGTCATGGCAGTACTCCTCGGGGGTCGTGACGGTTCGGGTCCGGGGCTCGCGCAAGCCGGCACCATGCTTCGCACAGCGCCTTGCGCAGGCCCGCGGTTGACCCGGGGCAGCCGGCGCAGCGCTACAAGGTGTAAGGGCCCCTGCCACCGGACTGTCTGTGGCCACCGAGCGCGCAGCGGGGGCGCTGATACACCGGCCCTGTGCCGCGCCGGTGCCGCGGGCCCTGGCCGCAAGCCCGCACCGGGCCCCTGCCCGCCCGTCAGGACCGCGGCAGCGGCCCCTGCGGTGCCCGTTGCCAGAGGTCGCGCGCGGCCGCCGCCAGGGCCACCGGGTCGAGCCCCGGCAGCGGATACGCCGTCCGCCCTGCCCCCTCGGCGTAGTTGTGCCGCGTCGAGCGGGCGTAGCAAGGGTCGTAGTGGCGCCGCATCACGCTCTCGAACAGGGCGTCGACCTGCCCGGCGGCAGCCAGCGACTGCCAGGCCGCCAGCACTTCGCCGCCCACCAGCGGCTTGAGCGGAACCAGCTTGTCGACCATGCCAGGCGGGTCGGCCGCGAAATGCGGGTAATCCTCGCGCCAGAGCCGCACGCGCTCGGCCATCGGCGCCGAGAGCTCGATCACCGGCGAGCGGTGCATCGCCTCGAACAGGCTCTGCGGAATCTGCAGCCGGCCGATCTTCTTGCTCTCGGCCTCGATCCAGACCGGCCGGTCGGGAGCAAACCGGCGCAGGGTCTGCAGCAGCAGCGTGTCGAACCTCTTCTGCGTCGGTTGCGGCTGGCCAGGCAGGTCGCCGAGCAGCGAGCCGCGGTGCGACGCCAGCGCCTCCAGGTCCAGCACCTGCTGCCCCTGGCGCGCCAGTTCGCTCAGCAGCCGGGTCTTGCCGCAACCGGTGGGCCCGGCGAGCACGCGGTAGTCGAGCGTCGGCGGCAGCGCGGCGAGCGACTCGCGCACCCACTGCCGGTAGCGCTTCCAGCCGCCGGCGAGCACGTCGACCTCGAAGCCGATCGTGCGCAGGCTGTCTGCCCACAGCCGGCTGCGCTTGCCGCCGCGCAGGCAGTACACGAGGAAGCGGTCCGCCGTGCCGTAGCGCGAGATCAGTGGCTTGATCTGGTCGGCGATGTTGCGCAGCGAGTACTCGACGCCGATCAGGTACGCAGCGTGCTTGTCGACCTTGTGCCGGATGCCGACCTCGGCGTACTGCGCGTCGTCGACCACCGGTAGGTTCACGGCGCCGGGCAGGTGATCCTCGGCGTACTCGTGCGGCGAGCGGGCGTCGATGACCAGCGAATAGTCGCCGAACTCGCGCACGCCCAACTGGGCCGGCGAAACCGGCGCCGGCGGCTCGCCGCTGCTACCCGGGGCACCCTCGGGCCTGCGGCCCGGTCCCGCCAAGCGGGAATGAGCCCCCACGGGCGGCCGGGCGGGGCTCACCGGGGCACCCTGCGGCCTGCAGCCGGTGGCGGCACCGCGGCGACAGCGCGGCCGCAGCCATCTCGGGTTGCGGCGTCGACGGCTGCGGCGTCGACTGCGACGGCGAAGCCCGACCTCGACGGCGCCTGGGTACATGGGCCCGGTAGGGGCCCGTCGAGCTTACGCATGGGGTTGATTCGTCGAGCCTCGTGCAGGCCGAGCGGGTACCGCCGAAAGGGCTCAGGTGGCCGGCCGGGTCGCGAGCATACGCGCTTCGCGCCCGCCAGACCCAGGCCACCGGGGACTCGGCTCGAGTGGTGGCGCTTGCGCCTTCTGCCCTTCTTGCCGGCGTCCAGACCGGTGCTGCCGCCAGGGTGCGGGGCTGAGCGTATTCCGGGCTGGGGTGTCACATCGCTCGACGGGACACGATCACTGCCGGCGGAAAGGGAGGGATTCGAACCCTCGTCACGGGAGACCCGTGAACCGGATTTCGAGTCCGGCGCATTCGACCACTCTGCCACCTTTCCTGCATTCGGGTGTGGTTGCCCGAAGCGAAGCAGGAATTCTAGCCCAGCAAAACCGCCGCGCCGCCCGGCTGCGGCCGCCCGTTCAGGCCGGGATCTCGATGGCCAGGTCGGCCAGGCGCGGCGTGGCCGAGCCGGGGTCGGACAGCCGCGTGCGCCAGCGCTGGCCGGGCGCAAGCGGCCAGGCGTCGGTGATCGTGCCGGTGGTGACGAGGTCGCCGGCGTGCACGGGCCACGGCGCGGGCGACGCGGCCATCGCGTCGATCCACTGGCGCAGCGCATCGACCGGCCCGTCGAGCACGATGCTCGCGTCGCCGCGGTCGATCACCTCGCCGTCGCGCAGCAGCTCGACGCGCAAGGCGCGGGTCTCGGCCGCGAGGTCGGCAAAGCGCGCTGCGGGCACGCGCGGCCCGACGTAGAGGCGCCCGTGCAGGGCATCGTCGACCATGCAGTCGGCCAGGGTGAAGCGCCAGCCTTCGAAGTGCGTGTGCACGACCTCGAAGCCGTGCGCCACCCACTCGATGCAGCGCGCGAGCGCCGCGTTGTCCATGCCCGGCTCGGGCACCGCCTTCAGGCCGAACACGATCTCGGGCTCGAGCCGTGGCTGGCACAGGCCGGCGAGCGAGCCGACGGCGTGCGGCGCGTCCAGCAGGGTGAGGGTATGGTCCCAGACGTTGGCCCAGATCGGGGCGTAGACCTTGTAGCGCGGCCAGATGCTGCGGTTGGTGAAGCCGATCTTCCAGCCGCGCGGCACGCGGCCGGCGGCGAGTCGCCGATCGCGCATGCGTGTGGCCACGGCGAAGGCCGCGCCGACGTCGAAGCCGGGCTCGGTCTGGCTCGGCAGCGGCACGGTCGCAGCGCGTGCCTGCGCATCGAGCATGCGGTCGGCGACCGCAGCGAGCCGCGACTCGGCGATCATGGCTGCAGCTTCTCCAGGCCCCCCAGGTAAGGCCGCAGCGCCGCCGGCAGCGTGATCGAGCCGTCGGCGTTCTGGAAGTTCTCGAGCACCGCGACGAGCGTGCGGCCCACCGCCAGGCCCGAGCCGTTGAGCGTGTGCACGAAATCGGTCCGGCCCTGCGCGTTGCGAAAGCGCGCCTGCATGCGCCGGGCCTGGAAGGCCTCGCAGTTGCTGCACGAGCTGATCTCGCGGTAGGCGCGCTGCGCGGGCAGCCAGACTTCGAGGTCGTAGGTCCTGGCCGCGGCGAAGCCCAGGTCACCGCTGGCCAGCAGCACCACGCGATGGGGCAGCTCGAGCTTGCGCAGGATGGCCTCGGCGTGGCCGACCATCTGCTCGAGCGCGGCGTTGCTGTGCTCGGGGTGGACGATCTGCACCATCTCGACCTTGTCGAACTGGTGCTGGCGGATCATGCCGCGCGTGTCGCGGCCGGCGCTACCGGCCTCGCTGCGAAAGCACGGGCTGTGCGCGGTGAGCCTGATCGGCAGTTGCGCCGCCTCGAGGATCTGCTCGCGCACGGTGTTGGTCAGCGAGATCTCCGACGTCGAGATCAGATACTGCTCGGGCTGCTGCTCGTCGCCGCCGCGCAGCACCCAGAACATGTCGTCACTGAACTTCGGCAGCTGCCCCGTGCCTTCGAGGATCTCGCGGTTGACGATGTAGGGCGTCCAGCACTCGGTGTAGCCGTGCTCGCCGGTCTGCACGTCGAGCATGAACTGCGCGAGCGCGCGGTGCAGCCGCGCGACCGGCCCGCGCATGAAGGTGAAGCGCGAGCCCGCGAGCTTCGCGCCGGTCTCGAAGTCCAGGCCGAGCGGGGCGCCGAGGTCGACGTGGTCCTTCGGCGCGAAGCCGAACTCGCGCGGGCTGCCCCAGCGCCGCACTTCGAGGTTGGCGCGGTCGTCGGCACCGACCGGCACGTCCGGCTGCGGCAGGTTGGGCAGCTGCATCAGCAGCGCGTGCAGCTCGGCCTGCAGGGCGTCGAGCCGGGCGGCGCAGGCGCCCAGTTCGTCGGCCAGGGCGCCGACTTCGGCCTTCGGCGCCGCGGCGTCCTCGCCGCGGGCCTTGCGCTGGCCGATCTCGCGGCTGAGCGCGTTGCGCCGGGCCTGCAGCTCCTCGGTGCGGGTCTGCAGCCGCTTGCGCTCGGCCTCGAGCGCGCTGTAGCGCTCGACGTCGAGGAAGGGCTGCGGGTGGCGGCGCGCCTCGAGGCGGGCGATCACCGCCGGCAAGTCGCGGCGCAGCAGCTGGAGGTCGAGCATGGGGCGGGCTCTGAGGCGATCAGGTCGATGCGGTCGGCGGGGGCGGCGGGCTCTCGAGCCGCTCCGGCTCTGCCGGCCGGCTCGAACCCGCGCGGGGGGCGGGCCGGGCCCCCGGCCCGCCCCAGGGAACATTCTTGTCCCCCAGCCCCAGCGGCAGCGGAAAGCGCACGGTCTCGCGCACGCCGTCGACGCTGCGCACGCTGAGCGCGCCGAGCTCGCGCAGGCGGGCGATGACCTGCTGCACGAGGATGTCGGGCGCCGACGCGCCGGCGGTCAGCCCGACGCGGTGGCGGCCTGCGAACCATTCGGGCTGCAGCTCGGCGGCGGCGTCGACCATGTACGCGGGCGTGCCCAGCCGCTGCGCAACCTCGCGCAGACGGTTGCTGTTGCTGCTGGTCGGGCTGCCGACGACGACGACGACGTCGACCTGCGGCGCGAGCAGCCGGACCGCGTCCTGGCGGTTCTGGGTGGCGTAGCAGATGTCCTGCTGCTTGGGCTCTCGCACCTGCGGAAAGCGCCGGCGCACGGCAGCCAGGACCTCGGCCGCGTCGTCGGTCGACAGCGTGGTCTGGGTGACGACGGCGAGCTTGTCGCCGCGCGGCTGCACGCGCGCGACGTCGGCGACGTCCTCGACCAGGTGGATGCCGCCCTCGAGCTGGCCAATGGTGCCCTCGACCTCGGGGTGGCCCTTGTGGCCGATCATGACGAACTCGTAGCCCTCGCGGGCGAGCTTGGCGACCTCGACATGGACCTTGGTGACCAGCGGGCAGGTCGCGTCGAAGACCTGGAAGCCGCGCGCGGCGGCCTCGCGCCGCACGGCCTGGCTGACGCCGTGCGCGCTGAAGACCAGCGTCGCGCCGGGCGGGACCTCGGCGAGGTCCTCGATGAAGACCGCGCCCTTGGCGCGCAGGTCGGCGACGACGTAGGTGTTGTGCACGATCTCGTGGCGCACGTAGACCGGCGCGCCGAAGCGGCGCAGCGCGCGCTCGACGATCTCGATCGCGCGGTCGACGCCGGCGCAGAAGCCGCGCGGCTCGGCCAGCAGCACCTCGTCGACGCGCGAGACAGGACTCATTGGATCACGCCGATCACCCGCACCTCGAAGCGCAGCGCGCGCCCGGCCAGCGGGTGGTTGAAGTCGAAGCGCAGCCAGCCCTCGTCGGGCGGGCCGAGCTCGCAGACGATGCCGGCGTAGCCGGCCTGTCCGTCGGGCCCGGGAAACTGCACGGCATCGCCGAGTGCGTAGCGCGCGTCGGGGTCGCCCAGTTCGCGCAGCAGGGCCAGGCTCACGCGCTGCACCAGGGTCGGGTTGCGCTCGCCGTAGGCCTCGCCGGCAGCCAGCTCGAAGACCGCGTGTGCGCCCTCGGCCAGGCCGAGCAGGCGCTGCTCGAGCGCCGCGGCGAGCTGCCCGCTGCCCATCGACAGGGTGGCCGGCGCGCCGTCGAAGGTGCTGACGACGACGACGCCGTCGTCGCGGGTGAGCCGGTAGTGCAGGGTCAGAAACGAATCCCCCTCAATGGTGTTGGCGGGCGCCGCGGCAGTCTGCATAGTGGGCGGATTCTAGAAGCCACCCGCCCGAGGCCCCGATGTCGATCAAGGACCTGCCCGCCGACGCCCGCCCGCGCGAGAAGCTCATCGCCCGCGGCGCGCCGGCGCTGGCCGACGCCGAGCTGCTCGCGCTGCTGCTGCGCACCGGGGTCGCGGGCACCGGCGTGCTGCAGCTCGCCCAGCAGTTGCTCGCGCGCTTCGGCGGCATCGCCGGCCTGCTGCGCGCGCCCGGCGCCGAGGTCGCGCGGGTCAAGGGCCTGGGGCCGGCCAAGCGCGCCGAGCTGGCCGCGGTGCTCGAGCTTGCCCGCCGGGCGCTGGTCGCCGAGCTGGCCGAGCGGCCGCTGTTCGATTCGCCGCAGCGGGTGCGCGAGTACCTGCGGCTGCAACTGGCGCACCTGCCGCACGAGGTCTTCGCGGTGCTGTTCCTCGACCACCAGCACCGGCTGCTGGCGATGGAGGAGCTGTTTCGCGGCACGCTCGCTCAGACCAGCGTCTACCCGCGCGAAGTCGTCAAGCGCGCGCTGGCGCTCAACGCCGCGGCGGTCGTGCTCGCGCACAACCACCCCTCGGGCGTGGCCGAGCCCTCGCGCGCCGACGAACACCTGACGCAATCGCTCAAGGGCGCGCTGGCCCTGGTCGACGTGCGCGTGCTCGACCACTTCGTGGTCGGCGCGGCCGAGGTCGTCTCGTTCGCCGAGCGCGGCCTGCTGTAGCCCCGGCGCCGGCCGGGGCCAGGCCGGCGCTGGCGACAATCGCCCCACCATGACCCGTGGCTGCCTGCAGGACCTCGCCGCGATCAAGCCCGTGCTCGCGCGGCGCCGGCGCGAAGCCGAGCTGCGCGCGGCGCAGGAGCGCGCCGCCGCCGCCCGCGCCGAGCGCGAGCGCACGCTGTTCGAGCGCACGGTCGGCCCGGTACAGCCGCTGCCCGACCGCGGCCGCGCGCTGCTGGCGCCGCCGCGCCCGGATGCGCTGCCGCGCCAGCGCGAGCGCGACGAGCGCCTGGCGCTGCAGCAGGCCTGGTCGGACGAGCTCGACGTCGAGCGCCTGCTCGACACCGACGACGAGCTGAGCTTCCGCCGCCCGCACATCGCGCCCGACGTGACGGCGCGGCTGCGCCGCGGGCACTGGGCGATCCAGGCCCAGATCGACCTGCACGGCCTGCGCCGCGACGAGGCCCGCGACGCCCTCGCGGCCTTCCTGCGCGCGGCCCGGCAGCGCGGCCTGCGCTGCGTGCGCGTGGTCCACGGCAAGGGCCTGGGCTCGCCGGGCCGGCAGCCGGTGCTCAAGGGCAAGGTGCGCGCCTGGCTGGTCCAGAAGGACGAGGTGCTGGCCTTCGTCCAGGCCCGCGCCGCCGACGGCGGCCACGGCGCGCTGCTGGTGCTGCTGGCCGGGCACGGCGGCGCGACTCGACGCTGAGGGCGGCGCTGGCGAGCGGCGCCGCAGCACCGCCGGCAGCCGGGGCTGCGCCCGCTGCCCGGCAGGCGGCGCGACCAGGGCCGCGCACGGGAATCCCCAACGCGCCGCACGGCCGTCACGCCGGCGCGTTAAGCTCGCGCCCCGTCGCTCCTATGCCCGCGCCACCGCCGATGCCCGCCACCGCCGCCCCTGCGCAAGCCAACGGCAACCCCTTGCTCGAGGTCGTCGTCGCCATCGTCATCCCGGCGGTGATCCTGATGCAGTTGAGCGGCGAGGACCGCCTGGGCACCGTCGGCGCGCTGCTGCTCGCGCTGGCCTTCCCGCTGGGCTGGGGCGTGCGCGACCTGCTGACCCGGCGCAAGGTCGGGCTGATCGCCGCGCTCGGCGTCGTCAGCACGCTGCTGACCGGCGGCATCGGCCTGCTCGAACTCGACGCCCAATGGCTGGCGATCAAGGAGGCCGCGATCCCGGGCCTGCTCGGGCTGGCGGTGCTGGTCTCGGCCGGCACGCGCTGGCCGCTGATCCGCATGCTGGTCTACAACCGCCATGTGCTCGACGTCGACCGCGTCGACGCCGAGCTGGCCGCGCGCGGCAACGCCGCCGAGTTCGAGGCCCGCCTGCGCCGCGCGACGCTGCTGCTGGCGGCGACCTTCTTCTTCTCGTCGACCATGAACTACCTGCTGGCGAGCTGGGTCGTGACCAGCCAGGCCGGCACCGAGGCCTTCAACGAGGAGCTCGGCCGGCTGACGCTGATGAGCTACGGTGTCATCGCGCTGCCCGCGACGGTGATGATGTTCGGCATCATCTACTACCTCGCGCGCGGCGCCAAGCGGCTGACCGGTCTGACGCTCACGCAGATGCTGCACCACCCGCCCGAGCCGCCGGCTGCGCGGCCATGACGCGGCGGGGCCGGCGCCCGCCGCCATGGGCCGTTCGGCGCATGGTGCTTGGTCGCGCTGCACCACACAATCAGCAGGCTGGGCCTGCACGCACGGCGGCCAGCGCGCACCGTGACGCCACGCCGATTGCCGCCGACCGATGAACGAACCGAGCTCGATCCTCGTCGCCACCGACCACTCCGCACCGGCGCGCCTGGCGGCCGACCGCGCCGCCACGCTGGCGCAGCAGTTCGACGCGACCCTGACCCTGATGCACACGCTGCCCGGCGGGCCGCTGGCCGAGCTGCGCCACTGGCTGGGCCAGCAGCCCGGAACAGGGCAGCCGTCGGCGGCTGATGCCGCGCTGCTGCAGCACGCCGGCCAGCAGCTCGACCACCTCGCCACCGAACTCGCGACCACCCACCCGGGGCTGCGCGTGCGACGCCAGCTGACCACCGGCAGCGTGCCCGACGAGATCCTGCGCGGCGCCGACGAGACCGCCGCCGACCTCGTCGTGCTCGGCGCGCGCGGCGCCGGCGTGCTGCGCCGGCTGATGCTGGGCACGACCGCCGAGCGGCTGCTGCCGCAGGCCCGCCGCCCGCTGCTGATCGTGCGCGAGGCGCCGTTCGAGCCCTACCGCCGGGTGCTCGTCGCGCTCGACTTCTCGCCGTGGTCGCTGCCGGCGCTGGCGCTGGCGCGCCGCCTCGCGCCGCAGGCGCAGCCGGTGCTGCTGCATGTCTACCGCGTGCCCTTCGAGGAACGGCTGGCCTTCGCAGGCATCGACGCGGCCAAGATCGGCCACTACCGCCGCCACCTGCGCACGACCGGGGCCCAACTGCTGCAGAGCACGGCGCGCGAGGCCGGCTTCGGGCCCGGTCAGTACGAGGCCGTCCTGGTCGAGGGCGACGCCGGGCCGGGCATCGTCGCGCAGCAGCACGAGCTCGACTGCGACCTCGTCGTGCTCGGCCTGCGCGGGCAATCCGCCGCGGCTTCGGCAACCGGCGCAGCAGCACCCTCGGCCGGCTCGGGCAGCGTCGTTCGCCACGTGCTGGCCGAGGGCGCGACCGACGTCCTGCTGGCCGTCGCAGCCCCCGCCTGACCCCGGGTCTGCCCGGGGTCGCGCCGCGCGGCGACCTTGACGCGGCTCAATGGCGCGCCGGCGCGCCGGCGCAACATCGCTGGCCGATGCAGGGCAATCCGGCGGCCGCCGCCGGCCGCAGCCAGGCCCCGGCGTCGACCACACCGGAGACACAGCGATGGGTGCAGCCGACAACGCCGCCAGTGGGGCGGCCACCCAAGCCGCCGAGCCCGCCACCGACCCCGCGCGGCCGGCGCGCATCGTCAAGCCGGCGCAGCCGCGCGTGCGGCCGCACCTGGGCGACCATGCCGCGGCCTGCGCGGCGTTCTCCTGGGCCGACGCGCGCGGCCTGCTCGACGGCCTGCCCGCCGGCGGGATGAACATCGCGCACGAGGCGGTCGACCGCCACCTCGCGCACGGCCGCGGCGGCCGGACCGCCATCCGCTGGCTGGGCAGGAGCGGCGAGCGGCGCGACCTCAGCTACGCCGACCTCGCCGCCGGCAGCAGCCGCTGCGCCAACGCGCTCGCCGCGCTGGGCGTGCAGCCCGGCGAGCGGGTCTTCGTGCTGATCGGCCGGCTGCCCGAGCTGTACCTCGCGGTGCTGGGCGCGCTCAAGGCGCGCTGCGTGGTCAGCCCGCTGTTCTCGGCCTTCGGCCCTGAGCCGATCGCCACCCGCTGCGAGCTGGGCGACGCGCGCGTGCTGGTGACCACGCCCGAGCTGTACGAGCGCAAGGTGCGCGCGCTGCGCGGGCGGCTGCCGGGCCTGAAGCATGTCATCGTCGTCGGCGAGCCGGCCGCCGCCGAGCCCGGCGTGCTGCGCTGGGCCGATGTCGTCGCGCCCGCTGCGCCGCACTACACGATCGGCGCGACCGACCCCGAGTCGATGTCGCTGCTGCACTTCACCAGCGGCACCACCGGCCGGCCCAAGGGCGCGGTGCACGTGCATGCCGCGGTGCAGATGCACGCGCTGACCGCGCGCTACGCGCTCGACCTGCACGACGACGACATCTACTGGTGCACCGCCGACCCGGGCTGGGTCACCGGCACCAGCTACGGCATCGTCGCGCCGCTGGTCAGCGGCGTGACCAGCGTCGTCGTCGAAGCCGAGTTCGACGCGCCGACCTGGTACTCGGTGCTCGAGCGCGAGCGCGTGAGCGTCTGGTACACCGCGCCGACCGCGATCCGCATGATGATGCGCCTGGGCGAGGAGCCGCTGCGCGGGCGCGACCTGTCGGCGCTGCGCTTCATGGCCAGCGTCGGCGAACCGCTCAACCCCGAGGCCATCTGGTGGGGGCTGCGCGCCTTCGGCCTGCCGTTCCACGACAACTGGTGGCAGTCCCAGACCGGCGGCATCATGATCGCCAACTATGCGGCGCTGGACATCAAGCCCGGCTCGATGGGCAAGCCGCTGCCGGGCATCACCGCGGCGGTCGCGCGGCGCACCGCCGACGGCCGCGTCGAGCTGATCGACCGCCCCGAGACCGAGGGCGAACTGGTGCTCGCGACGCCCTGGCCGTCGATGATGCGCGGCTACCTGCACGAGGACGAGCGCTACCGCAAGTGCTTCGCCGAGGGCTGGTACTTCACCGGCGACCTCGCCCGGCGCGACGCCGAGGGCTACTACTGGTTCGTCGGCCGCGCCGATGACGTCATCAAGTCGGCCGGCCACCTGATCGGGCCGTTCGAGGTCGAGAGCGCGCTGATGGAGCACCCGGCGGTCGCCGAGGCCGGCGTGATCGGCATCCCCGACGCGACCGTCGGCGAGGTCGTCAAGGCCTACGTCGCGCTCAAGCCCGGCCACAGCGCCAGCGAGGCGCTGCAGCGCGAGCTGCTCGGCCATGCGCGCAAGCGCCTGGGCGCGGCGGTCGCGCCCAAGGCCATCGACTTCCGCGACAGCCTGCCGCGAACGCGCAGCGGCAAGATCATGCGCCGCCTGCTCAAGGCACGCGAGCTGGGGCTGCCCGAGGGCGACCTGTCGACGCTCGAAGCCGACGACAAGCGCCCGGACCCGACCTGAGCCCCGACTCGAGGCCCAAGCTGATGCCGACCGTGACCAGCCCGCACAAGGTCCACGCCGACCGCGCCCACCTGCACGCGCTGCTGCGCCAGATGCTGCGCATCCGCCGCTTCGAGGCGCGCTGCGTCGAGCTCTACCAGGCGCAGAAGATCCGCGGCTTCCTGCACCTCTACGACGGCGAGGAGGCGGTCGCCGTCGGCGTGGCCGCGGCGCTCGAGCCCGGGCGCGACGCCGCGGTGGCGACCTACCGCGAGCATGGCCAGGCGCTGGCCTGGGGCATGGACATGGCCTCGCTGATGGCCGAGATGCTGGGCAAGGTCGAGGGCTGCTGCCGCGGCCGCGGCGGCTCGATGCACCTGTTCGGCCGCGCCCAGCGCTTCTACGGCGGCAACGCCATCGTCGGCGGCGGCATCCCGCTGGCCGCCGGCATCGCGCTGGCCGACAAGGCACTGCGCCCGGGCGCCGTCACCGCCTGCTTCTTCGGCGAGGGCGCGGTCGCCGAGGGCGTCTTCCACGAGACCATGGGCCTGGCCGCGCTGTGGCGGCTGCCGGTGCTGTTCCTCTGCGAGAACAACCTGTACGCGATGGGCGTGCCGCTCGAGGACAGCGAGGTCGAGACCGACCTGTGGCGCAAGGCGCAGGCCTGGCGCATGCCCGCCGAGCAGATCGACGGCATGGACCCGATCGTCGTCGAGGCCGCCGCCCGCCGTGCGGTGGCCGCGATGCGCGCGGGCGGCGGGCCGCATTTCATCGAGGCGCGCACCTACCGCTTCCGGGCGCACTCGATGTTCGACACCCAGGCCTACCGCAGCCGCGACGAAGTCGAGGCCTGGCGCCAGCGCGACCCGATCGAGCGGCTGCGGCACTGGATGCTCGCCCACCGCCACCTCAGCGAGGCCGAGGCCGCGGCACTCGAGGCCGAGGTCGCCGCCGAACTCGACGCGGCGGTCGCCAGCGCCGAGGCCGGCACGCTCGAGCCGCTGGCCGAGCTCGAGCGCCATGTGCTGATGGACCGGGTCGTGCAGGAGGACGGCCAGCCGCCGCCAGTGCCCGCGCCGCGGCCGGTGCCGGCCGCAGCGGCCAGCCCCGCGCCGCTGCGCATGACCTACCGCGAAGCCTGCAAGCAGGCCATCCGCGACGCGCTCGCCGCCGACCCGCGCGCCTTCCTGGTCGGCGAGGACGTCGGCAAGTACGGCGGCTGCTACGCGGTGACCAAGGGCCTGCTCGAGGAATTCGGCCCGGCGCGCATCGTCGACGCGCCGCTGGCCGAGAACGGCTTCACCGGCATCGCGATCGGCGCGGCGCTGGCCGGGCTGCGGCCGATCCTCGAGATCATGACCTGCAACTTCAGCCTGCTCGCGCTCGACCAGATCATGAACAACGCGGCGACGCTGCCGCACATGAGCGGCGGGCAGTTTGCGGTGCCGCTGGTCATCCGAATGGCCACCGGCGGCGGGCGCCAGCTCGCCGCGCAGCACTCGCACAGCCTGGAGGGCTGGTTCGCGCATATCCCCGGCCTCAAGGTCGCGGTGCCCGCCACCGTCGAGGACGCGCGCTGGATGCTCGCCGCGGCGATGGCCGACCCCAACCCGGTGCTGATCTTCGAGCACATCGTGCTCTACAACGCCGAGGCCGAGCTCGATGCGGCGGTGACCGCAGTCGACCTCGAGCGCGCCCGCGTGCGCCGCGCAGGCCGCGACGTCACGCTGGTGACCTACGGCAACAGCCTGCCCAAGTGCCTGCGCGCGGCCGAGCTCCTGGCCGCCGAGGGCATCGAGGCCGAGGTCATCGACCTGCGCATGCTGCGCCCGCTCGACAGCGCGACGGTGGCCGCCGCGGTCGCGTGCACGCGCCGGGTGGTCATCGTCGACGAGGGCTGGAAGAGCGGCTCGATCTCGGCCGAGGTCGCCGCCCGGCTCGCCGAGGATCTGCTCTACGAGCTCGACGCGCCGATCCGCCGGGTCTGCAGCCGCGAGGTGCCGGTGCCCTACGCCGCGCACATGGAGGAAGCCGCGTTGCCCAGCGTCGACGAGGTCGTCGCCGCGGTACGCGCCATCGTGCCGCCGGCGCGCCGGAGCTGACGATGGCGATCTTCGCGATGCCGGCGCTGGGCGCCGACATGGAGACCGGCAAGGTCGTCGAATGGCGGGTCCGGCCCGGCACCCGCGTGCGCCCGGGGCAGATCGTCGCCGTGGTCGAGACGCACAAGGGCGCGATCGACGTCGAATGCTTCGTCGAGGGTGCCATCGACGACCTGGTGCCGCTGGGCACCGAGCTGCCGGTGGGCGCAGCGATGGCGCAGGTGCGGCGCGCGGGCGAGGCGGCCGCCCCGGCCCCGGCCCCGGCCCCTGCGCCTGCTGCGGCTACGGCTGCGCCTGCTGCCGTCGCCGCCGCGGCGCCCGCGCCTGCGGCACCCCTGCAAGCCGCCTTCGGTGCAGCGCCGGCGCGCGCGCGCGTCAGCCCCGCGGCGCGCCGGCGCGCGGCCGACCTCGGCCTCGACCCCGAGGCGCTGGCGGGCACCGGAGCCGACGGCGCGGTCACGCTGGCCGACGTCGAACTGGCCTCCTCGCGCCCGCCGGTGCCGGCGCCGGCTGCCGACGCTGCAGCAGCGGCCGCCCCCGCGCGCACGGCCCGCGGCGGCTTCGACCCCGCGCTGATGCGCCAGGCGATCGCCGCGGCGATGGGCCGCTCCAAGCGCGAGATCCCGCACTACTACCTGTCGACCACGGTCGACTTCGCCGCCGCGCAGGCCTGGCTCGACGACTGGAACACGGCGCACGAGCCGGCGGCGCGGCTGCTGCCGGCGGTGCTGCTGCTCAAGGCCAGCGCGCGCGCGCTGGCCGCGCTGCCGCAGCTCAACGGCTACTGGGAGCGCGAGGGCTTTCGCGCCGGCCCGGGCATCCACCCCGGCTGGGCGATCGCTCTGCGCGGCGGCGGGCTGGTTGCGCCCGCGATCCACGACGCCGACCGCCAGAGCCTGCCCGCGCTGATGGCGGCGATGCGCGACCTGGTGCAGCGTGCGCGCAGCGGCGGGCTGCGCAGCAGCGAGCTGACCGACCCCACCGTCACCGTCACCAGCCTGGGCGAGCGCGGCGCCGAGAGCGTGCACGGCGTGATCTACCCGCCGCAGGTGGGCCTCGTCGGCTTCGGCCGCGTCGGCCTGCGGCCCTGGGTCGTCGACGGCGCGGTCGTCGCGCGGCCGCTGGTCACGCTCACGCTGGCCGCCGACCACCGCGCCAGCGACGGCCACCTCGGCGGCCAGTTGCTGGCCGCGATCGACCACGCGCTGCAAAACCCCGCCGCCCTGTGACCCCGGAGCCCGCCATGCAAGAGCCCGAGATCCGCGCGCTGGTCGCCGACCTGCTCGCCGGCATCGCCCCCGAGGCCGACCTCGCCACCGTCGGCGACGACGAGGACCTGCGCGCCGCGCTCGACCTCGACTCGATGGACTTCCTCAACTTCGTGGTCGCGCTGGCGCAGCGCAGCGGCCGCCAGATCGCCGAGGCCGACACCGCGCGGCTGTACACGCTGGGCGGGCTGGTGGCGTACCTGGGTGCGCCCGAGCCCGGCGGCTGACCCCGCCGCCGGCTACGGCCCCGGGGTGCCGGCAGCCGGCGCCGCCCACGCTGCCAGCACCGCCTCCGGCGCGACCCGCCCGGGGTGCGCGCTTGGCGCGCGCTGCGCGCTGCCCAGTGCGACCCAGCCGACCAGGGTCTCGCCGGGGGCGCAGAAGGCGGCGACCAGCCCCGGGTGGCGGACCTTGGCGCCGCTGAGCATCTTGCCGGCGTAGCCCAGCGCGTGCGCGGCGTTGAGCAGGTTGGTCAGCGCGCCGCCGACGGCCATCCACTGCTCGTGCGCGGGCACCAGCGGGTGGCCATGGTCGATGCGGGCGACGACGACGACGGTGACCGGCGCGGCGCGCGCGCGCTCGGCGTCGAGCGCGGCGCCGGCGGCGTCCTTGCCGGCGTCGCTGGCGGCCTGCATGAACAGCCGCGCCAGCGCGTCGCGCGCCGCGCCGCGCACGACGACGAAGCGGTACGGCGCCAGCGTGGCGTGGTCGGGCGCGCGCAGCGCGGCCTGCGCCATCAGGCGCAGCTGGGCGTCGTCGGGCCCGGGCTCGCCGAGGTGCTTGCCGCCGAGCGAGCGGCGGGCCAGCAGGGCGTTCAGCAAGGCGGTGTCGGTGGCGGTGGTCATCGTCTTTCGTCCTCCTCAACCCAGCCGGCGGCGCAGCACGTCGCTCAGCGCGTCGACCAGCATGACCAGGACCAGCATCGCGGCGAGGATGGTCGCGGTCTTGTCCATGTGGAACAGGCCCATGTGGAAGGCCAGCATCTGGCCGAGCCCGCCGGCGCCGACGATGCCCATCACCGCCGCGGCCCGGATGTTGATCTCCCAGCGGTAGAGCGTGTAGCTGATGAGCTGCGGCAGGACCTGCGGCAGCGCCGCCCAGGCGAACACGCGGGCCTTGCCGACGCCCTGCGCGCGCAGGGCGTCGCCGGGGCCGGGCGGCGCATTCTCGATCGCTTCGGCAAACAGGCGGCCGAGCACGCCGCCGGTGTGCAGCGCGAGGGCGAGGGTGCCGGCGAACGGGCCCAGCCCGGCCGAGATCAGCAGCAGCGCGGCCCAGACCAGCTCGGGCACCGAGCGCAGCACGTTGAGCAGCAGCCGCGTCGGCAGCCGGGCCCGGGCCGGGTCGCCGGCGTGCATGCGGCTGCCCGGCAGCGCGAGCAGCAGGCCCAGCCCGAGGGCCAGCAGCGTGCCCAGCGCCGACATGGCCAGCGTCTGCCAGGCGGCATGGGCGACTCGCTGCAGGAAGTCGGCGCCGGTGTAGGGCGGGAAGAATTCGCCGACGAAGGCGGCCATCGCGCGCAGCGCGTCGAGCGAGGCGAAGGCCTGCCACTGCAGGTCGAGCGAGACGAAGCTGGCGACGACGAGCACGGCCAGCGCAGCCAGCATCAGCGCGACGCGGCGGCGCGTCGCGCGCTGCGCCGCAGGCAGCGCGAAGCGCTCGGCGGCCGGCCTGGGCGCGGGCTTCACGCGATGGCGCGCCGCAGCGCGGCGCTGATGCGGTCGGCCAGCGCGACCAGCAGCACGAAGACCAGCAGCATGGTCGCGACCTCGCCGCCCTCGAACATGCGCATCGAGACGATGAGCTGCTGGCCCAGGCCGCCGGCGCCGACGAAGCCGAGCACGACCGACGAGCGGATCGCGCATTCCCAGCGGTAGACGGTGTACGAGGTCAGCTCGCCGGCGTTGCCCGG
>Ga0208100_100227_pt1 | contig 23288 bp, 26 predicted proteins | sample SubbioR11_8A_Aug_FD_184817 | JGI IMG/M metagenome (GOLD analysis project Ga0208100, IMG submission 184817) | Serpentinite rock and fluid subsurface biosphere microbial communities from McLaughlin Reserve, California, USA - CR11_8A_Aug (SPAdes) | ecosystem: Environmental > Terrestrial > Deep... | reverse complement strand
GATTACTAACCTTAGGATGTCTGATATCAAAAGTAACTATCTCACCATCCAAAAAAATATCAGTTTCTGTCATCTCAATCACGGTATTGTTTAACAATTGATTGATTGCATCTATATCCTCAACAAAAACGCCTGTATTAATCATTTTCAATGTAATGGCTCTATACATGGCTCCAGTGTCAATATACAATAAATTTTTTATTTGAGCTATCATTTTTGCAATGGTGCTTTTCCCTGCTCCTGCAGGGCCATCCAGTGCTATGATTATCCTCTCCACAGCATTAACCTCCGACTTTCAAATTATCACTTTTTTATTTAATCGCATTTTGGAATTTTTTGGTTTAAACACTGATACCTGCAAGATATCCAGTGGAAAAGGCAATTTGTAGATTATATCCTCCTGTCAATGCATCTACATCTATGATCTCTCCGGCAAAATGCAAACCTTCAATTATCTTTGACTCCATGGTAGATGGGTTAATTTCCTTTGTGCTTATTCCACCTGCTGTAACAATCGCTTCACTTAACTGTCTAGTTCTTGTAACTGTAATCGGAAAACCTAATAATGTATCTATTAATTTTTTTCTCTCTTCTTTAGTTATTTGGTTTACATATTTATTTTCCGGTATAGCAGATAGAGCTATAACAACAGATATTAATTTCTTAGGCAACAGATCATTCAAGGAATTCTTGAATTGTTTATTAATATTTGAGTCAAATTCTCTTTGAAGCCTCTTATCAATCATATCCTCATTAAGGGCAGGCTTGAGATTAATTAAAACCTTTATAGGTCCTCTATCTAGATATTTATTAATATAATTGCTCATGGTTAAGACGATGGGTCCAGAAATTCCATAATGTGTAAATAACATTTCGCCAAACTCTTCATAAATAATTTTGTCATGAACTATCGCAGTTAGCTTTACATTCTTCAATGAAAGTCCCTGTAACTCTTTCACCCATTCCTCCTGAGTCTCTAATGGTACAAGTCCAGGCTTAAGTGGAGTGATCCTGTGTCCAAAAGATTTAGCGAATCGATATCCATCTCCTGTAGACCCAGTGGTAGGATAGGACATACCACCAGTGGCAACTATCACCTTATTGCATTCAATAATGCTACCATCCTTTAGCTTTACACCGACAATACCTTCATTTGTAGCAATTATATCCTTAACCTCTTTTTCCAATCTCAAATCAACATTGTTATCATTTATATAATTAGTCAGCGCTTTAATTACATCACTGGATTTATCGGAGATAGGAAATACCCTGTTACCTCTTTCTACTTTAGTTTCTACACCAAATTGATGCATTAATTCTCTTATATCTGTATTGGAAAATGAATAAAATGCACTATAAAGAAAGTTTCTGTTAGACACTACATGGTCCAAGAGTTCTTCAATAGAACCATCATTTGTTAAATTACATCTTCCTTTTCCGGTGATGAAAATTTTTTTGCCTAATTTATTATTCTTTTCAAGTAGAATAACCTTTTTTCCACGCGATCCTGCTGCACCTGCTGCCAAAATACCTGCAGCTCCTCCTCCAATTACAATTACAGTATCCAAAATTATTTCAACTCCTACTCATTTTATCTAAGTGAGCAATATCGTTTAGCGTGACTACTACCGGTCCATAGGATTTATAGTCGATAACATTAATACATGTATTATCTTGTCTAATTTTATAAAAATAAGATAAATCAATATCAAGTATTCCTAAAATTATGGCTTTAATCATTGTCCCATGTGATACAACCACAATATTTTGTTCGGGATTGGTTTTTATAATCTTATTTATACTATCCAATCCTCTTTTCTGGACATGAATGAGACGCTCACCATCAGGTATTTCTGCATCATGGGGCTTGTTTCTCCAAATCGTATAATGCTCAGAATACTTACTTTGTATTTCATTCATTGTCAAACCTTCCCATACACCAAAATTCATTTCCTTTAAATCCTCTAGCTTCTCAACCTTTAAATTCAGCTTAGCTCCCAATATTTCACCAGTTTCATAGGCTCTATCCAAATTGCTGCTAATGATTTTATTTATTCCATAACTATGCATTCTATCGGCCAATAAATAAGCTTGCTTACGTCCAGTGTCGCTAAGTTCTACATTTTTTGACCCTTGAGCTCTAAACTCAGCATTCCATTTGGTTTCACCATGTCGAACTAAATATAGTCTTGTCATAATACAAAAATCCCCCTCAATTTCAACAATTCAATTATACCATTAATATGAGTTCTAAGAATTATTTTTTCCATTAAGTCATATAATACTCTCATGTTAAAAATCGAACAAAAAAGACTACACTGGCTGTAGTCTTCGATAACTTACGCTATATATTATAGCTTATTTCGATTATTATAGACATTATGCATATCCCATATTTTTTCTAATTTACCAAATGAACTTGTGATTTCATCTTTTTCTCTCATACCAACTGCAACTATTAATGCATTGATAAGACTTAATGGAGCTACCAAAGAATCAACAAAAGAAACCATATTACTTTTTGCGGTCAATGTATAGTCAGCAATTGAAGCAATAGGTGAAACTTGACTATCAGTAATGCCTACAACCAAAGCACCTTGTTCCTTTGTATATTTCAATGCGTTCAAAGTATTAGCAGAATATCTAGGAAAACTTATACCGATCACCATGTCATCCTTACCCACTCTAAGCATTTGTTCAAATATATCACTGACTCCGGAAGATACAACCCTTACATTGTCTAAAATTAAATTAAGATAGAAACCTAGATATTCTGCTAAGGTCGTGGAACTTCTCAAGCCAATAATATATATTCTTTTTGCTTTAAAAATATCATTTACCACATTTTGAAAAACTTCCATATCTATTTCTTCAATTGTAGCTCTTATATTATCCATATCTGCTTTCAGAACCTTCTTTAATACAGTACCTTCGCTAGAGTAATCTTTGGTCATTTCCAACCTTTGTACAGTTGTCAATTTTGTCTTGATTAGTTCCTGCAGTTCTTTTTGCAATTTTGGATATCCATTAAAGCCTAAGACATTGGCAAATCTAACAACAGTAGACTCGCTTACACCTACCTTAATACCCAATTTCGATGCGGTCATGAAGGCTGCTTTTTCGTAATTATTAATTATATATTCAGCAATTAGTTTTTGTCCTTTGCTTAGTCTGGGAAAGCTCTTCTGAATAATTTTAATCAAGTCTTTGTTTTCATCTTTCATACCCATACCCCTACCCCTTATTTTTTACTATTTCACCAATTTGTAACCTTCTATCAAAGCATTTTTGTTTAGTTCTTCTGTGCCCTTAGGCACACGATTAAGTACTGCCACTTCTAGTGCATCTTTGGAAACACAATTTAGAAGTTCTTGAATAACACCTAATGCAACTATATTTGCAACCATTGGTTTGCCTAATATTTCATTGGCAGTTTCAAGGATGGGTACGCTAACTATTTTTCCAGAATTCAGATCTTGATTTATTATTACTGAACTATCAACAAGAAGGATACCCATATTTTTTGCAGTATTGGCATATTTATCATAAGCAATCTGTGTTAATGCTAAAATCAAATCTGCCTTATCAACTTTAGGAAAATCAATTTCTTCATCACTAATAATTACCTCGGACTTACTTGCTCCTCCTCTTGCTTCGGGGCCATAAGATTGCGATTGAATAGCATTTTTCCCATCTCTAAGTGCTGCTTCTGCTAATATTATACCTCCTAAAATAAGCCCCTGTCCACCAGAACCTGTTAACCTGATTCCAATTTGATCGCCCATATATCTATCTCTCCTTCATAAATCTATCAATTATTTTTTGATATTCCTCAGTATATTCAGGTTCTGTATCATTCTTGAATTCACCTATTAAAAACTTTCCTTCTAACTGTTCTGATGAGAGTTTTTGTGCTACCTTAATGTCGACAGCATGCTCTTTTTGCCATTTCATAACTTCTACCGAAGTTCCCTTCTTGTTCTTTCTAGCATAGTATGTGGGGCAAATACTCATTGCTTCGATTAGCGAGAAGCCTTTATTAAGGATACCATTTTCTACAAGTTTTATTAATTGTTGAGCATGATATGCAGTTCCTCTTGCGACATAAGTAGCTCCCGCCGCAGCTGCAAGATTTGGAATGTCAAAACTCTTATCAATATTTCCATAGGGAGCTGTAGTACCTAATTCACCTGTAGGAGTTGTTGGGGAGTATTGGCCTCCAGTCATTCCATATATGTTATTATTAAATACTATGGTGGTAATATTAATATTTCTACGGGCAGCATGAATCAGATGATTTCCACCTATAGCTGTCGCATCTCCGTCACCGGTTACAACCATTACTTCAAGTTCAGGTTTTGACATCTTTACCCCTGTCGCAAAAGCCAAGGCTCTGCCATGGGTTGTATGAAGGGTATTAAAATCCATATAACCAGGAGCTCTGGAGGAGCATCCTATTCCTGAAACAATACACACTTTATCCTTATCGAGTTTTAAATTATCAATAGCTTGGGAAACTGCTCTCATCAAAATTCCATGACCACATCCTGGACACCATATATGAGGTAGCTTATCGCTTCTATAATATTGCTGTACTAATTGACTGCTCACTTTATATTACCTCCTTGATTTTATCAAATATTTCGTCAGGAGTTATGACTTCACCATTAATTTTTCCTATATGATAGACTTCTGAAGAGCTCTTAACTACTCTCTCAACCTCTAGCACTAATTGTCCGTAATTCATTTCAGCAACAATGATCCCATTAACCTTTTTAGCCAATTCCTTAACCTGTTTCTCCGGGAAAGGCCAAATCGATATGGGTCTAAACAATCCAACCTTCAATCCTTGTTTCCTTGCTTTTTTAACAGCACTTTTTGCTGACCTGGCACTGCCGCCATAGGAAAGAACAATAACTTCAGCATCTTCAGTTTGATATTCCTCATAGTCAATAATATCATCAAGATTATCTTCAACTTTTCTCATCAACCTTGTAATGAGGTGCTGGGCTACTTCAGTACTATTGCTAGGAAAACCAGATTCATCATGAACTAATCCTGTAACATGATCTCTAAAGCCATCACCAAAGGCAGACATCCTAGGTACCAGATCACCTTCCATAACTCTATATGGTAAATAGTTTTCATCTCCGGGTACTGGAATCAATCTGTTATATATCTCTATTTCACTGGATTTAGGTATCTCGATTTTTTCTCTCATATGACCAACCACTTCATCTAATAATAATATAACGGGTGTTCTGTATTTTTCTGCTAAATTAAAACACCGTATGGTTAAATAGTAGGTTTCACTTACCGAAGAGGGTGAAAGGGCTATTACTGGATGATCTCCATGGGTACCCCATCTAGCCTGCATAACATCTCCCTGAGAAGGGGAAGTGGGTAGACCAGTACTTGGTCCACTCCTTTGAACGTTCACTATTACACAAGGTATTTCAGCTATGGCAGCATAGCCTATATTTTCCTGTTTCAATGAAAAGCCAGGTCCACTGGTAGCGGTCATAACCTTCGCACCTGTAAGGGAAGCTCCTATTATTGCTGCCATACCAGCTATCTCATCTTCCATTTGAATAAACTTTCCTCCAACTCTAGGAAGCTTTTGAGAGGAGCCTTCAGCAATTTCAGTTGATGGTGTGATAGGATAGCCTGCATAGAAGGTCATTCCAGCTGCAAGAGCTCCCTCAACACAGGCTTCGTTACCCTGCATTAATTTAACATTACCTTTCATCATCATCATTACCTCCCAGATATATTGCAAAATCAGGACATCTTAGTTCGCATAAACCGCATTTTATACATGCCTCGATATTATTGATTACTATTTTTCCATTTTTTAAGCCAAGTACGTTTTTAGGACAAAATTCCACGCATATGCCACAACCCTTGCACCAATCTGTTTTTATTTTCAAAAGTTTATCTTTATTCTTTTGAATGGCCACAAAATTCAACTCCTTATTAAAATATTTTATTAAATTAATTTTAACAATAACTTCTCCAAAATGCAATTTAAATTTCATTTTGGAGAAGTTATTGTTAAAATGTGCAATAATTCCTTCAATTTGTGCACAGGGATTTCATAATTCAATTTTACAATTATTACAGTATACATGTATTCTATCTTTGATACTATTAGCAACAATGGGTTGAAGCAAAAAAATAACAAGACACTTACTAGTGCCTTAAAGTTGAATATTCCAATGTTTTAAGATTTTTAACGAATCGAAGCTGGTTAAATCAAAATGAATTGGAGTTACAGAAATGAAATTATTTTTTATACTATAAATATCTGTTCCCTCGGGATTATCTTCATCTAATATTTCTCCACCTAACCAATAGTAAGATTCTCCACGAGGATCGATTCTTTCAATAAAGGAATTTTTATATTTTCTAACACCTAAGGTCGTTATATGAACCCCTTCAATTTTTCCATGATTATGGTCTGGAACATTAATATTCAATAGCGTGTCTTTGGGAAGATTCTTCTCATAAATCAATTGGGCTAATTTTTTAGAAAAATCAGCTGCTAAGCTGTAGTCCATGTCTTTATGGGAAGCCAAGGAAACAGCAACCGAAGAAAATCCATGAATGGCTCCTTCTATGGCAGCTGATACTGTTCCAGAATATAATACATCTGTACCGAGATTGGCTCCGCTATTAATACCAGAAAAAATAATATCAGGTCTTTCCATCATTAGAGCTTCAATAGCCAATTTTACGCAATCACTGGGTGTACCACTAACAGCCCAAGCTTTGACCTTTAAATCATAAAAATCTACTTCTTTAGCTCTTAAAGGTTGATGCATGGTTATTGAATGTCCTGACGCACTTCTTTGTCTGTCTGGTGCCACAACAAAAACATCTCCTACATTAATTAAAGCTCTTGCCAAATCTCGAATACCAGCAGCAAAAATGCCATCATCGTTGGTTAGTAGAATTTTCAAAATTACTTCCTCCTCAATTAACACAATATTTAAGCGATAGACTATTTCTCATTATAGTAATTTGTCATTAAGCAAATACTGATACTACATAGTTTTAAAGAATTCATGGGAGTGATACTATTTGATTCAAATTGACGACTCTGGAAGTGGCAGCTTAATTGGTGGTACATGTATTGGTGCATTAAGAAAAGAAACCGGTGAATACTACTACGGAATAATTCCTCTTGAGAATTATCAATGTCAAAATTTTGAAGAGAAGGTTTATTTAGACAAAGCGGTTGATTTAATCAATTTATTTTTAGAACAGCTTAAAGTCTCTAAGGATGAGAAAATTGAAGTTTGTAGAGGCTATATGTTTGACAACTTACGACCTTGGCTTAGAGAGAAAAAATATTGTTATTTGAATACAAAGATAGGTGAACCGCTGCAAGCCTTAATAGAAAAAACCTTTGAAAAATATTCAGTTGAATTGGGTTTACCCCAAGAATTCTTAAGCTACACAAAGTATCCCTTTCATTTCCATAGACTATTAAGATGGGTATATGCAGACTATAATAATCGAGTTAAATTATGCAAAACAGGGTGGAAAAGCTGGAAAAAATATGGGAGTTTAGAGATTGAAATAAAGGAAACAACACTTAAAAAATCAAATTATAAATGTCTAAAGTGTTGGAAACCCATAGAAGTTAATAGTCAGGTTACCATGATGAAGTATATCAGTAATAAGCCTAATATCATATATCTTCATCATAATTGCAACTAGAGTTCAGGTAGAGTAAAAACTCCATCTGAACTCTAGTTTTCTTTATACTGGATATGTCTTTTGGTCTTTGTCGGTATAGTTACTATCAATCTTATATTTTTGTGCTTGACGATATTTGAAGAATTCAAGGGCTATTTGAGGAAACAATGCATAGGACAACACATCTTCCTCTTGTTCTAAATATTCCTTCATTTCATTGCGTAAAACTGCTAATTGAGGTTCAATCAGATCAGCTGGACGACATTGTATTACTTCCTCATCACCAATTATTTTCTTGCGAATATCCTCACTAATTTCCACTGCAGATTTTCCATATTCGCCCTTTACATATGCCTTTATTTCCTTGGGTACCATCTTATATCGCTCTCCAAGAACAACATTAAATACCGCTTGAGTGCCAACCATTTGACTCAAAGGTGTAACCAAAGGCGGATAACCCATATCTTCTCTTACTTTTGGTATCTCTTTTAATACTTCAGCATATTTATGTGAAGCATTTTGCAGTTGAAGCTGAGAAACTAGATTTGAAAGCATGCCCCCTGGTACTTGATATATCAAAGCATTCACATCTACCCCTAACATTTTGGGATTTAATAAACCACTTTTTAAGTATTGATCTCTTAATAGAGTAAAATGTTCAGCCACTTCATTTAAAGTTTCTAGGTTTAACCCTGTATCATATTGAGTGTTCTGTAGTGTAGCTACCATAGTCTCTGTGGGTGGCTGCGATGTTCCTAATGCCATCGGAGATATTGCAGTGTCAATAATATCAACACCAGCTTCAATAGCCTTTAAATAAGTCATTGAACCCATTCCGATGGTGTAGTGGGTATGAAGTTCAATAGGAACTTTAATGATACTTTTCAACCTTGTTATTAATTCATAGGCATAATAAGGTGTTAGGATTCCTGCCATATCTTTAATGCATATAGAATCAGCACCCATATTTTCCATTTCTTTAGCAATTTTAATATAATGTTCTGGATTATGAACAGGACTTATGGTGTATGAAATTGCTGCCTGTGCATGTCCACCTTCTTTCTTAGTTGCGGCCACAGCTACTTCTAAATTCCTTACATCGTTAAGAGCGTCAAAAATACGAATAATATCTATGCCATTATGTATTGACTTTTTAACAAATTCTTGTACAACATCATCTGCATAATGCTTATATCCTAAAAGGTTCTGTCCTCTCAATAGCATTTGCAGCTTTGTGGTTTTTACTGCTTTTCTAATAGTTCGTAACCTTTCCCATGGATCTTCATTCAAAAACCTAAGGCTTGAATCAAAAGTTGCTCCACCCCACATTTCAAGAGAATGATAACCAACTTTATCTAATGTTTCCAAAATTGGAAGCATATCTTCGGTTTTCATTCTTGTAGCAATAAGACATTGATGGGCATCCCTTAGTACAGTCTCAGTGATTTTTACTTTTGTCATTATTTTACCTCCTCGTCTTTTATTGGGTATATTATATAAACATAAATTATTTTTTAACTATAGCCAACATTAACGATGCAATACAATCACATAAATTATTTCAATGGTTTGATCTGCAAGCCTTAGTAAAAATTTCCGGCAATGTTGCTTCTAAAATCTTTTCATTAGAGTACTCGTTACGAAAGATAGTATGTATTAGATCAGCGCAATCCAAATCTAAAACATTAAAACCTATTTTTAAGAAAAAATCTTCTGTTTGCTTAGGGTAAACGAATACTCGCTTTATGTCATTTTTTTCTGCCATATTAAGTAATGCTTTCAACAAACCATCACCAATATATTCCATTTGTCTATCCTTCTTTACCACCACGAACTTTACTAATGCATATATTTCACTTTGTATAAATCCAGCTGTTGCAATTATTTCATTCTGATCATACACAGCCATGGTTGTATCTATACACTTATATAAATCACTAACGATTTGATTATGATCACGAAGAAGTTTTTCAACTGCTAATAAATCGTTATTTTTTATAGTCTTTATTTCTAACATAATTAACTCTCCTATAAAAATTCTGCTAATAATTAATAAAACTTGTTTAACATAGTCTATCAAACAAGCAATTTTGTTTCAAGAGTATTAAAGACTTTTCAAATATATGATCTCATCATTTGTTAAATATCTCCATTTTCCTTTAGCAAGATTACCTATGTTTAATAAGCCAATAGAAATCCTTTCAAGGCTTATAACAGGATGATGAATGGCATCAAACATCTTTCTGACTTGCCTATTTTTGCCTTCATGAATTTTTATTGTAACAAAGCAGAAAGAGCCATCTTGCTTTGCAATTTCAATAAAAGACGGAGCAGTAATATATCCGCCAATATCAATCCCATTCGAAAGCCTGTTGACAGCTGATTTATTTGGAACACCTTTTATTTTAGCAACATAAGTTTTCATAACCTCATGCTTGGGATGGGTAAGCTGATATGTAAGATTTCCATCATTCGTTAATAGCAACAATCCAGAGGTCTCACAATCTAATCGTCCCACCGGATAAAGCCGCTTAGATACATCACTAATTAGATCTATCACAGTGGGCCGATTAAATTCATCTGAAAGTGTAGTTATAAAGCCTTCAGGCTTATGAAGCATTACATAAGCAAAATAATTTTCAAGCTGAATCGGTTGATCGTCAATAATAACCATATCATTGATGGAATCAATAATAACACCCTTATCCATGGTTACCTTGCCATTAACCTTCACTCTCCCCTGTTGAATCATTTCTTCAGCCTTTCTTCTAGAAGTTATTCCAGAATGGGCAATGAATTTTTGCAACCTGATAACGATCGCCCCCTCTTCATAGGTTTATTATATAATATTCTACACTAATTTATCATCAAATATATTTAATAAATTCATTCTATCGATTTTTTTCTTTAAAATTTCCTTATCAGTGGTGTATAATCCTAATTCTTTCATCCTTTTAAAATAGTCAGAGCCTGCAAAAGTATATCTGGTTCTTAAACCCTCTTCAGTTAGTATTCTTTCGTTAGCATAAGCTATTAAATCGCCACTGGCTATATTAATTGGTATCTCCAGCAGAGGCATTCCCTTTATCAATCTTACACTATTGTGACCTGCTAGACTACCTGTCACAATAGCCTCTGTATGGCCTACAAACAATCCTGATTTTTCACCGGCACATAGCATATTGTCAATTGTATCAACCTTCATTTTATTATTTCTTGGTGATATGGATAAATATCTGATCGAATTACCAATTCCTCCTGAATAAGGGTCTTCATATCTGGCATTTTCCAACCCTTTAATCTTCCTTAGCTTTTCCAATGGGTAAAATGGAGCCATCAACTTAGCATGACCGGTATCTAAAAGTATAATGTTTTCTGCATATTCTTGAAGTGCGTACTGTTGGCAAACTTTAATATTCAATTTACTTGTATTAATATCTTCCTTGGGGACTGGTAAAACCACAACTCCCTCACTATTTAGTTTATTAACTAGTTCTATACTCAAAGAATCTTTATTCAATTTACAGGAACCACTAAATGCACCATAAGATCCGTCACTTCTTTGTCCTAATATATCTTCAACTCCAGCCTTTTGGCTCAAGCTTATTCTTGGACCAAAGGAAGGGCATCTAAGAATACACATAGCACAGCCATTACCATATTTTAAACAGTTACCCATTGGGCCAGTAGAACCCGTAGTCTCTATAAATACGTCTCCTTCCACCACCCTGCCATCATGAAGCACAATACCGGTTACAGTATTATCCATGAGTTTAACATCTATAGCTCTAGTCTTTAGTAGCAAGTTGATTTCCAACTCTTCAATTAATTTCCTTGCCATAGGCTCTACTTTACAAACATCATATAAGCTTGCATGATTGTGACCAGGAAAATCAATATTAATATGTCTTGCTGCTTTATCAGTTATATTAAAAAGCTCTCCTGCTCCAAGGAGAATACATTCTTCAGCGCCAGTATATCTACCGTTATTTCTCATTATTCCACCTACATTGCCAAGCCCAAGAAGTATATCCATTCTCTCAATAATAGTTACACTAGCTCCAGCTTTTTTTGCAGTTATAGCCGCAGCAGTTCCTGCCCAACCTCCTCCTATAATAATTACTCTAGCCATTTGTATCCCCCTTCTTAAGCACACTTTCAATATCTATTTGACATTTACACATTTTTACTGAACTGCTGTCAGGTGTTTTGCTTATGCAGGAACCACAGATACCCTCTCCACAGCATAAGGGATGGTTATTCGTTGATACAAATTTTATGGGTTTTTCACTGACATTAATTTCCTCCAACAGCATCTTATGCAATTTGTCCGCACCTCCACTAAATAGTATTTTATAATCTCCACTGTGAATTAAATTCTTTACCTTTTTCATCCCATATTCATCTCTAAGATTTACTTCACTGATCCTCAGGTTCAAATGATTCAAATAATCTTTTATAAAGATTTCTCCAACTTTTCCTGGATCAACTACAAAGGTAACCTTGTTCTTCTTAGATAACAAATATTGCACAACTAAATTGGTGGGTGCTAAAGCAATTCCTCTAGCTACCACCAAGACATTTTCTTCGATGCTGTTCTTCAGATGTTTAAGTCCTAAAATACCATTCCAAAATGGTCCTTTAACTATTACTTTTTCTTTTAAATCAGCCAAAGTTTTGGTTTTTATACCTAAAACCTGAATAGCGACCATTATTTCTCCACTGAATTCATCTGTGTACATGATAGACATAGGCACATTGAAACTTGGTGGTTTGTTTGGATTTCTTATAAAAACAAAAGAACCGGGATTCTTTAATTGTCTAGCCAAGGTTTTTGATACCTTTATTTTCAAAAGCACACCTTTTTCTCCTATAAGCTTTTTTTCTACTATGCTTCCTTCTACTTCTTGACGAAAATTTTTCTTCTTGTTTCCGCACCATACATACTCTTGGTATATACATACTCCACTCCATGAACAATCACAAAAACCCCTGTTTTGCAAGTGTGTGCAGGTAAGGCAATCATCAGTTTCAGCTAAATAACAAGGACAATAATCACTGCCAGCATCTATACAGTTCGTTATATAGTCCATAAATATATTCTCTCCCCTTTGTAAGCAATAAAAATACCCTAGATATAATAGGGTATTCAAAAGGAAAGTAATTGGATACACAACTGATCCTGTCCATATGTTTTTTTATATAGCAGGAAAGCCTTGATCATTTTCTATTTTTGAAAAAATTTATCACCTTATCCTTTACAGTTTTTTGGTAAATATCTTCCCTGCAATATAAATATAAGCTGTATATTAATTGATTATCAACAAAGATTTTAGCCCTGCCAAGCTTGTCACCTCTTTTTAAAGGAGCTGTATATTTTTCCTTTACTTCAAGCACTGTTATTATTTTATCAAGCTCTTCTGCTTTTACCGGAATAGTTGCATTCTCATAAGAAATTATACCAGTCTCTGTTTTTTGTCCATTTACAACGCTTACATTTTTTAGTACCTGATCTTTTTGAAATACATTATAAGGCTTATATTCTTCGAAAATATTATTTAAGAGGAGATACGAATCCTGAAACCAATTTGGTGCATTTAATACTACGGAAATTAGTTGCATTCCATCTCTTGTTGCCGATGTTACTAAACATCTTCCCGCAGACGTGGTAAAACCTATTTTTACTCCATCTCCGCCATGTAGTTCCACAAGTGTCTTATTCTTATTATAGAAATATTTAAAATTTTCTCTTTCTGCTACCCAGAGCTTAGTTCTAACAATCTCTTTGAAAGCATCTTTTTTTAGAGCCTCCCTAGTAATCAGTGCGAGATCATAGGCAGTAGTGTAATGATTTTCATTGTGTAATCCATGGGGGTTTGTGAAATTTGTATTTATCGCACCTATTTCCCGAGCCTTCTTATTCATTAATTTAGAAAAACCATCTATCGACCCTCCAATTTCAATTGCTATGGCGGCAGCAGAATCATTTCCAGACCTTAACATCAGTCCATATAACAAATCCTTCATTGTTATTCTTTCATCGTATGTTAAATATATAGATGATCCCTCTACTCCAACAGCATTTCGTGAAACTTTGACAACATCCTCAAGGTTTGTTTTTTCCAGTGCCACAAGAGCTGTCATGATTTTTGTAGTACTGGCCATGGGCTTTCTGGCATGGATGTTTTTTTCGTAAAGAATCCTACCGGTGGTAGCATCCATTACAATAGCACTGTTAGCAGATATTTCAAAAGGTGTGGCATAGGCTATATGAATGGGTGTTAGTAATAGCAAGGTTATAAATACTATTACGCTACATTTCAATTTCATTTTTTTCATTTTGTCATCACTCCATTTACTAGGTTTGCTTAAATTAGTATTTTCAATATGTAATCTGAAAATACTAATTTAAGCAATATTTCGTATCAAAGTAGAACTTTCCTATAAGATAAAAAAGGAACGTATGAACGCTCCTTAGTCATTATTTGATCTCCTTCCTTCACTATTGAAATTGGTATTATTGTCCTTTTTCTTATCTGTAAATGCCTGAATTTTATCCATCAGCTTAGGGGTAAAATTAATCAAGGAATCTAGCATGTTAGCATTCTGATCAACAGTCAGTAATTTCATTTGTCCGTTCCCTACTACCATAAATGCTACTGGCTGTACCGAGACCCCAGCTCCAGTTCCGCCAGCAAATGGCATGGATCCTTGGGTATTGTTTTCGTAATCCTTCTCTTTGCTTTTAGTAACAGTATACTCCCCGCCACCGGAAGCAAAGCCAAAACACACTCTGGATATGGGAATAATTATTGTTCCGTCTGGAGTTTCCACAGGATCTCCTACAATTGTATTTACATCAACCATATCCTTTAGACTTTCCATTGTTGTCTTCATTAAAGCTTCTATTGGATGATTGGCCACGCAATTCACCACCTTTTAATATTAATATATAGGCTATCTTGATTCCTACATTAATAATATGACCTATCTTAATGCTTATTATACAAGACAGTTCAGTTTTGAAAATTAGCTTGTTAAAATAAGGCTTAATATTTATGAAGACGTCTTCAATTCTAAAAATTTCTTTAATGAAAGAAAAAAATTGCCCTTTTATCATCCAAAGCATTCCTGTTAAAATTCCAGTGACAGCGGCATCCGAATTTCCTATTTCTGTAGTCCACCTGAAATTTTTTATGTGAAGTTTTTGTAATAGGGAATATATCATGGGTCTTAACAAAGCTATGTATTTAGAAAAATCCTCTATTTTCTGCAGCCGTTTTTTGAATTTCTCAAAAATGTCAGATTCTTCGCTGTCTTTTATGTTCGGATTTTTATTTTCCTTAACAAATTTAGCTTCTGTTATTAGCCTTGAAAATTCAACACTTCCATCAAGGACTTTAAGATAAGGTATGCATAGCTTGTATTGCACTAAATCAAGGATGGTTGAAAATAATACCAAGATTTCATCATCAGAATCTAACCCGTTGATAATAACTTTAATTTTTATAGGTATTAGAAAAAGCAATCCGTAAATAAGCAAAAGCACAATAACAATATATAAAATAATTAACAAACGAGCACCTTCCTTTAATTATTTTTGATAGTATATTTTTTCCAATTACAAGGTTATCATTCATTCAATCTGCTTGATTTTAATAAAAACTATTGACTTTTTTTCCATTTTGATTATATTTATATATGTTAATACATTTAATAATTACATAAAAATGGTGGAATGCTAATTACTAGTATTCTATGACAAGGAGGTATTTTTAATGGATTTATGGTATACAGAAAATCATACGGACAATGTAAGGTTCTCACTTAAAGTAAAAGAACATCTGTTTTCTGATTCCAGCGAGTTCCAACAGCTTGATATATTAGATACTTATGAATATGGTAAGCTAATGACGCTGGATGGATTGGTAATGCTTACAGAAAAGGATGAATTTATTTATCATGACATGATTGTTCATACTGCTATGGCAGTTAATCCTGAAATTAAGCAAGTATTGGTAATCGGTGGTGGTGATGGAGGTACTGTCAGAGAATTAATGAAGTATTCCTCAATTTCACATGTGGATATGGTTGAGATTGATAAGTTAGTAGTTGATGCTGCAAGAATATATTTTCCGATTACTTCATGTGAGCTTGATAATCCAAAAGTTACAGTATTATACGAAGACGGAATAAAGTTTATTGAGGGGAAAAAGAATATTTATGATTTGATTCTTATAGACTCAACGGACCCGATAGGACCTGGCGAAGGATTATTTACCACCAGCTTCTATCAAAATTGTTTTCATGCTCTGACAAATAACGGCATATTAATCAACCAAAATGAGACACCGGTTTACGATAAATTTTTCGAGGTAGGAATAAGTTCCCATAGAAAACTCAAAAAAATGTTTCCTATGGTAAGGGTTTATCAAGCCCATATACCCACTTATCCAGGAGGATACTGGTTATTTAACTTTGCATCAAAACAATTCGATCCTATCGATGATTTAAAAGAAAAGGCTTGGAATGACCTAAAGATCCCTGTAAAATATTATAATACCGATTTACATAAAGGTTGTTTTTCACTTCCAAGCTATATAAAGGAGAAGATCAATGAATCTGTTTAATAGATACTGCTTTATTGGTTGTGAAAAGTCCTTTGAAGAAAGTGAAACAGTAATTTTTGGAGCTCCTTTTGATGGGACAAGCTCTAATAGACCAGGATCAAGATTTGCACCAAATAAAATTCGTCTTGACTCCTATGGATTAGAAACCTATAGCCCATACTTGAATGAGGACTTGACAGAAAAAATGATACACGATGCCGGAGACTTAGATTTTACCTTTGGCAATAAACATGCAGTATTAGATATGATAAAGGAATATTGCCAATATCTAGTGAAAAACCTTAAAAAGCCTTTTATGATAGGTGGAGAACATCTCGTCACACTACCTGTTGTCGAATCTCTTTTTGAAAAACACAAAGATTTAGTCCTCTTGCATTTTGATGCCCATACAGACCTGAGAGTGGATTATATAGGTGAAGAATTATCCCATGCCACTGTCATTAGGCAAATATGGAATTTTCTTGGTGATAATCGAATTTACCAATTTGGTATAAGATCCGGCCTAAAAAAAGAATTTCAATGGGCGATGGAGGAAGGGCATACAACCATTAATCAATTTGGTTGTGAAAATTTGAATGAAGTTGTATCCAAAATTAAGGACAAGCCTGTTTATGTTACAATTGACCTTGATATACTTGATCCTTCAATATTCCCCGGGACTGGAACACCAGAGCCTGGTGGAATCAGTTTTAAAGAAATGCTAGAAGTAATTAATACCTTAAAGCAGCTTAACATAGTAGGGGCCGATGTGGTTGAGCTGTCACCTGATTATGATCCTTCAGGTGTATCTACGGCAGTAGCGGCAAAGGTGATAAGAGAACTTCTATTAATTATATAACAGAACAAAAGACCGAAATTTAAACCTCGGTCTTTTGTTCTGTTATAGCGACAAATTCAAGACTATCAAAAAACTCAATATTCGGAAGATTATCTATACTACTTAGTCCGAAAGATTTAAGAAAAAGATCAGTGGTACCATAAATGATTGGCCGTCCTGTTTTTTCTAGTCTCCCTTTTTCTACAATAAGCTCTTTTTCCAGTAGCGTACCAATAGATTTTTCGCATTTTACCCCTCTGATCGCCTCTATTTCGTGTCTTGTTATTGGCTGCTTATAAGCAATAATAGAAAGCACCTCTAGAGCTGCCTGTGTTAATCCTTTGTTCTGTGATGGGGTACAAAGCTTTTGAATATACTCATAATATTCAAAATTAGTGCAAAGCTGAAAGGAATTATTGATCTCAATTATTTGTATGCCTCTATTCGCTAATTCATATTCGTTCTTTATATCTAACAAACATTTTTTCATAAACTCTCTCGGTTGCTCTAATACTTCAGAGATCATATTGATATTTAGTGGTTCTCCCCAAGTAAATAACATAGCCTCGATAATTGCTTTGATTTTTTTTTCATCCATTTTACACCTCGAACCCTTATGTATTCCTAGTAAAAATAATGTCGCCAAAAGATTTATCCTGTGTAATAAGAATATATTTGGCTTTAATCAGCTCTAAAACGGCTAGAAAGGTAATAATTGCTTCTGATTTGCTGGATGTAGCTGATATCAATTGATGAAAATATAAGAAATTTTGAACTAAAAATTGGTTTTTAATTTGGTCAATTTTATTTTCTATACTTATTTCCTCTCGCTCAATTTCATTAGCTTTAGTTTTTTGTTCAAGCTTTTTATTTCTTTTAGAGAGAAGTTTATGAAAGGCATCCATAAGATCTTCAATATCCAAATCAATTAATTCCTTAGCATCTTGTTCAATATATTGATCTAGCTCTTCTTGTGGTTTATAGAAAATTTTCCTGTATAAATCTTCACGTTTTTTAAATTCTTGAGCCGCATTTTTGAATTTTTTATATTCAATTAATCTTCTTATTAAATCTTGCCTGAGATCTTCTTCGTCAATGTCTATTGAGAGCTGCTCTTCCTTTTTTTCAGGCAAAAGCATTTTTGATTTAATTTCAATTAATGTTGCAGCCATTACCAAAAATTCAGATGTTATTTCCAAATCAAATATTTGTAGTGTATCTAAGTATTCTAGATATTGTTCTGTGATCTGGGCTATGGGAATATTATAGATGTCAACCTTTGATTTTTCAATTAAATGAAACAACAAATCAAACGGACCTTCAAATGTTTCAAGCTTCACGGTATATGGCATACTTCACCCACTCAATCTAAAATATTTCCATTAGATAAAACTTAAATCTATTGTCTATTTTATCATTTATAGGTGAAAATTGCTATAAAAATAAGGAACGGTTACAAACCACTCCCTACTTAAATGCAAACATCTTATTCACTGCATGGTCTTACTTAAAATTCTGCCAAAAATATCTAAGAAGGATGCAGATAAAACTGCTTTTTCTGTTATGATATCAACCCGTCCTAGTTCTTGACCATCTTTCGTTATTATAATTTCCCCTACCTTTTGACTTTTTTGGAGAGGTGCTTTTAAAACCTTTACTAAGACAATTTCCTTCTCCACTGTTTTTTCTTCACCTTTTTTTACTAAAGCACTTAAATCTTCCTTAGCAACAACATTTATTTTAGTTTCTTTGCCTTTTTCAACAGTCAGTTCTTCCACAATCTGATTTTTCTTTGCTATTGGCACACTGCTATAGGTGGCATATCCATAATTAAATAGTTTCTTAGCTTCGGCAAACCTAATATCTGACGTTGGACTCCCCAATATTACAGATATGAGCGTCAATCCATTTTTTGTTGCAGAGGAAGAAAGACAATATTTTGCATCTGAAGTATAACCTGTTTTAATACCATTTGCTCCTGGATATGTCCTAATAAGTTTATTTGTATTTGTAAGTTCAAGAGTAGTCTGTTTTTTATGTGGAAGTCCTACCTTCATGGTAGACATCCAAATGGTTAACCAATCATGAACCTTAGGGTATTTTAATAGTTCTCTTGACATGAGAGCAATGTCATAAGCGGTGGAATAATGCCCTTCTTGAGGAAGACCGCTAGGATTCATAAATTGTGTATTGTTCATACCTAGTTCCATTGCCCGCTCATTCATTCTCTTTATGAATAATTCTTCTGTACCCGAGACATGCTCACCTATGGCAACGCAACCATCATTGGCAGATGCAACTGCAATGCCTTTCATAAGATCTTCCACCGTCTTTTCTTCTCCAGGTTCTAGAAATAACTGACTACCTCCCATACTTGCTGCTCTTTCGCTAATTAAAACCTTATCTTCAAGGGTGATCATTTTGGTCTCTAGAGCCTCCATAACCAAGAGCATAGTCATTACCTTTGTTAAACTAGCCGGCGGAAGCTTATCATGGGCGTTTTTTTCATAAATTACTGTCCCGCTGCCTTTATCCATTAAAAGTGCTGCTTTGGCATTAATATCAAAGTCCACAGCATTTGATACTATTATAAAGCTATTAAATATTAACATAATGCATATTAAAAAACTAAAGAATGATAAATATCGAACCTTCATTTTTAAATCCTCCTTGCATTGAGATTTAATTTTATTTTCCCACGATTTAGATTTGTTATGCATAGGAGGATAAGTAGCGTATTAGCGTAATGCTTGTAAAATTTACATATTCTTAATGCCTTGACTGGAAACAATTGCCTTAATAAGCTTTGGTAACTGAACTTGTTCTTTGGAAAAACAAAAGGCACCATTGACTATGGAAGATGCTTGTTCTAGTTTCATATCCATATTGGTATACAGAGTTGCTATTGGTTGATTCTCTAAGATTTTATCTCCGATCCTACCATGTAGAATTAACCCTGCTGATAAATCAATAACAGAGTGCTTGCTTTCTCTTCCTGCACCTAAAATAAGGGCAGCCAACCCAATCTCATCAGCCTTGATCGTTTCTATATATCCATCAGCTTTGGCTTTAACGCTATAGATATATTTTGCTTCTGGCAGTAGTGAAGGATCATCAATCACTGATAAATCTCCTCCTTGAGCGGCTATAAACTCTTTGAACTTTTCAAAAGCCTTTCCAGATACTAATTTATCATTTACCATTTCTAGGGCTTCTTCTATATTTTTGGCTTTTTCAGCTAACAAAACCATGTTACTGGCAAGATAAACACAAAGTTGTTTGAGATCTTGAGGACCTTCATTTTTTAAAGTTTGAATTGCTTCCTTTACTTCTAAAGAATTTCCTACAGCATTACCTAAAGGCTGGTTCATATCTGTCAGTATTGCCACAGTATTTTTCTTCGCCTGTTCTCCTATATCGACCATTTGTTGTGCCAAAATAAGACCTTGTTCCTCATTTTTCATAAAAGCACCACTACCTATTTTAACATCCAGTAGTATGGCATCCGTACCTGCTGCAAGCTTTTTACTCATTATACTGCTGGCTATTAATCCTATATTATCCACTGTTGCGGTAACATCTCTTAAGGCATAAAGCTTTTTATCAGCAGGAGCCAAATCGGCTGATTGTCCTATTACAGACAATTTAACCCTGTTAACTATATCAATGAATCTTTTGTCTGACATTTCTACTTGAAATCCCCTTATGGATTCAAGCTTATCTATAGTCCCTCCGGTATGTCCTAGTCCCCTCCCTGACATTTTTGCAACAGGAACACCACAGGCGGCAACCAAAGGTCCGACTATCAGCGTCGTAGTATCTCCTACTCCACCCGTGCTGTGCTTATCCACTTTAATGCCATCAATATCTGATAAATCTATAACATCACCAGACATCATCATAGCTTCAGTTAAATAAAAGATTTCTTTATTACTCAAATCCTTGAAATATATAGCCATCAACAAAGAAGCTACCTGATAATCTGGTATCTGATCTTTTGTATAACCCTCAACTACAAATCTTAATTCATCTCTCGTCAGTTCATAACCTTCTCTTTTCTTATAAATGATGTCTACCATTCTCATAACATTACACCCCATTATATATTTTTCAAAATAGTTAATTTGCTCATTACTTGATATTATACCCTAAACATTAATCATATGCTTTAAGGGAATACAAAAGATTAAGAGCCTTAGGCTCTTGGATGTGCTTTATTATATACTTCTTTAATCTTATTTCTAGGAATAAGATTATAAATCTGAGTAGTCGAAATATCTGAATGTCCCAACATTTCTTGTACTGATCTCAAATCGGCACCGTTTTGAATCAAATGTGTTGCAAATGAATGCCTTAGTGTATGTGGAGTAATTTTTTTATTTATCTTGGCCTTTTGTGTATAGCTTTTAATAATTTTCCAAAAACCTTGTCTAGTTAATCTAGTACCACGATAGTTCACAAATAATGCTTGCTCAAGTTCTTCCTTTATCAGTATAGTCCTGCAATTTTTCATATAATTTTCTATGGCAATTTTGGCCATAGAACCAAGCGGTATTATTCTTTCCTTAGAATTTCCACTTAGGCATTTAATATAATTTATTTCCAAATTGAGATGTGTATAATCTAGAGAAACCAATTCTGAAACTCTAATTCCTGTAGCATATAATAACTCAAGCATAGCCTTATCCCTTATCCCCTTTTCGCTGATAGCATCAGGTTGAGACAGGAGTAGTTCTACTTCTTTTAATGAAAGTACTTTAGGAGCTTTTTTTTCGGATTTCGGTGTTTCTAAATTAATAGTAGGGTCTTTACTAATATGATTTTCACTCATGAGAAAATGAGAAAAGGAACGTATTGAAGCTAAATTTCTAGAAATAGTAGCAGTTGCCTTGCCTTTTTTTTGCAAGTATAACAAATATGTAATAATAGTTGTCTTATTTGTTTCTTTAAAGTCAGTGATTTGCCTTTCTGTGAGAAAATGAATAAATTGGTTTATATCCCTTTTATAAGATTCTAAAGTATTTTTTGATAATTCTCTTTCATGTTCTAAATAATTAATAAAACTATTTAAAATAATATCCATTTAGCTTGTCCCCTTTATTCATATATGCTCAAATACTACTATTATGCTCCAATATTACTATTATGTTCAAATATTACTATTCAACATATATTTCAAAAATCCTTCATGGTTTAATACAGAAAATATTTTGAAAAATAATAAAGATAAGGGGTCTTGGTATATTTTCTACAGGTGTATTTTTCCCATCAAAGTTATATACTCCTAAAAAGTTCATATGTTCTAAACCTAGATGAGCTATATGTCTGAGTAAATTATCATCCATTCCTTGAGTAACTTTTAAATGTTCAGTAATCTGATGTAGATAAGTAGTATTCCATATGTTTATAGCATTAATCAAGAATATCATAAAATACAACAACAGACAGCACATGCAACGCATTTATTTTTGAATTTGACACAAAAAAGCCGCTGATTAGCGGTTTTGCTAATAATTATTTAGTTGGCAACTGTCGAAAACCCGAAACAAGCGTACTTTAAAAGTCATGGGTCAATACTGACCTACCACACCTACCATAAATCTTATTGACGATATATGCAAGTATAGGTATAATTTAACAAAAGCTATATCCAGATTATTTTATATTTTTATATTGAGGAGATGAATATGATTTTTAAGCACCAATCACTAAGTATTACGTACATTGCATACCTGAAACTTCTTGGAAATATTAATTGGCGTAAAACAACAGCAATTTTATTATGCTTGATGCTTGCGTTCGGCCATATTCCAGCAAGTAGTTCAGCACTCTCAAATCATGTAATGGATTTAATTGTGGGATATGGGTTAAGTGAATCCTCTGTCGAAACGACTAATACGGAAAACGGTGTTGCAGATACCTCATCCAGCGAAACGAATGAAAATACATCAGACACAAATCTATTAAATCTGACAGATGAATCGGCAATCGATGAATCAGAACAAGTTCTATCGAAACTCCTTTGAAGGAGAAACAGCTTGATAGTTATACCTGTAAGGAATTGAAAAAGGATATACCAGAAGAGTCAATTGAAGAATCAAAACCTGATATAGAATCTATAATTCAAACACAGTCTG
>Ga0208100_100225_pt1 | contig 23321 bp, 16 predicted proteins | sample SubbioR11_8A_Aug_FD_184817 | JGI IMG/M metagenome (GOLD analysis project Ga0208100, IMG submission 184817) | Serpentinite rock and fluid subsurface biosphere microbial communities from McLaughlin Reserve, California, USA - CR11_8A_Aug (SPAdes) | ecosystem: Environmental > Terrestrial > Deep... | reverse complement strand
GCCAAGGGCATAATCTTAGCTGGGACAGGCGCGGGTCACATCTCGCCACCTGCTGAAAGGGTCCTGCGTGAAGCATACCAAAAAGGCACCGTCATAGTCCGTGGCAGTCGCACCGGTACGGGCCGCATTTTGCCCCAACTACCGCATGACTTCATCGCCGCCGACAACCTCTCCCCGCAAAAAGCCCGCGTCCTGCTCATGCTCGCCCTCACCCTCACCCAGGACCCGGCAAAAATCCAAGAAATGTTCTTTACGTATTAGTAGTAATAGATTTTTTGATTCTACCGCACTAACTCCGGCCCTGCTGCAACAAATCATAAAACAGCCAAGCAATGGTGCCTATAAAGCGTTCCCAATGGTAATATATTTTAAATATGCTAAAATAACACTCTAATGGCATGTCACTACGACCGATAATCAAGTTTTTCGTAGCGATGGTGTATTACACCGTCGTCCTTGGGGAACACCTTTTCCCGCGGGCTATTCCCGTTTGTTGGTCCAATATGGACAACGCACCATTGGTGCGTTGCTACGGGGGACCCGTCTTTCGTAGCGACGGTGCCGGTACCGTCGTCCTGGGTGCAGGACTAAGGGCAAGAAGAATAAAAAAGGTAAAACTTATTTATTGCAGTGGATTAATTTTTTATGTTTGCCTAATTCGATATATAAGGCAAACGTTTTTTTATGGCCCTCGCCAGTAGTACCGCCACAAACACTTTCACAAAGTCTAGCACAATAAAGGGTGCCACTGCGACTTCAAACGCCCGTTGCCAGGTAAAGGGCCGCCCTAAATAGAAGCGAATTACCGCGACTAAGTACGGCACCCCCACGAGGTATAAAACCGCTACACCGACGACCATCGCCAAGGCCGCTCCCCGACGAGTGTTAATATCAAACTGGCCCGCAAAGTATGCGGCCACGATAAAGCCGATAATAAAACCAAAAGTAGGCTGCAACACATAGGTGAGGCCGCCAAACGGCGCCCTAGCGAACACGGGTACTCCCATGAGCCCTAGCAAGGCGTATACAGCCAGACTAAGTGCGCCCAGTCTGCCGCCCAGGGTAAAGGCGGCCAAAAAAGCCATGAAGGGCACTAGGCTAAACGGCACTACCGCCGGGCCACCATACCGCAACATCATTGCGGCAGCCACATGTAGTGCGGCGAAAATACCGACGCGATTGATCTCTTTTGTGGAGAATTTCATACTCCCACCTCCCGCCACATCATAATGGAGGAGATGCTGACTGTCAACCATAAACGTAATTATGGTTTACAGTTGCCAGGGCGCATTGACCGCAAATTGCGGCGCTGTGCCCTGTAAGACAGCGCGCACATCTCGCCCAGTCACTAGGGCAATGCGCGACAGACACTCTTGTGTAGACCCAGCCATGTGTGGAGTCAGGATCACATTGGGCAGCTTATGAAAAGGACTCTGCGGCGCGAGTGGTTCTTCATGGAACACATCTAAGGCCGCCCCGGCAAACCACCCCTCGTTTAAGGCCTGCAGCAAATCAGCCTCGACCATAATCGCACCCCGAGCAGTGTTTATGAGCACCGCATCTTTAGGCATCAAGGACAGCAGCCGCCGCCCTACCAGCCCCTGAGTATCCATTGTCAACGGCAAGTGGATGCTCACCACCTGCGAGAATCGAAATAGTTCTTCGAGGCTCACCCTGCGCGCCACACTGCTCTCCTTGGGGGCACGACTCCAATAGACGACTTCCATACCAAAGGCCGCGGCCAAGGCCGCCACCCTCTGTCCTATATGCCCAAAGCCCACTAAACCGAGGCGTTTCCCTGCCAGTTCCCGGCCGACCGTACGGGCCTTTTCCCATTGCCCGAGTCTAACTAGGTAGTCGGCCTGCGGTATCTGTCGCCAGAGGGATAACAACATGCCAAACACCAGCTCTGCTACCGCCTGGGCATTACTGCCTGGGGCATTAGTGACATAAATCCCAGCTTCGGTAGCCGCTCTGACATCTACCTGGTCTACTCCGGCACCATGCACCGCAATAATTTTTAACCTCGAACAACTATTAACTAATTCGTAGGGGATGATACCGGTCCGCACCAACAAACCATCGGCACGAGCGATAGCTTGCCAGTAGTCCTCCCTATCCCCATAAGACATCTCCCCAAACGGCAAGGGTACCACTGCCACGGAAACGCCCTCCCCCACGGCACTACGAAAACTAGGGAGGCAGACGGGCATCTCAGGAGTTGCCGTCACAACGACTTGTTTCATATTTCATCACTTCGCCCTTACCTTACTTTTTCTTGGTATTTCGCGAAAACACCCCTCTATTCCTGCCCCAGGGGTGCATGTCGGAGCCGCAAAATAGGCACATTAAGGGGGGAGGAGGTGATCATTTTGGACACAACTACTAACCCTATCGGCAGGGTGAAATGTGTAGTGGAAAACTGTCGTCACTGGCACAAGGGCAATCATTGCGTCGCCTCAAGCATCACCGTGCAGGGACCTCAGGCCACTAGCGTGCAAGGCACGGACTGCTCTACATTTGTCAACAAAACCCACTAAGCATCAGGCGCAGGCGCTAGGCCTGCGCCTGATCAATTATATTTGACTACCTATGGCAGACTAGGCTATAATTTTATGTCTGAGTACAATAAAGGAGCCTGAGAAGTGAAAAGAAATATTGCGATAATCGCCCATGTTGACCACGGGAAGACCACTTTAGTCGATGCGATGCTCAAGCAGAGCCATATTTTCCATGTTAAGGAGCATGTACAAGAGCGGGTTATGGACTCGATGGACCTCGAGCGGGAAAGAGGCATCACCATTATGGCTAAAAACACCGGGGTATTCTACCAGGGGACAAAAATCAACATAGTAGATACACCCGGGCACGCCGACTTTGGTGGCGAGGTCGAGCGCACTTTGAGCACGGTAGATGGAGTATTGCTCTTAGTCGATGCCGCCGAGGGCCCCCTCGCGCAGACCAAGTATGTCCTAAAAAAAGCCCTGGCGCAACATTTGCAGCCTATTGTCGTCATCAACAAAATTGATCGGCAGGATGCCCAGCCCTTAGAAATTCTTGATAAGTGCCTGGACCTTTTCATCGAGCTAGGTGCTACCGAAGACCAGCTAGATTTTCCCGTCCTCTTTGCTTCTTCTCGGGCTGGCATAGCCAAGTACAACCTCGGCGATCCCGGGGTCGACCTCACTCCCCTCTTTGAAACGATTCTCGCCCGGGTGCCTGCTCCAAGCGGCGACCCCGAGGGTTCTTTTCAGATGTCGGTAACCACGCTCGATTGGGATGATTACCTTGGGCGCATCGCCATCGGGCGCATCGCGCGGGGGAAGGTGCTTGCCGCGCAGACAGTTGCGGTCGTTAAGGTTGACGGCACCGTTGTCCCAGGGAAGATCGCTAGATTATACCAGTACATGGGCCTCAAGCGGACCGAACACCCTGAGGCAGTAGCTGGTGACATTGTGGCTATAGCCGGCCTGTCCGAGGTTGGGCTAGGTGACACCGTCACCGCACTGGAATGCCCAGAGGCGCTTCCTTTTATGGCTGTCGACGAGCCGACTGTCACCATGGATTTTATGATTAACGACAGTCCCTTTGCCGGCCGCGAAGGTCAATTCGTCACCTCGCGCCACCTGCGCGAGCGCCTGCAGAAGGAAGGCCTAACTAATGTCAGCATGCGCATTGAAGATGGTCCCTCCCCCGACATTTTCCACGTGTCGGGGCGTGGCGAGCTCCACCTGGCCATCCTCATCGAAACCATGCGCCGTCAAGGCTATGAATTCGCCGTGTCGCGGCCCAAAGTTATATTCCGTAGAATTGACGGCGAACTGATGGAGCCGGTAGAGTTACTCACCGTCGACGTGCCCGAGCAATACACGGGCGTAGTCATGGAGAAGCTTGGTGCCCGCAAAGCACGCCTCATCAATATGGAGCACCAAGTAACAGGCTCCGTTCGCCTCGAATTTGAAATCACCTCGCGCGCCTTACTGGGTTTTCGCAATGACTTGCTCACGGATACCAGAGGGTATGGCATAATGAACACTCTTTTCGACGGTTACGGCCCTTATCGCGGCGATATCCCAGGCCGCCCAAGCGGCGTGCTCTTAGCCTATGAGCTGGGCGAGGCCACCGCCTACGGCTTACAAAACGCCGAAGAACGCGGAGAACTCTTTATTGGGCCGGGCACAAAAGTCTACGAAGGTATGATTATTGGTGAGTCTTCTCGCGCCAGCGACCTCGATGTCAATGTCTGCAAACGCAAACAACTGACCAACATCCGCTCCAGCGCCGCCGACGACGCCATACGCCTGGCCACCCCACGCGACATGGGCCTTGACCGCGCCCTCGAATACATCGCTGATGATGAGCTGGTGGAGGTAACGCCCAAGAGCATCCGCCTACGCAAGCGCCAGCTTGACCGGCAGGAGCGCCTACGGCAAATCAAGAAACAGCAAGATCTAGCCACCCCTAACTAGAGTGCCATCCGGCACTCTTTTTTTACGCTGTTGACACTCATAACCGGCAATGCTAGACTTGCAGTATACCCCGCTGGGGTATTAAGTACTACTAACGGAAGGTGACGTATGGAAAACTCTCTGACCAAAATATCGCTTAAAATTACCGGCATGACCTGCGCTTCCTGCTCAAGCAAGGTAGAGCGCGTCCTCCGGCGTGTCAATGGCGTGACCGAAGTCGCGGTCAACTTAGCCACAGAAACCGCGAGCATAACCTACGACTCAACTCTCATCACTCCACAGTCCATCAGGGAGAAGATTGAGCAAGTCGGCTACAGCGTCAAAGAGGACAAGGAATCTATCTCCTTACTTATCAAGGGCATGACCTGTGCCGCCTGCTCGAGCCGCATTGAAAGAGGTCTGGGGAAAACAGATGGGGTCTATAGTGCCTCCGTCAACTTGGCCACGGAAAAAGCAGTAGTGGAATACAACCCGCGCGCTTTGTACCCAGACGATATCATCGAGCGCATTAAGACATTCGGGTACGAGGCCATGCTCGAGGACGATACCTTGCCGGCAGTGGACAACGACCAAGTGCGGCAGGCTCAGGCTGCCTTGCGCATGTGGGTTTCGTGGGCTTTTACCTTGCCGATAATTCTCTGGATGTTGCCGTCAATGTTCGCTGGTCATAATATGGACGCCATGTGGCCGAGCAAAGAAATTTACAACCTCGGTATGTTAGTCTTAGGCGCACCCGTGCTTTTTTGGGCTGGGCTACCAACCTATAAATCTGCCTACAAAGCCATTAAAGTGCTCTCCCCCAACATGGATGCGCTCATTGCGCTTGGCACCGTTGCCGCCTACCTGAGCGGCTTGGCCGCCTTCTTCATCCATATCGAAAACTACGCCGGAGTTGCGGCCATGATTATGGCCTTCCACCTCACCGGCCGCTACCTTGAAGCGAAGGCCAAAGGACGGGCCTCGCAAGCCATCAAGCGTCTGCTGCAATTGGAAGCGAAGACCGCCACCATCCTGATTAATGGCCAAGAGAAAGAGGTACCTTTAGCCCAGGTGCGCGTTGGCGACATCTATGTCGTGCGCCCGGGGCAGAAGACCCCGACTGACGGCAAAGTGATTAAGGGCGAGAGCAGCGTCGATGAGTCTATGGCTACGGGTGAAAGCTTGCCGGTCTACAAAACCATCGGCGACGAGCTCATTGGCGCGACGGTGAATCAAGAAGGCATACTCTACGCCGAGGCTACCCGCGTCGGCAAGGACACCTTTCTCGCTCAAGTGATTAAATTAGTGGAAGATGCCCAGGGAACAAAGGTCCCCATTCAAGAATTCGCCGATAAAGTCACCTCCGTCTTTGTACCCATTGTGGTCGGCATCGCCGTCTTCACCTTGGCCATCTGGCTAATCTGGCCACACCAACTTGGCGTGGTACTCGAAATGGCTAAGCCCTATATCCCTTGGGTCAACCCTCACCTGTCACCTCTCACGCTGGCCTTAGTAGCAACGGTGGCCGTACTCGTCATTGCCTGCCCCTGCGCCATGGGGCTAGCCACACCTACCGCCCTCATGGTAGGTAGCGGCATCGGGGCCGAAAACGGCATCCTCATCAAGCGTGGCGATGCCATTCAGACCTTGCAGTATGTTAAGACTATTGTCTTCGATAAGACCGGCACCATCACCAAGGGTAAACCTGCCGTAACCGACTTGTACCCACAGAGAGTTACCGAAGAACGGTTATTGGTTGTGGCCGCCAGTGTTGAGGCTAACTCCGAGCACCCCCTCGGCAAGGCCATTACCAAGGCCGCAGAAACCCGTGGCCTAGCGCTCCTGGCTAGCGAACGCTTCATCTCGCTCACCGGTCGCGGCGTAAAAGCAGAAGTAGAGGGCCAAGTGGCCTTAGTTGGTAGCCGCAACCTCCTCCTTGAGCACGGCATAGACCCAAGCCAACTCGAGAGCAAGGTCGTCGAGCTAGAGTCTGAAGGCAAGACTTGCATGCTGATCGCTTGGGGCCATGAGTTACTCGGAGCCATCGCCGTGGCCGATACCCTCAAAGACGATTCTTTACAGGCCATCAAAGAACTTAAAAAAATGGGGTTGTCACCGGTGATGATTACCGGCGACAACCGCCGCACCGCCGAAGCCATTGGCCGGGCCGTGGGCATCGAGCGCATTTTGGCGGAAGTCTTGCCGGAAGGCAAGGTGCAAGCCATCAAGGCACTACAGAGTGAAGGCCAGACGGTGGCTATGGTCGGAGATGGCATCAATGACGCCCCCGCCCTCACCCAGGCCGATGTCGGCATCGCCATCGGCACAGGCACAGATATCGCCATTGAGGCTTCCGACGTGACCTTGGTGCGTGGCAATCTCGGTGCCGTCGTCAGCGCCATCAAGCTCTCGCGGGCCACTTTTAGAAAAATACGCCAGAACCTCTTTTGGGCTTTTATCTACAACCTGGTGGCCATCCCACTCGCCATACTGGGGCTCCTCCATCCGGTCATAGCCGAAGCGGCCATGGCGGCTAGTTCTCTCACCGTCGTCACCAATGCCAACCTCTTACGCAAGGTTCGCATCAAACCGGATTATGAAAAAGTCTAATCGTAATCTAAGAAAACGGCTATGGCCCTCTCTCGCGGAGGGAGGGTGTGGTCAAACAAACAGGCGCTGCGCCCCGCCAGTCCCAGATGCGCCATTGTGGCGGGGTTAAAGGTTCCAAGGCGCAGGTGGCGTAAAATTGCCCCCGGCTTTTCGTCCCGACGATGGGGCAAGACCTTGTAGAGATTTTCCTTGTCTCCATAGACAATCCCCCGGAGCAACCGCCTTTCTTCATCCACACCAAGGATGAGGGAGGGCGGTACTTCTCGATGCGGTTCATGCATTAGAAAGTCAAACCGACAAAGCTCCTGTAGTAAGTATCGGTCAGGCACTTTGGTAGCCAGCGCGAAGCAGAGCGCTTCTTCCGGCGACCCCTCGCCCAAGGAACTTCCTAAGAGTGAGGCAAAGAGCTCATTAGGCTGAGTGTGCTTCAGGGCATACAAGACAGCTTGCCGACTCCGACGAGAGTTGTAGAAACGCTCCAAGGCCTGCTCCATTTTCTTGACCCTGAGGAAAGCTTGCGGGGACATACCCGGAGCGCGCAACACCTCGTAGGGTGCATAGGGCAACACCCCATAATCCCCCTCGTCCATGAGTGAGGACAGCGAAGTGCCGGGCAACACCTTCAAAAAGCCTAGGTGCAGGCGGTCCGGCAGTGCGCCGAGCGCAGCATCGAAGGATTGCATGAAATCCGCCAAACCCTCCCCGGGCAGCCCACAAATGAGGTCAAGATGCACTTCTACATTTCCGGCGGCAACTAACCGGCGCACATTTTCGAGCACGCGGTCGGCACTCATATGACGATGAATCAGTGCTAGAGCCTCCGGGGAAGTAGTCTGCAGCCCCACCTCAAATTGAAAGCGCTTGGCCCGCGGGTCGGCGAGCAGGGCAAAATCAGCCTCAGTTAAGAGATGAGCGCAGATTTCAAAGTGAAAGCGACAACTCCCGGGCAATTCTAAGAGATACGACCATAGTTCACGCGCTCTCCGCGCGTCCGCATTGAAAGTGCGATCGACAAATTTTATTAGTCCAACCTTCGCACTGAGGGAGGCCAGGCGCAGCTTCGCCAGGTCAACGGACATAAATCTTACCCCGTCGCCTCCTGCCGATAAGCAGTAGGCACAGGAGTATGGGCAGCCACGGCTGGTTTCAAAATAATACAACTTGTGCGGGGAATAGCTCTCTTCGCCATCATAAGGGTCCGGCAACTCGTCTAGATTTTTGACCTGGGCAGACCCTACTTCTAGGTTTTCGCGGGTGCTAATTCCGGTGTGCTTAGGTACCCGCCCCTCGCGCAGGGCAGTCAGGAGATGTGGCATCAAGAGCTCGCCTTCACCCTGACATAGATAGTCGAGGAAGGACAGTTTAGCGAACAAATTGGCTGGGTTCCCGCTGACCTCGGGGCCGCCCCAGACAACAATTAACTCCGGCAGCATAGTGGAGAGACGCGTGCAAACGTCCTCGACTAGGTTGCGATTCCAGATATATACTGAGCAAAGCAACAAAGCCGGTTCTTCCCCTAGCAAGCGCAAGGCGATGTTTTCGGCACGCTCATTGATATTGGCCTCCACCACGGTTAGAGCTACCCCCTTCTCTAGGCAAGCAGCAGCCAAGTAGCGGACAGCCAGACTGGTATGAGAAAAACTTGCATTAACCCCGAGGAGCACAGCCTTCATTAGTAGACAAACCCTTCCCCTGCCTGAGATTTTATCTATAATTTTGAAGGGCCACTTTGAGCCGTCTCATACCTTCTCTTATGTTGTCCGGGGTGGCATTGCTAAAGTTAAGGCGCATGGTATGCTTGTGCCCACCTTCCACGAAGAAGCTTTCGCCGGGGATAAACGCGACCTTCTCTTTGATTGCCGCCACAAGCAGTTGCCCAGCATCCATTCCCTGGGGCAATTCCCCCCAAATGAATAGTCCGCCTGTGGGAGATGTCCACTTAATGTGCGCAGGGAGCTCTTTTAAACAGTCCTGCATCACCTTTAGTTTGTGTCCGTACTGAGTGCGGATGCTCTGAATGTGCGGCTCAAGATGCCCGCGGCGGCAGAACTCGTAAACCATGGCTTGCGCCAAATTATTGGTGTGCACGTCCGCACCCTGCTTGCCAATAACCATCTTACGAAGCAATGACGGTTCTCCCACCGCAAACCCTAGGCGGAGTCCGGGAGAAACAAGCTTGGAAAAGCTCCCTAAATAAACCACACGCTGACTACTGTCGTAGGCCTTGATAGCCGGCATCACTTCATCGGTAAAAGATAGACGGCCATAGGGGTCATCCTCCACCAGCACCGTATTGTGATGAGCCAACAAGGCTCCCACAGCCTTCCTGCGCTCTAAGCTGAGGGTGATGCCGGTTGGATTTTGAAATGTTGGGACTAAGTAGGCTATTTTTGGGTTTTCCCGGGCAATAGTTTCTTCTAGCTCGTCAACACTTACTCCCTCGTGGTCACCATGGGCGACCGCGAAGTTCGCCTGGTAGGTCTTTAATATTTGGATAGCCGCCAAGTAGGTGGGGCTCTCCACCACGGCAGTATCTCCTTTGTCAATCATGGCCTTGGCAATGAGGTCTATGCCCTGTTGCGAGCCCGAGGTAATCACTACCTCCTCAGTCGTAGCCTCTATGCCAATGCCCTTAACCCACCCGGCGATAAACTCCCGCAAAGGCAGGTACCCCTCCGTGGTACCGTACTGCAGAATATCGCGTTTATCTAAGATGACCTCCCGGGCAATTTCTGCCAAAACCTCAACCGGAAACGAATCCGGCGAGGGCAAGCCACCGGCAAAAGAAATTATATCTGGCTGCTGGGTTAGCTTTAGTATTTCGCGAATCACATTTCCCTGCATGTTCTTTAGTCGCTCAGCGTACCTAATTTCGCTCAAATGTTGACCCCTCCCCCTCATAATCATATTGTTCTTTTCCTCATTGGCTTGCCCTTTTCCTCTCCGCCGCATATAGTCGCTCATTTCAGACGATAGAATTTACGATTCCTTACTTTGTGCAGTGGATTCAAGAATACACCCTAATATACGCTAATACTTATTGTTAGCATGCTGCGGTAGCATGCCACCTTCTAAGGAGGGAATGTCTTGCGCCAAAACTCATTGCTTGGTGGAACCGCAGTCTTGGCCGCAGTCGCGCTTATCAACCGCCTGGCTGGGTTTGCCTTTCGTGCCTACCTAGTACGGGCAGTGGGACAAGAGGCCCTAGGATTGTACCAGATGGCTTTTCCCCTCTACACGGGCATCGCTGGCGTGGCTACCGCAGGGATATCGGTTGGCGTAGCCAAAATTACTACTGACCACCGCCAGCGAGGAAACCCGAGTGGTATTATCTCTACCCTTAAATCGGGATGCACTATCGCCCTCCTAACGGGCTTCCTCAGCATGCTGGCACTATTTTTGGCTAGGCACCTCATCGCCGTTGACCTACTCAAAGACGAAAGGACCCTTATGCCATTACTGGCTCTCATTCCAGCGCTGCCCATCATCGCGCTGTGTGGCGCACTGCGTGGCTACTGCCAAGGCATGCGCTACATGTCTCTCGTGGCTATCGGCCTCTTTCTTGAGCAAGCGGCGCACATCGCCTTCTCCATACTAATTATTTCGCGCCTGAGTTCTTCGCCGCTGCCCACCATGGCCGCCGGATTGTCAGTGGGATATACCGGCGGTGAAATGGTGGGCCTAATCAGCATGGCGATCATGGTCATGCTGACGTTACGGCGGACCAATAAGGCGGCCCCAGTGCAATTGGCTCCGCTAGTAGGAATGGTGCTACCCGTAGCCACCGGGCGTATCTTTCTCGCCCTCAGTGCCACCCTCAACAATGTACTTCTCCCCCGCTCGCTGCGGTTCATGGGCTACACAGCCACCGAAGCAGCAATAGCCTACGGACAACTGACCGGAATGGCCGTCAGTGCTCTGTTTCTACCGGCTGTGCTGACCTTCCCCCTCGCGAGCAACCTGCTGCCGGCCATTGCCGAGAGCACCCACTCCTCCCTCCCTACGCAAAAGCAGCAACATTTTCTGCGTGGATTAAGGTATGCCCTGCTCCTCGGCTTCCCAGCCAGCATTCTGTTCGTTGCCGTAGGCCCAGAATTATGCCAAATTTTATTTGGGGTGCCTGAGGCTGGTCGGTTGCTCTCATTACTCGGATGGGTGGCATGGCTAGTATATCTCCAGCACATCACCACGGCGACATTACAGGGGCTGGGGAAACCATTTATTCCAACCCGAAATGCGGCTATAAGCACCTTACTCAGTAGTGGTGCAATCGTTGTCCTGTCACGCCTGTTCCCTTCTTTGGGCATAGTCGCCGCCGTGCTGGCCGTTATTGTCGGCATCAGCAGTGGGGCGATCCTCGGTCTCGTGGCCGTGCTGAAAATAACCGGCGGAACTAGGGCCGCTCTTAGCATCATCTTGCGCGGAGCGATGGCAGCAGCCGCAGCACTATTTGCAACTCTAATTGTCCTCGGTCTCGGCATAGAAGGTTCCGTGGCACGCATTATGGGCGCGGGAGTAAGCACTGCCTTGGTTTTCTACGTGCTCGCCTTCGCCCTCAAGCTGCATCGCCCGTGACATGCTCCCACTCAGCCTTGAATAAAAAGGATTTTAGCAAATGGCGTCGAAGGTCGAAGGAAGATTAAAACCTTTGACAGGAGGACAACCATGGACATACAAGAACTGCTCAGCGCCTACTATGTTCTGGTCGTCAAAGAGGCCGAGCTTTTGACCACCGGGCGCATCAATCGCACCTATAAAGTCACCGCGAAAGACGGCTCTTCCTACTGCCTCAAGGTTTACAGCGATGCCGTTCTTGACAAGCGAATTCGTGACGGTCTCGAGGTGACCAATTACCTCGCTCCCCTCAGTTTTCCGGTGCCGCAAGTCATACCTACCAAGGACCAACAAGAGCTACTGTGGCTTGACAACTGTCGCTACTTGCTACTTAAATTCATACCGGGCAGAAACATCCCCCGACGGCTGGTCGGTCAGTTGGAATGTTACAGCCTAGGGCAAATGCTAGGCAAGCTGCATCAGAACCTGCGCAACTTTCCCACCGCCGACAAGCTCTCGAACACGCTCTGGAAGGGCAGCCAAGCCACCCTGCCGCGCGTTTTCGATTTGCTAAAGACCGTCCAAGCCAAGGAGAGCCAGGACGAGTTTGATGCTTTCGCCCTCAATTCTTTGACTTACCGCATTCAAGCTCTGCAAAGCTTCGACGTTGCGCCTGAGCAATTTTTCCACTTAGCCCGCCAGGCGATTCACGGGGACTACCACCTCGACAACATCATCTTTAACGAAAACGGCCAGGTCAGCGGGGTGCTTGACTTTGACCAGACCTGCTATGCCTTCCCCTCACTGGAGCTGATGCGAGTGATTAGCTTTACTTGCTTCGACCAGGGCACTTTCAACTACACACTGGCGGCACAAATCTTACGCGGTTATAAACAAACAGGGGTTAATCTCACCCCTGCCGACTACCTCGAAATGCCTAGGCTCTGGTATTGCCAACTCCTGCGTGGGCTATTTGGATTAAGTGAGCACTACACCGGTAACGCCGACCCCCGGCAGGACGAGGCCGCCCTAGACAGACACCACACCATGGTCTGGCTAGGCAACAACCTGCAACAAGTTAAGGATTTTGTCTTTGCCACAACTACAGAGCAGTAGCCTACTTTACTGTTTCCAAGAACCAACCGACCACCTGGCGCAAATTCTCAAGGCGCAGCTTTGGCTTCCCACTGCGGGTCAGTTCATGGTTTGACCCCGGAAAGCGAACTAGGCGGGTCTTCACGCCGAGCTTCTTGAGGTAGACATAGAACTGCTCCCCTTGCTCAATGGGGCAACGCATGTCTTGCTCAGAATGGAGGACTAAAGTCGGGGTCACTACATTCTTGACGTAGGTAATCGGCGAATGCTTGAGAAGCAACGCGGCATGATCCCAAGGGTTACCAAGGAGCTCGTACTCCGTAAATGTATACCCAATATCGCTAACGCCATAGAAACTCAGCCAGTTAGAAATACTGCGATGGGTCACCGCGCCCTTGAAACGGTTGGTGTGGCCCACTATCCAGTTCGTCATAAAACCACCATAGCTGCCCCCAGTCACGCCAAGGCGCTCTTTATCCACCCAGGGCAACTTGACTACATGGTCTACCGCGAGCATAAGATCGGCATAGTCATTGCCGCCGTAATCTCCCCGTACAGCATCCACAAAGTCCTGTCCATAACCATGACTGCCGCGGGGGTTAGTAAAGAGCACCCCAAAACCGTTGTTGGCGAGGAGCTGAAACTCGTAGAAGAAAGAACAGCCATACTGCGTGTGTGGGCCGCCATGGATTTCGAGAATTACAGGGTACTCCTGCCCTTGGGCAAAGTTAGTCGGCTTCATCAACCAGCCTTGCACATCCCATCCGGACACTCCCTTGTACCAGAATTCGTCCGGTTCGCTCAAGTCGACCTCGTCAAGCAAAGCTTGGTTGACGAAGGTGAGCTGTCTCTCGCTACCATCCGCCAGAAGCACAAAGATCTCGGCCGGCCGCAAGAACGTCGCTGCGCACACGGCGGCAGTCTGGCCCGCTTGATCAAAGGTGAGACCCTGCACGTGGCGCCTCCCCCGGGTAACTTGGTCCACCGTTTGGGTCGCTATCTCTAGGACGTAGACATGGGTGTCCCCACGGTCACTGGCCAAGAAGTACAGGCGCTGGCCGTCTGGGGCATAGACCAAGGCATCGCCGCCTTCACCATAACGGCAATCGGAGTTGGTTTGGTCACCTATGCTGCGATCAAAGCCCCGTGTAAGACAAACAGGCTCTCCCCCCTCAAGCCCTACCAGCCAGATGCGCTGCAGCGTCGCGGAACGATACTCATGCTGGTGGCCTAGATAAGCCACTTTTTTTCCGTCAGGCGACCATGTTGGGTGAGCCGCCGGACCGGGCGTCCTAGTCAAGCGCAATATGTCTCTAGACTCCACCGTGAGCACATAGATATCGCTTTGGTAAGGAGAAAACTCTCTATCGGCATCGCAATTACTACTCACGGCCAAATAGGCCCCACAGGGCGACCACTGGGGGTCATGGTAGTCCGCATCGCCAAATGTCAAGCGGCGCGGGGCACCGCCTTGAATGTTAATGACCCAGACATGGCTTGTTTTGTCATCTAGGAGCCCCATGCTCTCATCCGACTTGTACTTGATGCGCTCAACTACCACAGCTTCTTCGCGACGGCTTTTCTCTTCGTTTTCCTTATCTGCAGCTGTGCGGGGCTTACTCAGCCACGCTTCCTCGCCTTGCGCCGAGCGAGAGACGAAGGCCAGGCTTTGGCCATCAGGAGACCAAGTAGGATTGGCGGCACCATAGCGCATAGTCGTTACCTGTTCTGCCTCTCCGCCGCGCTTTAAGTTTAACACCCAGACCTGTTTATCTCCGCTACGGTCTGAAACAAAGGCCATCTTTGTGCCGCAAGGAGAAAAACGCGGCGTGGTTTCAACTTTGCCGCCTGCCGTAAACTGACGTAGCGCACCCCCGTCGGTCGGCACGACAAAGATATGCGAACGATATTCCATCGTCTCGCTGTCAATGTGCGTCTTGACGCAGGCAATGTCTGCTCCATCGGGGGATATGACCGGAGACGAAAGAAACTGCATTTTTAGCAAGTCGTTCTGTTGCAAGGGTCGCTTCACATTATTACCTCCCAGAATTGTTCTGCCTCACTTAACTTATTAGGCGGCAAGGCCGATTTTCCTTCGTCGGGCGAAAAATATTCATCTCTGTATGCGGTCAATCCAGGGGGTTACCCGCAATTGCTGTTTTAACGCCCTGTAGGGGAGTTCTCTCTCTTTGTGCTGGGCTTTCTCGGCGCGGATCATAATGTTTTTGGGGGTGTCCAGTGGGGAGACATATTCCACCACGCTTACCTTGTACCCCCTTGCCTCGAGCGCTAAAACCCGCAACCCATCGGTGATTGTGTCCGCCAGCCGCTGTTTGAGGACAGGGTGTAACGCCACATCCTGTAAGAACCCGTAGTCGATTTCCTCGGTCAAGGCCGCTTGGCAGCACGGTACGGCAATAATGAACTGTGCCTGGAGGTAGAGACCAAGCGCAATTGCGTGGTCGGTGGCAGTATCGCAGGCATGCAAGCTGAGGACCATGTTGACATTCTTCATGGGCGTGTAATCCGCTAGGTCCGCTACGGTAAACTCCATATTGCGATAGTTCAGCTGCTGTTGTATGCTTTTTGAGGCCTTAATGACATCTTCATTGCTATCTATGCCCAAGAAGTAGCATTTCTTGCCGAGTACCTCATGGAGGTAGTAATTGAGGGCAAAAGACAAGTACGACTTACCGCATCCGGAATCAAGCACCACAAGTTCCTCTCCCTGTGGCCAGGATAGCAGCATATGGGCCAAGAGCTCCACAAAACGATCAACCTGGTAATACTTGCGCCGCTTATCCCCTTTGATTTCGCCGTTTGCGCCCATGATGCCAATAGCGGTCAGCAATTTTTTCGCCTGCGCCGCCTTGATGAAAGACTGACGCGTGCCAGCCACCACCTTCTCCGCACTCAGAAACTGTTGGGCTTGCGTTTGCAATTTAAGTTTTCCCCCATGGTAGGTCAAAACAGTGAGGGTGCTGCGCAGGGCGCACTCTAGAGTAATGTTTTGCGACCCATGGAGGGTGGATGTCAAGAAAGCTAAGAGACTCGAGCCAGGCACTTCCTCTGCCCTTCCCTCCCTAGGGGTGACCATGAAGCTGGCCCTCTCCCACATGGGGCGAATGATTAAGTGCCGCTCATCGCTAGCGAGGGTCAGTTGCTGAAAGTCATCGCCACACATTTTTTCAACTAACAAGGCCACCGACGAAACTAGTCGTGCATCCAAACAATTCACCTCAAAATCATCGAAACTTAGGGTCTGTTCCTGCGTAGTATGCTTGTAGCGGCAACAATCATCAATGAGGAGTGAGTACAATGAACCAACAAGGGCGCATTCTCGGAGTTTTACTGGTTATTGTCGGCTTAATTGCCGTCGCGGGGCTTTTCTTGGCGGGCTCATACAATAGCTTTGTGAGCCTGTCTCAGGGTGTCGACGCCCAGTATGCAGTCATTGAGAGCAAGTTGCAGCGACGCTTTGACCTCATCCCTAACTTAGTAGAAACAGTAAAGGGACATATGGCGCATGAACAAGAAGTCTTTGGCAATATTGCCGAGGCTAGAGCCAAAATGGCCGGCGCCCGCACAGTTGACGAGAGGGTCACCGCCGGCAACGAACTCGAAGGAGCCTTAAGCAGACTCCTCGTCGTTATGGAGAACTACCCCCAACTTAAGGCACAAGAATCCGTCAGCCGCTTGATGGACGAATTAGCCGGCGCAGAAAACCGTATCAGCGTCGAACGCGACAACTACAATGCGATAGTTCGGCAGTACAACACGCGCATCCTTTCTTTTCCGGCCGTGCTACTCTCCCGCATGTTTGGCTACGCCAGTCGCCCGTACTTTCAGGCCGCCGATGGCGCTGAGCAAGCCCCTCGTGTCAATCTTGGCAACTAATTTCTGGGGGAGATGACCATGAAAAGAGCCTTGGCTTTGGCCTTAATGGTGCTGTTCTTAGTTCTCTTGCCCAGTGCGGCAGTGGGACAAGTTCCGGCACGGCCACCTCAACTGACCTTCGTCAATGACTATGCCAACTTGCTATCTGCCTCCCAAAGAGATGCCCTCACCCAGGTGCTGCAAGGCATCGAACAGGCGACCACCGCCGAGATGGTCGTGGTCACTGTGCCTGACCTCGGCGGAGCAGATGCCTTTACTTTCTCCCAGCAACTTTTCACTGAGTGGGGCCTCGGTAAGAAAGACAAGAACAACGGATTGCTCATTATGGTCAGCCTGCGCGAGCGCGAGTTTCGTTTTCACACGGGCTATGGCCTCGAGGGTTTGCTGCCCGATAGCTACCTCGGCGGTCTCATACGGCAGTACATCACCCCCGCCTTTGGCGAAGGCCGCTTCTATGATGGCTTAGCGCTGGCACTCCTAAGTGCCGACGGCATTGTGCCACGCCTAGAGCGCGAGTACAATGTCAAAATAGATGCCACGGGCGTCGCCCTACCGGGAACAGGTGAGGCTTCTTTGACGAACATGCTCGGGGGTGCTGCCTTCTTCGTCATCTTCCTTTTGCTCATGATGACGAGGGGAGGGCGCGGCATGCTCTGGTTTCTCCTTGGGCACAGCATGGGTCGGAGCTCGCGTGGCTTTGGCGGCAACAACCGCGGTGGCTTTGGTGGCGGTGGCTTTGGTGGCGGGCGCTCGGGCGGCGGCGGTGCCGGCGGCAGGTGGTAGCCCCTACCGCACGCCCATGGCCTCTTGCACACGGCGCAGCGTAACGCTGGCCACCGCGCGGGCCTTGGCAGCCCCCTCGGCTAGCACCGCGTCCAAATCAGTGGACTGCAGAATGTTGTAGACCTCGCGACGAATGGGTTCTAGCACGGCGATAACCACGCTCGCGGTGTCTTTCTTCAAATCGCCGTAGCCCCGGCCCGCAAAAATCTCCTCTAACACGGCCATCGAACGGCCACTAGACAAGGAGTTTATAACTAAGAGATTGGACACCCCGGGCTTGTGCTCGGGGTCATACTTTATCTCTGACCCGACGTCGGTCACCGCCCGCATAATCTTTTTCTGGATCTGCTCAGGGGTGTCTAGCAGGCTAATGTAACTCGCCGGTACCGGGTTTGACTTACTCATCTTCTTCGTCGGCTCATCTAAGGACATGATGCGCGCCCCTAACTTGGCGACCTGATGCTCAGGCACCACGAACACATCCCCAAATCTTTGGTTAAAACGCAAGGCAATATCGCGGCAGAGCTCAATGTGTTGCCTTTGGTCCTCCCCCACCGGCACCAGTGAAGTGTCGTAGAGCAAGATGTCCGCCGCCTGCAAGACCGGATATGTATAAAGGCCAACGGCAACGCTGTCCTTGCCCTCCGCCTTTTCTTTGAACTGAACCATGCGGCTAAGCTCACCTAAGTAACTCATGCACTGCAGGAGCCACGCCAGCTCACTATGCTCGGGCACCTGCGACTGCACAAACAAAGTCGCCCTTTGCGGGTCAATCCCTGCCGCCAGATACACCGCAGCCAGAATTTTCACCTGTTCGCGTAGCACCGCTGGGTCCTTGGGGAGAGTGAGGGCGTGCAAATCTACTATGCAGTAAAAGGCCTCGTGCTCATACTGTCTCGCCACGAAGTGCTGTAATGCCCCAAGATAGTTGCCCAAGGTGATAACTCCCGAAGGCTGAATGCCGGAAAATACTCTGGCCATGGTTTATGCCCCTTTCTCGAACTCACCCGACTGACGGCGAAGATGCCTGCATGCTGGCCAAGATGTAGGCCGCAATTTCTGCGATGGGTAGACGCACCTGGCTCATACTGTCGCGTTCGCGCACGGTAACTGCGCCATCGTTAAGTGTCTCAAAATCGACAGTGACGCAGTAAGGCGTACCGATTTCATCTTGACGGCGATAGCGCTTGCCGATGCTACCGGCATCATCATACTCCACCATGAATTGCTTGGCGAGGCTGTGGTAAACCTTCTCGGCTTCGCCGCTTAATTTCTTACTGAGCGGTAAAATAGCGGCCTTGATCGGGGCAATGGTCGGGTGTAATCGCAACACCACACGAGAATCGCCTTCGGAAAGCTGTTCTTCATCGTAAGCATCGACCAAGAGAGCTAGGGCCAAACGCTCCACCCCCAGGGAAGGCTCAATGACATAGGGCACGAACTTCTCGTTGGTTTCTGGGTCAAGAAAGCGCAAGTCCTCCTTGGACCGCTCCATATGTGCCTTTAAGTCGAAGTCCGTGCGGTCGGCAATCCCCCAGAGTTCTCCCCACCCAAAGGGGAAACGGTACTCGATGTCGGTCGTGGCCGCGCTGTAGTGGCTTAGCTCCTCCTTGGCATGGTCGCGCAGGCGGACACTCTCTGTTTTGAGGCCAATCATCAGCAACCACTCATGACAAAACGCACGCCAGTAGGCGAACCACTCCAAATCTGTGCCCGGCCGGCAGAAAAATTCGAGCTCCATCTGCTCAAACTCGCGCGTACGAAAAATAAAATTGCCGGGGGTAATTTCGTTGCGAAAGGACTTGCCGATTTGTCCTACGCCAAAAGGCAATTTGCGCCGCGTGGTACGTGCGATATTGCGGAAGTTTACAAAAATTCCTTGGGCAGTTTCGGGGCGCAGGTAGATCTCAGCGCGAGAATCATCTGTAACCCCTTGATAGGTCTTAAACATAAGGTTGAACTGCCTTATGTCCGTAAAATCATGCGCACCGCACTTCGGGCACTTTATGCCCTCGGAGACTATATAGGCCCGTAATTCCGCTTGCGACCACCCATCGACACTCCTCTTGGCAACTTCCTCAATGAGGTGGTCCGCCCGAAAACGACTTTTGCAGGCCCGACAATCGATGAGGGGGTCAGAAAAACCACCCACGTGACCACTGGCCACCCAAGTCTCGGGGTTCATGAGAATGGCCGAGTCGAGGCCAACATTGTAGGGCGATTCTTGGACGAACTTTTGCCACCAGAGTTTCTTAATATTATTCTTTAGTTCGACACCTAAGGGGCCGTAGTCCCAGGTGTTGGCGAGCCCCCCATAAATCTCAGACCCGGCAAAAATATAGCCTCGGCCCTTGCACAGCGCAACTATTTTTTCCATGGTTACCGACATAAAAAATCCCCTTTCCTCTTGTCGGGATTATAGCAGAGCCAGGGCACGCGCGCAATCACAACGCGGCTACCTACCCAGCAGCGTGCCCTTTCTCGCTCGGACTTTATCTCGAACCCATAAACCAGTTAACCTCCACCCCGCCGCTAAGAAAGTAACCGTCATAGCCGGTGGATTCTAGCTGGCTGAGCTGCTTGCCTAGTTTTTTGTGGAGGGGTAGCACGTTGACGTTATGGCCTTCGCGCCGCAGCGTGTCCGCGCCGGTGATGACAGCATCAATTGGGTCGAGGTCTTTCTGATATAAATAAGCAATCGAGCGGTTCATCTTAGGTGGAACAAAGCCCTTTTCTTGCAACAGAAGAAGAATCCTTTCAAAACCTATGGAAAAACCCACTGCGGGGACGTCGTGACCTAGCCATTGACCGATCATGCGGTCATAGCGTCCACCACCGGCAATGGCCAGGCCGAGTTCGGTAGCTTCAATTTCAAAGACCGTGCCCGTATAGTACCCCATGCCACGGACCAAAGTAGGGCAAAAGGCGGATTCATAGCTACCGCCGGCTTGCTCGGTGATGACCGAGATGACTTGCCGCATGGCGAGGCAGGTGTCGCTAGGGACGCCGACTGCCCCAAGTTTATCAATGGTCAGTTCGGATATGGTCGTCAGCAATGCCTTAACTTCTTCCTCCGGCAGACCAAGCTTGACCATTTCTTCTTCTACTGCCGGCCAGCCGATCTTATCGGCCTTGTCAAGAATTACAGCAATTTCTGCTAGGCTACTTTCTGGCAAGCCAAAGTGGTGGACAACTGCGGCAAGGATGCGCCGGTCACTAATTTTGACTTTAAAGTCGCGCAAACCCAACGCCAGCAAGGCCTTAATGGTGGACAGAATTACCTCGCACTCGGCCATAGTGCTGCTGTCCCCGATGATATCTACGTCACATTGGGTGAACGCGCGATACCGCCCCCTCTGTTGCCGCTCGGCCCGAAAAACAGTGCCGATTTGCAGAGCCTTGAAGGGACTTGGTAGCTTGTCCTGATTTTTGGCATAAAAACGCGACAACGGCAGAGTCAGGTCATAGCGAAGCCCGAGGTCGGTGAGGTCAGCCTCACACAGCTCCTTGGTGTCTAGGCGCAGTTTGTCGCGTCGTTTGAGCACTTTGAAAATTAACTGCAGGTTTTCGCCGCCCTCGCTCTTAGTGAGCATTTCGATATTCTCTAAGACCGGGGTCTCAATGTGAGCAAAGCCCTGCCGCTCATAGACGTCGGCAATGGTCGTTTCGAGGTGTTTTCTTAACCGCACCTCGCTGGGCAAAAAATCTCTCATACCTTTGGCTGGGTTAGCATTAACTTTCATTATGTGCCCTCTCCTTCAATCCGTACAGCAAGACTGGACGCAGACGATAGCAGCTGCTTACGTTGTATTTTACCATATTGCGCAGAGAAGAATATAAAAGCTGACTCCTAATATCAGAGTCAGCTTTTGTCGAGTGAATCTATAAGCCGGGTTCTGTACCGCTTGCGCGGCAGCAGTCATCTGTCTAGGGCCACTGTTGCCAGGGGCCTCGTCCGCACCGCAGTGCGCATAGCGACCAACCCGGGAGAACGAGCGGGCAGCTCTTAACTCTCCCCTATTAGGTCTTGCTCCGGGTGGGGTTTACCTAGCCGTACCTGTCACCAGGCCGCTGGTGAGCTCTTACCTCACCTTTTCACCCTTACCTAGCGGATGCTAGGCGGTATATCTCTGTGGCACTTTCCTTCGGGTCACCCCGACTGGCCGTTAACCAGCACCTCGCCCTGTGGAGCCCGGACTTTCCTCGCCGCATTGACGGCGCGACCACCCAATTCACTCGACACTATATTTTATGCTCTTTACGGTGAATTTGCAAGGATTTTAATGTGCTAATTTTTACTATTAATATTTTTGCCGTTGCGCAGAGAATTGGCTTGACAGGCAAAATTCATCGTGATAATATTACTCAACAGCTAATGATTACTGTTCCCTAAGAGAATAGAACACATGAGGAGGATTAATTATGACCGAACAATTTACTGTGCAAGTGGGTCAAAACGTGCCTGATTTTAAGCTAGAGACCTTTGAGGCCGCGAGTATCGATTTTTCCGAAGTAAGTTTGGAAGGACTCAAGACAAACCGCAAGTGGACCATACTTTTCTTCTACCCTGCCGACTTCACCTTTGTATGTGCGACGGAGTTCGCCGCCTTGGCAGAAAAGTACGAGGAGTTTAGCAAAATGGGTGCTGAGGTCATCACCGTCAGCAACGACACCAAGTACGCCCATATGGTATGGCAACGGGTAGAGAAGATGCTTAAGGATGTCAAGTACCCCATGGGAGCCGATCCAACCGGCAATCTCTCGCGCCTTTTTGGGGTCTACGATGAGGGCACCGGAATGGCCCTCCGCGGCACGTTTATTATCAGCCCCGAGGGCAAGCTGATGAACTCCGAGGTCAACTACTACAACATCGGCCGCAATATTGACGAACTGATGCGCAAGTTTAGGGCCAACCGCTATCTAGCCAGCCATGGCGAGGAGGCCTGCCCGGCGCAATGGGCGGCCGAGGGCGATAAGACCCTAACTCCATCTATCTCCCTTGTTGGAAAGGTTCACGAGCAGTACGAAAAATAATCGAGAACGAAAAAGCGAGTCCTGCTCTGGCAGGCTCGCTTTTTTGGCGCAATTAGGGTCACTTTGACAGGCATCGGTTCTGCACATATAATGCGAGCAAAGAGGTAGCGCAAAGGAGTGCGGAATTAATGAAACAAAGAGTCTTCGTCACGCGAGCCATTCCTGAAGTAGGCATCAAGATGCTACAAGAGCATTTCGCGGTCGCGGTGTGGCCAGAAATCTTGCCCCCCTCCAGAAAGTGCCTCATAAGAGAGATTCCCTCAGCTGATGGCCTGCTGTCCCTTTTGACCGACAAAGTAGATGGGTCCTTGCTAGACTTCGCCCCCAACTTGAGAATTGTCAGCAATTATGCGGTAGGCTTTGATAATCTAGACCTCGCGGAACTTACTAATCGCGGCATTTTGGCCACGAACACGCCCGGGGTATTGACCGAAACCACGGCCGACCTTGCCTTTACACTAATGCTATCTACCGCCCGCAGAGTTGTCGAAGGCGCAAATTTTGTTAAAAACGGTCATTGGCAGACCTGGGGACCGCAGCTACTTCTCGGGCAGGACATCTACGGTGCTACGCTCGGACTTTTTGGTTTTGGAAGAATTGGTCAGGCTGTGGCTCGCAGGGCCAAGGGTTTTGCCATGCGGATGCAGTACTTTGATGTGGTGCGGCAAGAGCACCTCGAAGAGGAACTGGGCATTGAATTCGTGGGGCTGCCGGAACTACTGGCGACCTCGGACTTCGTGAGCATCCATACCCCTCTCAATGATTTCACGCGGCACTTCTTTGACCGGGGAGCGTTCAGTCTAATGAAAAAGACGGCAATCCTCATTAACACTGCCCGCGGTGCCATTGTTAACGAAAGAGACCTCTACCAAGCTCTCGGCGAGGGTCGTCTGGCGGGGG
>Ga0208100_100224_pt1 | contig 23375 bp, 26 predicted proteins | sample SubbioR11_8A_Aug_FD_184817 | JGI IMG/M metagenome (GOLD analysis project Ga0208100, IMG submission 184817) | Serpentinite rock and fluid subsurface biosphere microbial communities from McLaughlin Reserve, California, USA - CR11_8A_Aug (SPAdes) | ecosystem: Environmental > Terrestrial > Deep... | reverse complement strand
GGATTTGGACACTTCAATTATACCATACCGAGGGGGTTTTCTGTAGTTTTAATGTCAATTACTATATGGGTTTTTTAAGGTTTAGGTTTGATTTTGAGGTGGGAAAGTTGAGTTAACTGCTTCAGCGTTGAACGGCGTGCCGTCATGGAACAGTACGCCTTCGCGAAGCTTCAAGTCCCAAGCTAAACCATCTTCTGTAGGTACCCAGGATTCAGCCAAGCTAGGCTGTAGCGTACCGTCCACATCTAAATAAATCAGTCTTTCAATCATATGTTCTGAAATGGTTGCCGCCGGAGAAGACATCATCTTCAACGGATCAAGATTCTCAGGCTCCGCACCGATGGCAATGATTAAATCATTGACTGGCTCCGGCACGCGATTTTCTGCCCTTGGGCCACAACCGCTTAGCAGAGCGCCCGACAGCAAGGTCAGAACTAATAATCCGATTAAAATCTTCTTCAATCTAAATTCCCCCTTTTTTATTTTCGCTTACAGGCCTTCATATCACCTATCCTAAAAACGGATAGTGACCTTCCAACATGCTGATAGTTATTCGACAGCCTGTCCCGGAAATCCTTTTATTGTCGCCGCACTCTATTCATTATCCCCCTCCGTTGGAGGGCTGATCTAGAGACACACTTGACACTGGGGATGCAACATCGAAGCATTCTAGCCGATGTAGCCTTCCCCAGATGCAACGCTCGCACGTTTTCGCAGCTATGAACAGTAATTCTCGCTACCATCTGCTTGGGCGGGTTTGAAACCCGCCCCTACATGGTACGGGCTTGGGCATAAGTGTTCCCTTCTCCTATCCCAGCAATTCCCCTCTCCCCTTGGTGTGTCAGTGAATCGGCTATTCCGCCGATTCAAACGAGTCTGACATCTAACCTCCGACCTCTAGCAATGGGAGAGGGCTAGGGTGAGGGCTAACTGAGACGCATTTTCATCCTTCTGATGGTGCCCCCGTCTTTATGGGTGCATGAATGTCTAACCTCTAACCTCCAACATCTAACCTCCAATATGCAGTAGACAGTTAGACAAAGAATTTCTTTTTCCTTCAGCAATATTCGCATTTTTGAAATTTTTTAGCATTTAACTTTACCCTCTGCACGCAAATGGCATTGCTTATGCTATAATTAATTTTACATATTCAAAATTTTCCGTTTAAAAGGATGTGGGGTTGATGTTTCAGGTATCTGCCAGCCAAGGGGTAACCTGTATTAAAATGGGTCGGACCATGCTAGGCCGAACGCTTCGGACAACCTGTAGCTTCATTGCAGACGGGTTGGCTGTGGAAGGCGGTTCTCCATACTTCAAAGCTAAACTAGATGCGGTTTATCAAGAACACCAGCCTCGTCAAGCCGTCTTTACCCATGGGCATGAAGACCACGCCGGGAATGTTGATCTGTTTAATAAATTGGGAATTACTCCCCATGTGCATCAGTCCGCTATAAATTACCTTGCTTCCCCTCCGGTGATTCCGTACTACCGGCGTTTTGTCTGGGGTACTCCTGCAGCAGGCCAGAGCCAAATAATTGGTGAAGTTATTGAAACCGAAAAACATGCTTTCCAAGTTATTGCCTCGCCAGGGCACTCCGAAGATCATCTCTGTCTGTATGAAGAAAAGGAAGGCTGGCTGTTCACCGGCGATCTATATGTCGGAGAGAGAATTTTTTACCTATATAAAAACGAAAATCTGCCAAGAATGAAAGAAACGCTGAAAAAACTGGCAGCTTTGGATTTTTCAACCTTATTCTGCAGTCACCGTGGCCCGTTGCAAAAAGGACCGGAGGTATTAACCCGCAAGTTACTCCATATTGAAGCCTTGGAGGAAAAAGCAAGGGCATTGCAACTAAAAGGGCTTTCACTCCCTGACATTACCAGACAACTATTAGGAAAAGAAGATTATATGCGCTTTATTAGCAAGGGAGAATTTTCAAAAACTGCATTGGTTGTTGCTTTACTTAATCACGGGCAAAAAAGATAAGAAATATTGGCTTCTAAAAACTGACAAAAAAAATGAACCGTGCAGGGAGGGGCACGATCCATCTTAGAGGGAAGGTATATTTAAAGGCTAAAAGCCTTGCTTTTGTTTCCCTGCTCTTACTATAGCAGAGAATAAATGCAATTGCAACAATATTCTGAATTTTTTGGTGAAATTTTTTCAATTTTACTCGTAGATTTTTTCTTCCTCATTATCCGCTTCTGGAGCATCGGCTTCGATGTCGCGTCCGGCAGGACCTTGTTCTCTTTCTTTGTAGTATTCATGCTGAATAATGAGGTCCATGATTTCGTTGGTTCCTGTCCAAATCATTATCAAGCGGATATCCCGCAAAAAGCGTTCCACAGGGTAGACGTTAGTATAGCCGATACCCCCCAAAATTTGCATGGCGTGATTAACTACTGTCCAGGCAGTTTCTGTGCAAAACTTTTTTGCCTGAGAAACCATACGGCGCTGCAATGCCGCAGGACTGTCAGCATCAATGCAGCAGGCTGTGGCATAGATCAGGGCGCGGGCTGCATCCAATTGCGCAATACACTCAGCCACTTTGAAACTAACGGCTTGAAAATTTTTAATCGGCTGCCCAAAGGCTTTGCGTTTACGGCTATATTTAAGAGCCACATCCAAGGCCGCTTGCCCCATCCCCAAAGCACCGGCGGCACTAGTGAGCCTCTCCGGGATCATCATCCGATAAAAAATACTACCGGCGTCATTTTCCGCTCCGATCAAGTTTGCCGTGGGGACAAAGACATCTTTAAAAACCAAGCGTCCGGCTCCGCCACCACGCGTACCCATCAAGCCGTAGATATGCTTCACTTCAACGCCCGCACCCCGATCAACGAGGAAAGCGCTGATGCTTTGCTGAGGCTTGGCATTTTCAGCCGTCTTAGCATAGACAAGAAAATAGTCAGCTCCTTCGGCACCGACGACAAAGCGTTTCTGTCCGTTAAGTATGTAGCCGCCGTCCACCTTCTCTGCTGTGGTGGTGGCACCAAAAAAATCTGAACCTCCGCGCGGTTCGGTGAGTGCTTCGGCTGTAAATTTCCGCCCTTCAAGAGTGGCTTTTAAATACTTTTCTTTTTGGTCTGTAGTGCCGAAAAGGTGGATGGCTTCCCCCACTATCGAGGGCAAGGAATAAAGACAAGCCAATGAAGTACCTAAATAGCCGATCTCCTCCAACGCAACTACTTCTTCGCTCCACCCGTACCCCCGTCCGCCATACTCCGGTGGAAAGCGCAACCCAAACAGTTTGACGTCTGCCAAGGCGCGCATGTAATCTGCCGGATAGGTAACGCGTTCCGCATCCATATCTAAAATCAGTTGTTTATCTACGCTCTTAACAAAGGCTCTGGTCTCCTCCTGCAGTTTTTGCTGCCTTTCGTTCATCAGAAAAGATAACATTTTTTCTCTCCTCTCATTTGTTCTTCATTTCTAAAACAGCCGCTATCCGCCGCGTGACTTTAGCTATAAAATTAACATTCTGAATTTTTCTGACTGGCATAACACCCAAGAGGGAATTTGTGAGAAAAGCCTCCTCGGCTTCCTCTATATCTTTAGGGGTCAGGGTTTGTTCCCTGGCTGGGATATTTAAGTCAGAACACAATCCCAAAACTTTTTCTCGGATAATACCGGGAAGCACACCATCTGCAACAGGAGGCGTAAGCACTGCGCCATTTATAACCAGAAACAGGTTAGCAACCGCAGCTTCAGTCAGCCTGCCGGCGGCATTTAAGAGAATAGCCTCATCACTTCCGCAAAGCTTAGCTTCTCGCTTAGCAAGGATACTGTCTGCAAAATTGGTGGTTTTATGGCGGGATAGTGGGGAGTGCTCGTTTCTGCGGGTAGTTTGGGCGATGATAACCACAAAGCCCTGTTCATAAAGTTCTTCCCTGTATGGTCGACCGCGGCGGATGGTAATCAAGATATTGAGTGGGCTGTTTATTTTAGCCAGCAGTCCTTGGCTTTCTCTGGGAGAGACGGTAAGCCGCATGGAGCCGCTTTCAAGAGCATTTGCGTCGATAACAGCCTGCATGGCTCCTGCCAGCTCTTCTGCTGAGGGCAGGTCATAAGCAAAGAAAGAGGACGACTGTCGAAGGCGGTTAAGGTGTTCACTGAGGTAGAGCGGTTTGCTGTTTTGCACAAGGATGGTTTCAAAAAGACCGTCCCCAAAAAGATAGGAGCGATCTGTGACGGAAATCTGAGCAGAGCTAGAGGACGTAAGAGTTCCGTTCAAAAAAGAATAATCAGTCATGTTACACCTCCGGAAAGCGGTTTACCCCCAGACTTTTAAGGAGGGCTTTTGCTTTGTGGAGAGTTTCCTCGTATTCCAGCAGGGGCTCGGAATCGTAGACGATCCCACCGCCCACCTGAAGATGAAGCTTATCCCCTTTGTTAATGAAAGTGCGGATCACAATATTTAAATCGGCGCGCCCATCAAAGCCTATGTAACCAATAGAACCGGTGTAAACGCCGCGGCGAACCGGTTCGACTTCTTCGATAATCTCCATAGCGCGAATTTTTGGCGCACCGGTGATGGAGCCGCCGGGAAAAATTGCCTTAAGCAGATCAACCGTATCCTTGCCGGGGGCTAATTGGCCGCGCACGGTGGAAACAAGGTGAAAGACGGTGGCGTATTTTTCTAGCGCTATAAGCTCCGGCACGCTTACTGTGCCATAGGCACAGACGCGACCTAAATCGTTTCGTTCCAAATCAATAATCATCACAAGTTCAGCTCGATCTTTTTCGCTGGCCAGCAGCTCTTCTCCAAAAGCACTATCTTCTTCCGGCGTTTTGCCGCGGGGACGTGTGCCTTTAATGGGACGAGTTTCCACCACATTATCTGCTAAGCGCACAAACCGCTCCGGCGAAGAGCAGAGTACGCGCAAATCATGGCCGCAGTCTAGATAGGCGGCAAACGGTGCCGGGTTAACTTGGCGCAGGCGACGGTAGAGCTGAAAGGGCGGCATGCGCAGAGGCGCATCAAAACGTTGCGTCATATTTGCCTGGTAGATGTCGCCGGCGATAATATAGTCGCGGATACGCTCCACCGCTTCTCCATAAGCATGGGAGCTGAAAAATGTTTGAATGTCGGCAGCAGCAATCTCCGGCTCGGACCAAGGGTCCGGCAGAATTAGCTGCTGCCGCATTTTTTTCCGCAAGCTGACCAGTCCAACCGACGCCTTGGCAGCCGCTTCCTCTCCCTGGAGAGGATGGCCGGAAGCGACAAGAAAAGCGCGGTTTTCTGTATGGTCGATGGCGACGAAAGCATGATAAAAACCCAGATAAACATCCGGGACGTTTAAATCATCCTCAGTCTGTTCAGGCAAGTTTTCCACCATACGGCCCAAATCGTAGGAAAAAAAACCTACGGCACCACCCAAAAAAGGAATATGCAAGTCGCCGCGCTCCAAGCTGAAGCGCTGCAAACATTGCCGCAGCACCTCAAAAGGGTTGGCGGAAAAGGAACGGGTAATGCCCTCCTCTTCAAGCACAATCCGGCGAGCATATGTCTTCAAGAGCATAAAAGGATTGCTGCCCATAAACGACCAGCGACCCATTTCCCCGCCGGGCAGGCTGCTGTCGAGCCAGAAAGGATACGGGTCGTTGATAAAAGCAGCAAAGAGCTGGTCTGGCGGGCAGTCTAGCGTAATTTCCTCCACCAACGGTTTTAGACAAGACATAACGATTCCTCCTTCCTGCTGAGCTTATAGCGCAGGAAGTTAGCCAGCAGACTCAGGCCGTGTTCTGTGAGAATGGCTTCGGGATGAAACTGCACGCCTTCCAGATAAGCAATATGCTTATGTCGCAACCCCATAATTTCACCTTCCTTGGTTTCAGCCGTAATTTCCAGGCAATCAGGAAGGGTTTCTCTCTCAACCACTAAGGAGTGATAGCGGGTCGCGGAAAAAGGTGCGGGCAGGCCGGCGAAGACGCCGCAGCCGCCGTGGTAGATCAGCGAGTTTTTACCGTGCACAGGCCGTAACGCCCGAATAACCTGACCGCCAAAGACTTGCCCTAAGCTTTGATGACCGAGGCAGATGCCTAGGATGGGGATTTTTCCGGAGTAACGACGGATAATCTCCATGGAAACTCCGGCTTCATTTGGTGTACATGGCCCCGGGGAGATGATAATGTGAGCGGGATTCAATTTAGCCACTTCTTCAGGGGCAATGCTTTTGTTGCGGAAAACGCGGATGTCGGCACCAAGTTCGCCTAGGAACTGAACCAAGTTATATGTGAAAGAGTCATAGTTGTCAACCATGAGCAGCATCAAGTCACCTGCTTTGCTGGTATTGGTCCAGGAGTTCCCGGACGGTGCGGTTATCCGGCGGAACTGGCAGATTCGGTGCAAGGTGTGCCAAAGGGACAAGCACAAATTCCCGTTGACGCAGCTGAGGGTGGGGAATGATTAAATTCGGTTCGGATAGCACCAAATTATCATAGAGAAGAATGTCAATATCTAGTGTTCGCGGGCCCCAGCAAACAGTACGGACGCGACCGGCGTCGTCTTCAATCTGCTGCAAGGCTGCAAGGAGCAAGGCTGGCTCCAAAGCAGTTTCGATTTCCACTACAGTGTTCAAAAATTTAGCTTGCTCCAAATAGCCGACCGGGTCAGTCTCTAGTATGGGGGCTGCCTTAATGAGCGTGATGTCAGCATGATTGCGCAGCGTTTCCAGGGCGAAATCCAGTTCTCTTTGACGGTCACCCATGTTGCTGCCCAAGCCAAGGAAAGCGCAAGCCATTAGAGGAGGCTCCTTTCAATCGTCACTGCGGCAAAATCAAGCTGCCCGGAGATGGGGGGATGCAATTTTTTCACGGTTACTTGCACAGCAAGTGCTCCTAGGGAGAGAATATCGGCGGCGATGCTTTCCGCCAATGTTTCCAAGAGCTTAACCGGTGTGCCTTCCATGATCTTTTTGACGGCAGCATAGCACTCTGCATAATTGATGGCTTTAGCCAAATCATCATTTTGGGCAGCAGCTCTGATATCTGTATACACAACGAGACTAACAGTAAAACGCTGCCCCAGACGTTTTTCTTCGGCCAGGACACCATGATAACCGTAAAATTGCATATTTTCTAAGATAATTTTATCCATTTCAGCACCCACCCCGGAGCATGGCGTCTGTCATACGCGCTACTCGGCTCATGTATTGCACATTATGAACGCGGACGATGCTGACGCCGCGGCAAATGCCATATGCCACTGTGGCAGCAGTCCCTTCCTCCCGCTGTTCCACCGGCAAATCCAGTACTTTTCCGATAAATGATTTACGTGAGGTACCTAAAAGCAGAGGATGACCCAGCGTGGTATATTCATGCAAATATTTTAGCACCTGCAAATTATGGTCCACTGTTTTAGCAAAACCAATGCCGGGATCTAAAATAATCTTCTCTTTGCTAACGCCGCTCTCCACCGCCAAAGCCACGCTCTTTAGCAGGTCAGCTTTAATCTCTGCAATTAAGTCCCGATACACCGCTTCTTCGCGGTTATGCATTAAACAGATCGGAACATTGGCAGCAGCCGCCAGCTTGAGCAGCCCATTGTCTTTCTGACCGCCCCACACATCATTTAACATAGCCGCCCCCACATCTAGAGCGGCTGCAGCCACTTCTGCCTTAGCTGTATCAACCGAAACAGGCACCTCAGTCGCGCTGCAGACGGCACGGATCACCGGTATAACCCGCGCCCGTTCTTCATTGCCTGTGAGCGGCCTGTACCCGGGACGGGTGGATTCGCCGCCAATGTCGATGATCTGGGCACCTTCTTCCACCATGCGCAAAGCATGTTCCACTGCACGCCCAGTGTCAAAGTAAAGGCCACCATCAGAAAAAGAGTCCGGGGTGACATTCAAGATACCCATAATCAGCGTGTTTCCCGCTAAATCATACGTTCTGCCTTTAAGGGTAAGTCTATGTTGCATAATTCCTCCGCAATCAGTACTGGATGCCATTTAAAGTCGGCATCCTTTTTGCTTTGTAGCAGCCCGCCTGGGCGGAACAGTTATAGCAAAGGCGGGACAGGTCATCTGCTTCAGCCAGCACCGCACCAAGCAAATCGGTTACCGTCTCAGGCGTCTGACGGTGGACAAGGATGGCCTGCAGGATAAGCTTAGTTTCGGCCGCGGAAAAACCGTGCCTGGTAAGGAGAGGCTCTGCCAACGAAGCACTTTCTGCGGCATGATCAATGCTTTCATCTTCATGCTGAGCAAACCGCCCAATGTCGTGCAACAGCGCCGCGGCATACACTACGGGACGAGAAAGCTTAATTTGGCGCTCCAAACAAAGAATCCAAGCAATCCGGGCCACATCGAGCAAATGGCTAAAGTTGTGGCAGCAATAACGCCTGCCGCTCTCATAATTTTTAGTAAGCGACAAATAGTACAGATAATCGGGATCCTGGAGCAACTTTTGCACTACTTCCATTACGAATTGCCTTTGATGAGCGAGAAGGCTTCTGCCCGCGTCAAATGATTAGTCCGAAAAATACCGCGCACCGCAGAGGTGACTGTGGTTGAACCAGGCTTCTTTACACCGCGAATTGTCATACACAGATGCTCTGCTTCGATCACCACCACTACTCCCTTACTTTCCAACTTTTTCATGATCGTATCGGCAATTTGAGTGGTAAGCCGCTCCTGCAACTGCGGACGGCGAGCCAACGTCTCCACTACACGCACCATTTTACTCAATCCGGTGATTTTGGCGGGATTGGGAATGTAGGCCACATGAGCTTTACCGTAAAAAGGCAGCAGGTGATGTTCGCACATGGAATAGATACTAATGTCTTTGATTAGCACCATTTCATCATGCCGTTCCTCATAAAAACAGGTTTCCAAATGGTCACAAGGGTCGCAGTGCAATCCAGAAAATACTTCCGCATACATTTTCGCCACTCGCGAAGGCGTATCTTTTAAGCCCTCCCGCTCCGGGTCTTCACCAATAGCTTCCAGAATCATCCGCACAGCAACCTGAATTTTTTCTTGGTCAATCATGTGAGCCTCCAAGGCATTTTTTTTCTTTTATTCGCTTTTCCGGTCATTATCCCTGCTTCAGCTATTATTTTACCGCAAATGACTAAAAGCTCATGAAATTAACTATTTATTATTTCTGACCGGGAAGTGGCGGCATGCTGCAAGCAGCAGAGTTCCTCCCGGGAAGAGATGACCGTTTCCAGCGCCTCCACCGCTGTCTCAAAACACATCGCGTCTGAAATACACTGTTGGTCACAGAAAGATCTGATCACACTTATCACCTTAGGGCTCATCCCTGCCAAATACACTCTTTTCCCTTTTGCAAGCGCATCAAAGATAATTGTCTCCACAGCCCGCGTGGCAGACAAATCAATCTGTGGCATATTGGAAAAGTCGAGAATGATGAACTCCTTGTCATCTTTTAAGCGTTCGCGCATCATCTGCTCAAAATCGGCGATTACAGCAAAACTCAATGGGCCGTTAAATTCGAGCAAAGTCACGCATGAGCAGGCAACTTCAAGCAGTGCTCTAACTTTTGGATCGCTGTGACTGGAGTTAGCAGCACAAAATTGAGTAAGTTGGAAATCTGCCATTCGCTTAACGAACAAAATCGCAGACAAAAGAGCACCAACAAGCACGGCAGTAATCAGGTCTACAAACACAGTCAGCCCAAGGACGAGCAACATTAAAAATAGATCCCAACGCGGTGAATGTCCGGCTCGCTGCAAAAAATATTTATCAACAATGTCATAACCTACTTTGATGAGAATACCTGCGAGAACGGCGTGGGGTATTTTTCCGGCCAGCGGTCCAAATGCAAGCACAATAGCTATTAAAACAAGTGAATGAGTCATGCCTGACAGTCTCGTGCGCCCGCCATTATGAATATTCACAACGGTACGCATCGTTGCGCCGGCACCAGGCACTCCGCCAAAAATACCCGCAAAAGCGTTACCGATGCCCTGTCCAATCAACTCTTGATTGGAGTGGTGGCGCGTCCGCGTCATATTATCGGCAACTAATGAAGTCAGAAGGCTGTCAATCCCTCCGAGCACGGCAAGAATAATTATCGATTCAAAAACAATAAGCATGAATGGAAAGGATAAAGTGGGCAAATGAATTTGCGGAAAGCCGGTGGGAATGTCGCCAAGAATAGGTGCACCTGGAACAAAACGGCTGACAACTGTGCCAATCAAGAGAGCCGCCAGGGGACCGGGAAACCATTTAACCCATGCCTTCGGCCAGAAAAATACAATTGCCAGTGCAATTAGACCTACAAGCAAAGCAGGAAAGACTGGACTTGCAATCGCCCCGGGAATCGCTGAAAGAGCAGGAAGAGTGCCGCCGGAAAGCGGTTCATGACCAAAAAGTCGCGAAAATTGCAGCGCGATAATGATACAACCGACGCCACTCATAAATCCGGAGACTACAGGGTATGGAACGAGGCTAATATATTTGCCAACTTTCAATAATCCTAAGACAATCTGCAGCAGACCTGCAAAAAATACGGCACTGAATATTAGAACAGGATCACCGGCAAGCTTCCCGTAGATACCTGCAAAAACTACGACCATGGGACCCGTGGGGCCGGAAACCTGCGAGCCTGTACCCCCAAAAAGCGCGGCGAAAAAGCCGACGAAGATTGCACCCCAAAGACCTGCCATGGGACCTGCGCCCGAGGCCTCCCCAAAAGCAAGCGCCAATGGCAATGCGACGATTCCGGCGGTGAGCCCCCCAAAAATATCACCGCGCAGATTACTAAAATCAAAATATTTCATAGAACTTCCCTCTCTCTCAAAGCTTCTAAAAAACTTACTTAAATGAAAATGCCTATCTTGCCCACGTTAATTAAAGCACCAGAACCCAGCTAGTACTGGAGCTATCTTGAAAGGATTGAAAGAATGGTTTTATAATAAAGATAATTTCAGATGATACCGGCAAAAAGAAATTGTGCCAGAAACCCTGCGATTACAGGAATTAGCAGAACTAAGCTAAAGCGGGCAAGGGTAAAACGCGGGCCCAAAAGGGCTGTTTCAAAAGGAAGTTTGGATAAAGACATTACGCTCCAACTGGTGAGCAGCGCCACAGTGGTACCTATACCTGCACCACTATGCGCGATGGAGGCAAAGATGGGAAACGAGACATATGGGCCGGCAGCCACTAACATACCGGCGATACTGCCGATGAGAATGCCTCGCCAACCGGCCTCCGCGCCAAGCCAGTATTGCACCAGAGCTGCGGGAAGCACTACCTCTAGCAGGCCCGCAGCTAAAAAAGCCAGAACCAACACCGGCAAATAACTGTAGAACATCTTTGCGCCAATTTTAATGCCTTTTTTATGGCTATCATCTTTACGCTTCATGGCAACAAGAAAAAGCGCCACCACTAGGAAGACAAGCATCCAAACTGTTCCTGCCATTACACCTCTCCTTCTTTTCTGGCTGCCGGCAGAAGTTGCTGTGCTAATCCCGGATAGAGCCATTTAGTCAGCAGTCCGATGAGAACGGGGAAAGCAAAGGTCACCACGTAGCGAGCAAAAGCAATATGGCCTCCCATGATTGCCACCTCCATCGGCATGCGAGATACATCCCAGAGGCTCTTACCCACCACAAAAGCCATAATGGCAGGAGCCTCCGCCCCGGCAGTTGCCAGGGATGCTGCTATAGGGTAATAAACATACGGTCCGCCGGGGATAATCCCGCCTATGGCAGCAGCAAGCAGGATACCCTTGAAGCCGGACCCTTTGCCTAGTAAACGGTAAACTTTTTGCTGATCTATCAGAACTTGTACTAAGCCGCTGAGGGCAAAGGCAGCCAACAAGAGCGGCAGAACGCTGACAAACATCTGCAAACCAGACAGCGCGCCCTGTCCAAGCAGAGCACTTCCGCCACGAGAGACTGCCAGCGCGGCCAGAAGCAACACAACGACTGACATAATTATTAATGTTTTCTTCATCGCACCTTCTCCATCGGTTACTTTAAATCCAAGACATAATCAGAAACCCCACTGCTTTTCATGGTACTCCTTTTTTTTGCGGAACGCAATAAGGAAAACGTTTCGCCCTCTATCGCACCTGCACAACAAAAAACCCTCCTTTTCAATTGAGAATCGGAAGGCTTCCTGTCTTTATCGGTGCTGATTTAGCCATTTCACTGAGCGTAGTTAGCGTATATTGCTTCCTGGCAATCTCCAAAGGAGTCACGGAGAATCTCACCCAATTTTTTTCCCCGTCTTTACGGGTAATCTCAAATTCCACAAATTCAAGTTTTCCTGCCATAACTAAGCGAGCTTTCTGTACGGCCTGCCTACGCTCTTCCTCGTAGGGAAAGACTAGATAAAACCAACCATGCTCCGCAACCTGGTCCTTCGTATAGCCACAAATCTGCTCCATAGCCTTGCTATAAAAGCTAATGCTGCCTTCATGGCTGGAGACAAAAAATCCTTCCCTGGATTTTTCGAGCAGCGTGACTAAAACTGACTCGCCCTTACTGCGTTGTTCGGAATTGAAACGAACTAAGGCGCCGCCAATGTTTTGGGCAACGATACTTAAAAATTCCACTTCTTCACTTGTAAATTTGTCCGGGGCACGATCATTGAGCTGTAGCAGACCCACCGTCTCCCCTCTAAAACGGAGCGGGAGCCAAACAATGGAGGAAAATCCGCTTTGACCGCAGTAATTGCGAATTGTAAAGGGGAACTTGTTTTTAGCTAAGAGAGACGTTAGTTCGTTAATATTACCTGTAAAAAACCCTCCCTGCCCGGCTATGGAAGACAGATAAAGATCTAAATCCCCGCAAATAACCCGACCGCAAATGCACTCCAGCGCAGCACTCTCTTCAGTTATGCTGCTTTGACCATTAGGACGCGGAGAGCAAAGCATTGTGTCTTCACTGACAAAGCCTGCCGGAAAACCGCTCGTCTTAATATAGGGGTAATCCCCCCCCTTGCGCAAGCGAATCCCTGCGGCATCGCATTGAAAGTAATCCCGGAGAAGTTCTAGGATTTGTTCCAGAACCCCATCATGATTAATTGTACTGCCTATTGTAGCAAAAATTTCCAGACTTAGTGACCGGCGCTTTTCCCGCAACCGCTCTTCAGTTACATCCAACCCGGTAGCAAGCAAATATCTGGCGAAACCATTTTTTTCAGTGAAACGGGTCTTGGACCACGCAATAAGTCGACGCTTGCCGTCTTTGGTGAACCACTCGATTTCATCTTGCCATGTTCTATTGTCTGAAAATACTACGCTGACTCCCTGCGCCACCCTCTCAACTTCCTCTGCCGGCACTAACATCTCATACCTCTTGCCCAAAACTTCCTGCTTCTTATAGCCACTTAGCCGTTCACAGGCAGGGTTAAAGACGACAATTTTGTTGTCCTCACTCAGAATATATACTAATGCCTCCACCGTGTTTATTAGCTGAGACGTCAGCTCCTCAGTATAGGTGACTCCCGCTATGCCAAGCTTACGGGAAAGAAAATTAAAATATTGAGCCACACCTTTGTCGCCCATAGCCATTCACCTAATCTCTCAGTAATATTTAAGGCAGATGGATTCGCGGACAAAAGCTTGATTTCCTGCACCTGTCCGGCTAGAACCGCATCTGTAATAATCTATTAAGAAGTACCATCTCCCTCACTTTTTAATATTTTGCTAAGTTTTTCTGCTCCTCAGATTGGTTATAATTGCAAATAGAAGGCAGAACGGAGGGATAGAGGATGGCAAAAGCAATCGGGATTGATCTTGGCACAACAAATTCCGTGATGGCCGTCCTGGAAGGTGGCCATTTGGTGGTGATTGCTAATGCGGAAGGTATGCGGACGACCCCTTCAGTGGTAGCATTCCAGGAGAAAGAACGCTTGGTCGGTCAGCTTGCCAAACGCCAAGGAACATTAAACCCGGAGCGGACGCTCTACTCGCTAAAACGCTTTATCGGGCGCAGCTGCAGAGAGGTGGCGGCAGAGATTGAGCTTGTTCCTTACAGTGTTGTTTCAGCCGCTAATCATGCGGTGCGTTTTGAGATTGACGATGAGCTTTATTCCCCTGAAGAGCTGTCTGCGATGGTGTTGCGCAAACTGGCGGACGATGCCTCTTCCTACCTGGGCGAAACAGTTCATGATGTGGTAATTAGTGTGCCGGCATGCTTTAATGACTCCCAGCGGCGCGGCACTATGGATGCCGCACAAATTGCAGGCCTTAATGTGCTTAGGATTATTAACGAACCTACCGCCGCCGCACTTGCTTACGGCTTGAACAGAAAAAAGAGTGAAACTATCCTGATCTTCGACTTGGGCGGTGGAACGCTTGACGTTTCCGTACTGGATATAAGCGATGAACTGCTTGAAGTACGCGCCACAGCCGGCGATACCCATCTTGGTGGCGACAACTTTGACAAAGAAGTGGCCGACTGGCTGGCCGCCGAATTTGAAAAACGGCACGCCATTAACCTAAGCAATAACAAGCAGGCGCTACAGCGCCTGAGAGAAGCGGCAGAAAGAGCAAAGGTTGAGCTTTCCACAGTTCTTGAGACGCAAATAAGTCTGCCCTTTATCTGCGCCGACGCTGCCGGCCCCAAACACCTTGACGTCAAACTAGGACGTGCCCAGTTTAATGAGTTAACTGCTCAGCTGCTGGAGAGATGCCGCGCTCCACTAGAAGCGGCGCTGGCCGAGGCCAAAATCACTGCAGCCGAAGTGGACGAGGTGCTTTTAGTAGGCGGTTCTACGAGAATTCCGGCGGTGCAGGAACTTGTGCAAAAGACTATCGGGAAACGGCAAATAAAGCGTGGCGTAAACCCCGATGAAGCGGTGGCTCTAGGAGCTGCCTGCCAAGCCGGAATATTAACAGGCGAGCTAAAAGAGCCGATGCTGCTAGATATAACCCCGTTTCCCCTGGAACTGGAAGCCGAGAGCGGCCTAATCAGCAAAGTATTTGAGCAAAATACCGCCATTCCCACCCGCCGCACCCAGCTTTATTCCACAGCAGAAGATAGCCAGTCTGCACTCAGCTTCCAGCTTCTCCAGGGTCAACCAGAGCTAGCTAAAGACGATCGCCTGCTCGGGCAGCTTAAACTTGCAGGAATCACACCTACTCTTCGCAAGAGCCCGCAGATGATCGAAATAACTTTTGAGCTGGATGCCAACGGGATTCTTAATCTCTCAGCCAAAGATAAGAGCACCGGCAAGGAACAGACTATCAGCCTCAGCCGGTCCATCAATTTTGCGAAAACGGAGCTTGCACAAATAATAGAAAATGCTGATCATCTTTCTGGCGGAAGACAAAAATAAGCGCGACGCAGAGTTTAGAGAAAATTAATGGAAACGGCGGGGTGAATAATGGGTGTCAAATTTCAAGACTATTATGAGGTCTTAGGCGTTACCAAAAATGCGAGTGAAAAAGAAATTAAAACCGCGTACCGTAAGCTTGCCCGAAAGTTTCATCCCGACCTGCATCCTGCCGACGAGAAAGAGGCGGCGGAGAAGAAATTCAAACAGATAAATGAAGCATACGAAGTGCTAATCGATCAGGAAAAGCGCCAAAAATATGACACCCTAGGAAAAAGCTATCAGGCCGGCGAAGAATTCCGGCCCGATATGGAAGGCATGTACTACTCCACAAGCGAGGCGACCAGTGGCTTTAGTGATTTTTTTGATGTACTTTTTGGTGGCTTTCGCCCGGGAAATTCTGCCTCCGCGAGAGAACAGCGCTTTCACCGTGCTCCTCGCCGGGGGCAGGACGTAGAAGCAGAGCTGGCGCTAACATTGGAAGAGGCGTACCGAGGCGGGGAAAAAACTATCCAGCTAAACGTGTCTGATCTTTGTACGCGCTGCGGCGGGAGCGGCATCAGCGGCAGACAGTTTTGCCCCGTTTGCGCCGGCAGCGGACAAATGCAGACGCCCAGAACACTGACGGTGAAAATTCCGCCTGGCACGGGGGACGGCACAAAAATCCGCCTGCGCGGCCAAGGTGGCGGCGAGGAAGGTGGGAGGGGCGACCTGTATCTTAAAATCCACATTCTTCCTCACTCCAGCTACAAAGTAACCGGAGATGATTTGGAGTCAGAACTGGTGATCGCACCATGGCAGGCCGTTTTAGGAGCTAAAGTGAGTGCTGCCACGCTGGACGGAACAGTCCAAGTTACTGTCCCGGCTGGTGCGCGAGCCGGCAAAAAACTCCGTTTACGCGGCAAAGGGCTGCCGAGAAAAGACGGCAGCCGAGGAGATCAATATCTCAGCGTTGTCATTGATCTACCTCGACAACCTAGCGAAGAGGAACTGACCCTCTGGCGCAAACTGGCAGAGGTTCAAACGGCAAAGGAGGTGTCCTAGATGAAGCGCTACTGGATACAAGTGCAAAGGGACACATCTGGTGATGGCTGGATTAACATTAAGACTCTGGACTATCACCCCGAACTGTTGGAGCGCTTAGTGGCACTGGGGCTTGTGGAGATAGAAAATGACATGATCCACACCCGCCAGGCAGAGCGGCTCGATAAAATTTTTCGACTGCGAAGCTGCCTCGGTGTCAACTTAACCGGTGCAGCCATTATCCTTGACCTGTTAGACAAAATTGATGAACTCAAAGAAAAAATTCGCTCCCAATAATCGGCAGCGAAGAGAACCATTTATCTTCTTCGGAGGCGTAACCATGCGAATTGGCGTCATCAGTGACACACACATTCCGGCACGTTCCAGGCAGTTGCCCCCTGAGCTCTTCACTCTGTTTGCAGGCGTGGAGCTGATTCTGCATGCAGGCGACGTGGCAGAAGAGTATGTCCTAAATGAATTGGCGGCAATTGCGCCAGTGGAAGCGGTAGCCGGCAACATGGACTCCCGGGCATTGCACAACCGCCTAGGCCGAAAAAGGATTCTAGAACTGGCCGGGTATCGTATCGGCCTGACCCATGGTGACGAAGGCGGTACTGACAAACAGAAAACGCCTCAGCGTGTATTGCAATCATTCAAAGAAGATCGTGTTGACTGTATAATTTTTGGCCATAGCCACCAACCGTATCATGAAACAATCCATGGCATCTTGCTGTTTAATCCCGGTTCTCCCACCGATCGGCGCTGCGAGCCACGCCACTCCTGTGGCCTGCTAAGTTTAGGGGAAACGATTACCGCAGAGTTGCTTTACCTCTAAAATAACTATCCTTTATCCAGCATTTCCCTAAGACGGTCGGCGATGGTGTGGCCCAATTCCGTCACATCTCCGGCTCCCATCGTAAGAATCAAATCGCCGGAACAAGCGATGCTCAAAACTTTTTCCACAAGCAAGGCGGCGTCGTCCACCTGTTCCACATCAACTCCGTGGGAACGGATCTTCTCCGCCAGTGTAGCTGAAGAAATACCGGGGAGCGGGCTCTCGCTGGCGGCGTATATCTTCTGTAAAAAGACTTTATCCGCATCTTTAAATGATTCGGCAAAATCTTCAAGAAAATACTGAGTGCGTGTGTAGCGGTGGGGCTGAAAAATGGCTATCACCCTTTTGGGCTTGTTAGAGCGGGCCGCCTTAAGTGTAACTTTTACTTCGGTGGGGTGGTGTGCGTAATCATCTACCACCAGGATACCGTCCTGTTCCAACAAAAATTGAAAGCGCCTGTTTGCGCCGCGAAATTCGCTTAAACCAGCCTGAATAATCTCAAAAGGCATACCCAGTTCTCTGCCTACTGCCACCGCCGCCAAAGCGTTTTCGACATTATGACCTCCCGGCACCTGCAGGAGAATTTCTCCGATTGGCTGATTATGGTACAAAACGGTAAAACTCGTGCCCCACCCTTTCGACTCCAAGTTAATGGCACGATAATCACCTTCCTGTAACCCATATGTAATAATTTTCCGCAGATGTGTGGGAAGCATGTCACCTAGGTATTTATCGTCAGCAAATAGAATCGCACATCCCTCAGCGCTAATATTCCCCAAAAAATCGCGATAGCCCGCCAATAACAACTTGAAATCTCCTTGATAGTGCTCCATATGATCTGCCTCTACATTGGTAACTACAGCCATGCGAGGACGATAACGTAAAAAAGAGTTATCACTTTCATCTGCTTCCGCTACCACATATTCAGACTTGCCGATTCTGGAGTTACCGGCGAAATCCTCTAAAATACCGCCAATAAATGCGGTGGGGTCGAGCTGCCCTTTTGCCATTACTTTGGCTACCATGGAGGTGGTAGTCGTTTTTCCGTGCGTACCGGCTACCGTAATACCAAAGCGTCCGTTGACAAACTGAGCCAACAGTTCAGAACGATGCCAAAGCTGCACGCCGGAGGCATGTGCCGCTAAGAGCTCAGGATTATCCGCCGGTATCGCCGTAGAATAAACTACCGCCTCTGCACCATTGAGATATTTAGCATCATGACACAAATGAATGACGGCGCCTTCCTGCGCCAGTTTATCCGTGATTTTACTTTGCTTCTGGTCTGAGCCACTCACATAATAGCCCAAGTCAAGCAATACTCTTGCCAGAGCGCTCATGCCATACCCGCCGATACCGATAAAATGGATTCGTTTGATATCCTTCAGCAAAGCGACCCCTCTTTCGCGTTATCTCGCTAGTTAATATATGTCTAAGAACAATTTCTTGAAACTCTTTTCTCCTCAGCTAAGCAGGATCCCAGCTATTCTCCCATAGTTAAAGACCTTTCGTCAGAAAAATCGTGTCGAAGTTCGAACTAGTAAGCCTGCGGCGTTTGTCGAATAAAGAATGTTTTGCTTTATGAAAAATAGTTATGTTAATACCTTCACCAGCTCTTAATCTGCCCTTTTTAAACAATTCCCCCGTCATTACCAAGCAATTCCAAATAATAATCCACAGTATCCACAAACTTATCCACAGAATAACCCTCTTTGTTAACGCAAAGTTAAATTTTATCCACAGAATCCACAGCTTGCTTACATAATATATTTACCATTTTTTCGTAGTAACATTCTTACCCCAAATGCCAGTTTCTGTCTAAAACAGGCGTAGCATTCAAGTCGAGTCCTGCAAATCTTTGCTGAACATACAGATCAAAACCTGCAGCGGCCACCATAGCTGCGTTATCGGTACACAAAACCGGCGGCGGATTTAACAGGACACAACCCTCGGCCTGCAACGCCTCTGATAAAAGCCGACGAAGCAGACTATTGGCCGCCACCCCGCCGGCGAGTAACACGGTTCGAGCACGTGTCATGCGAGCCGCCAAGATTGTCTTTTCTACTAAAATTTCCACCACAGCATGTTGAAAGCTGGCGGCCACATCCTCTGTTCTATACTCCTTACCCTGTTTCTTCAAGGCATTTAGCGTATTAATAACGGCAGATTTAAGGCCGGAAAAGGAAAATTCCAAAATATGGTCCTGTTTTGCAAACGCCCGCGGAAACTGAAATGTGCGAGAATCCCCATCTGCAGCGGCTTGCTCCACCGCGGGGCCGCCGGGATACCCAAGCCCCAGGATTCTGGCAATCTTATCAAAGGCTTCCCCTGCGGCATCATCACGGCTGCTACCTAAAAGGGACGCATCCGAACGGCTGTTAAGATGAAGTAAACTGGTATGTCCGCCGGACACTACCAAACAGACGGCAGGGAAAGGCACACGGTGGACAAGATAATTTGCCGCCACATGAGAGAGAAGGTGATTTACGGCTATCACCGGCTTTCCCAAGGCGTACCCCAATGTTTTAGCAGCGTTTACCCCAACCAGCAAAGCACCTACCAAACCAGGACCGTGCGTAACGGCAATAGCCGTAATGTCAGAAAAGCATACGCCTGCCTCCAGTAGCGCCTTTTCCAGCACTTCGTTTACGATTTCCAGATGCTTGCGGGAGGCAATCTCCGGAACCACGCCGCCATACTTCCGGTGTTCTTCGATCTGGGAGGCAATAATATTGCTGAGCATAATTTCTCCATCTGCCACGACAGCTGCGGCCGTCTCATCACAGGACGTCTCTACACCCAGAATCAGAACTTGTCTCACCACTTTTCACTCCTATCTGGACGCCCGCTTCTCCAGCAGACGACCAAGCCGGGTATCACCATAATACTGGCCACTCTTTTCTTCCGCCAGTAGCACTTTAGCTAAATCGTGAAACATGGAACGTGCCTTAAACATGCTTTGATTAATCAGCGGTGCCCAGCGCGTGAGTCCGTCCTTTGCTAATTGCTGTGCTTCTGTCAGATCTTCGCCCACAGCATTAACCATAGGACTTGAAGCGGCGGCCAGTTTTGGCGCTACTGCTTGCCAACGTTGTTGCTCCTCGGCAAAAGCTGCCGCTGCTTCTCTAGCCGTCATCGTCCGATTACTACCTTGCTTACGGCGTAGAAAAACGTACTGCTGAAGCACTGCATCGCCAAAAACCGTATGTGTGCGCACAAGTGCAAAGAGCGCGTCACCCTCTGTAACACCAAATTCTTGCCGGAACTCCTCCGCCAATTCTTGGGCCTGAAAATTTCTGATGGCAGGTGGCGGAATTATTGCTTGAGGCTCATACAAATAAAGAGCTGCCAGCACAGTAATGGATGTAATAAAAAATATAGAACTAAAAAAGGCTATTCGGGCAGCACGTGTGTGCAGGCAAAACTTGATACAAAGCTTCTCAAACATCTTTCTCCCCCATTTTCAGGTGACCCTCAAGACTCTTGCTTCCCGATTGCGGTGGCAAATTATCCAGCCACATAACTAGTGCGTCTTCATCATGATAATAGTTTGGTCGCAACCCACTAGAGAGAAACCCGTACTTCTTGTAAAGCTTCTGCGCCTTATTGTTGGAAACTCTTACTTCTAAAGTTATGCGCATTGCGCCTAAGGTTTTTGCGTTGACAAGCAAGTGTTCCAGAAGTAAGCTCCCCACGCCACGCTCCTGCCACCGGCAGCAAACAGCCAAAGTGGTAAGATGGGCTTCGTCCATAATTGTCCAGATCCCGGCGTAACCGACTACCTGCTCATCTACCATCGCTACCCAGTAGGAAGCAAACCCGTTATCCATAAGCTCATTAATAAAGGCATTCTTGGACCAGGGAGAAGGATAAACTTCTTGTTCAATGGCCACTACCCGTTCCAAATGGCAGATTTTCATGGGCTCAATGTTCACGTGCACCGACGGCGCCTCCCTCCTCCCCACAGGTCGACGCTTTCCTCTCCGCCTCTGAACGGCGGACGTAGTGTGGCATCAGTTCGCGCCAAGAGCGGCCGCGGTTAAGAGCAAATTCAGCGAGTCCCAGCCTTGCCACCGCTGCCGCACGGCAGATGCTTCCCTCCGGCGACATAAAGCAGGCTCGCTTCCCCAGTCGCGTTTTAATCGCTGCCTGGTATGGGGGCACGCCGTCTCCCACGAAAAGAATTTTTTCGGGGCGCGCCTCAAGTTCCGCCAGTAGTTCTTGAAGTGGCAAGACCCGTTCAGCGCTAAGCGGCTCAGGGCAGGTGCCTGGCGCAAACAGCCCATTATAAACCTGTTCTCGCCGAGCATCAAGAATAGAGCAAATGATCCCAGGAAAAAAAAGGTGCTGCGCCGCCAGCGCTGCAAGCGTCGAAACTCCCACCAGAGGCACATTCAGCGCTTGCCCCAGCGTCTTTGCCGTCACTATCCCAATACGCAAACCGGTAAAGGAGCCCGGCCCTGCCGCCACAGCCACCCCATCTAGTTCCTTTGGGGTTAAACCTACGTCGCTAAGCATGGCGGCAATCAGCGGCAATAACCGCTCAGAATGGGTCTTTCTTGTTTGTAAAGTATATTCTGCCAGAGTGGCTTCCTCTGAAACCAGAGCAACGCTGCAAACCAGCGTGGCTGTGTCAATTCCCAGGATTTGCACTGACTTGCCCCCCCGTAGTCAACTCCCGCAAAATAGCCTGATAAGGCTCTGTTTTAGCCCAAAACAAAATCTGCCGGCCTGTGGACCCATCTGAAGTAATCCAGATAACGAGTGCCGGCATTGTAAAATAGTCGGCAAATTTGCCGGCCCACTCCACCAGTGAAACGCCTTCCCCATCCAACGCCTCGTCTAAACCCAACTCAAACAGTTCCTCTTCACTATTAAGGCGATAGAGATCAAAATGATAAAATGGCAATCGACCGCTATGAGCATTCAGCAATGAAAATGTGGGACTCTGAATAGGCACGTTTACACCAAGACCCCGTCCCACACCGCGGGCAAAAACAGTTTTGCCGGCACCCATTTCACCGTTTAGGAGAATTACTGCTCCGGGAAATAACCGTCTGCCCAACGCTTCACCCAGGTCTTCCGTCGCCTGTTCGCCCTCAGTCCTTACTTCATATTCCAAGCTCAACCACCCCTAAAATGCTGAAAACCTGTGAAACTTAGTTTTTCCCGCTTGCCCTCTTTTTTAATCAACCAAATGCCTTTTTCTTCACATATTTTTCCAAAAGATTGCAAGCCCGTGGCAAAGCGAGAAACATAACCTTGCGCCAGTAAATCATCTTGATCTGGTCTGACGGAAATAAGCAATTCATAATCTTCCCCGCCGTTAAGCGCCAGTTGCGCTGGTGAGATACCCTGCAGAGCAGCCACTGCTCTAGCCGCTCGGTGAATGGGAAGTTGCTCTTCGTAGATGACGGCACCGCAATCACTTGCTTCACAGATTTCCTCCAGATCTTTAAGCAACCCATCCGAAATATCCATGGCGGCAGAAACGGCGCCGCTTTCTGCCAAATAAGCAGCTTCAGGCACTCTGGGCGTAGGCCGCGTATGAGAGAACAACGCCTCCTTACGCAGGTCTTCGGGACAATCAAGCTGATGCAAGATAATGGCTAAGCCGGCGGCGGAAGCACCAAGAGGCCCGGTTACACAAAGAATATCACCGGGTGAAGCGCCGCTCCGCAGCAGAACGTTTTCACGCTTTGCTTCCCCTTGCACAGTCACACTAATCACTAATGGCCCCGGTGAAGCCACTGTGTCACCGCCACTGATAAACATTCCGTATCTATCGGCTACTTCCTTTACGCCTCGGTAAAAATCAAGGATGAACTCCACCGTGGTCTCTTTAGGAATGGCCAGGCCAATATAAGCATGACGAGGCTTCCCCCCCATGGCGGCAATATCGCTGACATTTACAGCAAGTGACTTATAGCCCAGATCTGCCGCAGAGCCGGCTGAGAGCAGAAAATGCACTCCTTCCACCAACAGATCCTTGGTAGTAAGCAGCCACATACCATCCCCCGGTTTTACAAGTGCCGCATCGTCACCGATCCCCACTTCACCAGGACCGGCGCAGCTACTTAACAGTTCAACTATTTTTTTAATCAGGGCGCGCTCGCCTAAATCACCTATTTGCATCAATATGACCATTCCTTTCCGCTGCGCTTCAAGGCACAAAAAAGATATGAAACCAATTATCCTACCCGCAGCCTGTAGAATTTTGTTAAAATAGCTTGAGGAAGCAGGCACACTACAGAGCACG
>Ga0208100_100223_pt1 | contig 23381 bp, 29 predicted proteins | sample SubbioR11_8A_Aug_FD_184817 | JGI IMG/M metagenome (GOLD analysis project Ga0208100, IMG submission 184817) | Serpentinite rock and fluid subsurface biosphere microbial communities from McLaughlin Reserve, California, USA - CR11_8A_Aug (SPAdes) | ecosystem: Environmental > Terrestrial > Deep... | reverse complement strand
CCCGCCGCCGGCAGCGCTCGGCGATGCGCTGCAATGCGGGGTCGGCGCGCGCCCGGCGGCGATGCTCGGCGGCGGCTCCTGGGAGGCGGCGCGGGCGCGGCGCGGTTGTCATCGCAGTGGCGGTGGGTCGGATCCGACGATGGTGGCGACAGCAGGTTGCGCCGGGACTGATCCAAGTCATTGCCTCGCTGTCACGGCGGCCGTTACTCTCGCACGATGCATGGCGCTCGCTCGACGCGGACTGCGAACGATGCCGGCGCCGCTGCCCCACCCACCGGCGCCTGCTCAGGGACGACTACCTATAATCCGCCGGTCCGACTGCAGCAGCGCGCCATGATTGCCCCGGCCGACTCACCGTAACGCGCGCTCGTGACGGACCGACGCCCGCCCTCGATGCAACTGCTGACCCTCGGCCTCAATCATCAGACCGCGCCGCTGGCGCTGCGCGAGCGCCTGGCGTTCGTGCCGGCCGAGGTCGGCACCACCATCGCCCGTCTGCGCGAGGGTCTGGCAACGCGCGCCTCGGGCCGCCTGACCGAGGCGGCGATCGTCTCCACCTGCAACCGCACCGAGCTCTATTGCGCGGTCGATGAGCCGCAGTCGGCCACCAGCGCGCTGTCGGACTTCCTGGCCAGCACGCGCCAGCTCGACGCCTCCGAGCTGCGCCGCGCCACCTACGTGCTGCCGCAGGGCGACGCCGTGCGCCACGCGTTTCGCGTCGCCAGCGGCCTGGACTCGATGGTGCTGGGCGAGCCGCAGATCCTCGGCCAGATGAAGCAGGCCGAACGTCTGTCGCGCGAGGCCGGCGGCCTCGGACTGCTGCTCAACCACCTGTTCCAGCGCACCTTCGCCGTGGCCAAGGAAGTGCGCAGCTCGACCGAGATCGGCACCCAGTCGGTGTCGATGGCAGCGGCCGCGGTGCGCGTCGCCGAGCGCATCTTCGGTTCGCTCGCCGACAGCCACCTGCTGCTGGTCGGCGCCGGCGAGATGATCGAACTGACCGCGACCCACTTCGCGGCGCGCCATCCGAAGTCGATCGCGGTGGCCAACCGCACCGAGGAGCGCGCGCAGGCGCTGGCCGGACGGCTGCAGGGCAAGGCGATGCGGCTGGCCGAGTTGCCGGAGAATCTGGCGCGCTTCGACATCGTCGTCTCGTGCACCGCCAGCACGCTGCCGATCATCGGCCTGGGCATGGTCGAGCGGGCGCTGAAGGCGCGTCGCCACCGGCCGATGTTCATCGTCGACCTGGCGGTGCCGCGCGACGTCGAGCCCGAGGTGGCGCTCCTGGACGACGTCTACGTGTACACGGTCGACGACCTGGGACGGATCGTGCAAACCGGCAGCGAGACGCGCCAGGCGGCGGTGGCGCAGGCCGAGGCGATCATCGAGTCGCGCGTGCGCGACTTCGAAGGCTGGCTGCGCGCGCGCAGCGCGGTGCCGGTGATCCAGGGCCTGCGCCAGCGCGCCGACGAGATGCGCGCGCACGAGCTGCAGCGCGCGCGCCGCCGTCTGGCCGCCGGCGATTCCCCGGACGCGGTGCTCGAGCAGTTGTCGCAGGCGCTGACCAACAAGTTCCTGCACGCGCCGGTATCGGCCCTGCATCGCGCCGCCGGCGAGGAAGACGCCGCGCGCGAGCGCCTGATCGCCGCGCTGGCGCGCTTCTACACCCCGTCTTCGGATCACTAGCGGCGATGCCCGGCGGCGCGGCGGGCACGCCCGTCGCGCCCGCTGCGCCCCCACGCCGACCCGCGATGAACCCTTCGATCCAACAGAAGCTCGCCCAGCTCGCGCGGCGGCTGCAGGAGATCGACGCGCGGCTCGCGGCCGAGGACAGCGTGCGCGACATCAACACGCTGCGCGCGCTCGGCCAGGAGCGCGCCGAGATCGAGCCGGTGGTCGCCCGCTTCCACGACTTCAACCGCGCGCAGGCCGATCTTCAGAGCGCGCAGGAGCTGCTGTCGGACCCGGAGCTGAAGGCGCTCGCCGAGGCGGAGACGCAGGCGGCGCGCGCGCGCATCGCGGCGCTGCAGGCCGACCTGCAGCGGCTGCTGCTGCCCAGGGACCCGAACGACGAGCGCAACGTGTTCCTCGAGGTGCGCGCCGGCACCGGCGGCGACGAGTCGGCGCTGTTCGCCGGCGACCTGCTGCGCATGTACCTGCGCTACGCCGAGCGCAACCGCTGGCAGACGGAAATCCTGTCCGCGTCGGGCTCGGATTTCGGCGGCTACAAGGAAGTGATCGTGCGTATCGAGGGCCAGGGCGCGTACTCGAAGCTGAAGTTCGAGTCCGGCGGCCACCGCGTGCAGCGCGTGCCGGCAACCGAGGCCCAGGGCCGCATCCACACCAGCGCCTGCACGGTGGCGGTGCTGCCCGAGGCCGACGAGATCGACGACGTGCGCATCGACCCGAGCGAGATCCGCATCGACGTCTTCCGCGCCAGCGGCGCCGGCGGCCAGCATGTCAACAAGACCGAAAGCGCGGTGCGCATCACCCACCTGGCCACCGGTCTGGTGGTCGAGTGCCAGGACGACCGCAGCCAGCACAAGAACAAGGAGCGCGCGCTGAAGATCCTCGCCGCGCGCATCAAGGACCGGCAGGTGCAGGAGCAGCAGAAGAAGGAGGCGAGCACGCGCAAGAGCCTGGTCGGCTCCGGCGACCGCAGCGAGCGCATCCGCACCTACAACTTCCCGCAGGGCCGGGTCACCGACCACCGGATCAACCTGACGCTGTACAAGATCGAGCAGATCATGGACGGCGATCTCGGCGAACTGACGCAGGCGCTCACCGCCGAGCACCAGGCCGAGCAACTGGCGGCGCTGGCCGAGGTCTGAGCGGCGGCGGCGCGCAGCGCCTTGGGCCCGCGCGCGCCAGGCGGCGCTTGGCCCGACGCGAGGAGCAAGCGATGAGCGATGAACCGGATGCCGCCGCTGAACCGGCCACCGGCGCGGCAGGCGCTGCTGGCGACCCGCGGCAGCAGGCGACGCGCATCGAGCGCGACAGCTTCGGACCGATCGCGGTGCCCGCCGAGCGGCTGTGGGGCGCGCAGACGCAGCGCTCGCTGCAGTACTTCGCGGTGTCGACCGAGACCATGCCGCGGGCGCTGATCGCGGCGCTGGCGCGCGTCAAGGCCGCGGCCGCGCGCGTCAATGCCGAACTCGGCCTGCTGGCGCCGCCGCTGGCGGCGGCGATCGCCGCCGCCGCCGACGAAGTGATCGCCGGCGGCCACGACGGCGAGTTTCCGCTGTCGGTCTGGCAGACCGGCAGCGGCACACAGAGCCACATGAACGTCAACGAGGTGCTCGCCAATCGCGCCTCGGAGCTGCTCGGCGGCGGCCGCGGCGAGGCGCGCCGGGTGCACGCCCACGATCAGGTCAACCTCGGCCAGTCGTCGAACGACGTGGTGCCGACCGCGATCCACGTGGCGCTGGCGCTGGCGCTCGAGCGCGACCTGCGACCGGCGCTGTGCGCGCTGCGCCGGACGCTGGCGGCCAAGGCCGAAGCCTTCGCCGACATCGTCAGGATCGGCCGCACGCATCTGCAGGATGCCACGCCGCTGACACTGGGCCAGCAGTTCTCCGGCTACGTCGCGCAACTGCAGCGGGCGGAGGCGGCGATCGTCGCCGCCGAGCCGGCAGTGCTGGAACTGGCGATCGGCGGCACCGCGGTCGGCACCGGCCTGAACACCCATCCGCAGTTCGGCGAGCGGGTCGCGGCGCGCCTGGCGGCCGACACCGGACTGGCTTTCGTCACCGCCGGCAACAAGTTCGCGGCTCTTGCCGGCCACGAGCCGCTGCTGGCGCTGCACGGCGCGCTCAAGACGCTGGCGGCGGCGCTGGCCAAGATCGCCAACGACCTGCGCTGGCTCGCCAGCGGTCCGCGCGCCGGGCTGGGCGAACTGTTGCTGCCCGAGAACGAGCCGGGCTCGTCGATCATGCCGGGCAAGGTCAACCCGACCCAGTGCGAGATGCTGACGATGGTCGCGGCGCAGGTGTTCGGCAACGACGTCGCGATCAACATCGGCGGCGCCGGCGGCCAGTTCGAGCTGAACGTCTACCAGCCGCTGCTCGCGCACAACGCGCTGCAGAGCCTGCGCCTGTTGGCCGACGGCTGCGCCAGCTTCGAGCGCCACTGCGCGCGCGGCATCGAGCCGAACCGCGCGCGCATCGACGAACTGCTGCACCGTTCGCTGATGCTGGCGACGGCTCTGGTGCCGCACATCGGCTACGAGCGCGCCGCGGCCATCGCGCGCGCCGCGCACGCGCGCGGCGGCACGCTGCGCGAGGCGGCGCTCGCCTCCGGCTGGGTCAGCGGCGAGGACTTCGACCGCTGGGTGCGGCCGCAGGCGATGCTCGGCCCGCGCGCGCCGTGACCACGGTCGCTCGACTGCTGCGCGCCGGCGGCCTGGCGCGAGCCGACACGCTGGCGCTGCTCGCGCACCTGCTCGGCAGCGGCCGCGAGCAGCTCGTCGCGCACCCGCAGCGTCCGGTCGACGACCGCTGCGCGCAGGCGTTTGCGGCACTCGCCGCGCGCCGCCGCGCCGGCGAACCGCTCGCCTATCTGCTTGCCAGCCGCGAGTTCTACGGCCGGCGCTTCGCGGTGTCGCCGGCGGTGTTGATCCCGCGCCCGGAGACCGAACTGCTGGTCGAGCTCGGCCTGGAACTGATCGCGGCGCGCAGCGAGCCGGCCGTGCTCGAGCTCGGCGCGGGCTGCGGCTGCGTCGCAATCACGCTGGCTCTACAACGGCCGGCCGCGCGCGTGACCGCGGTCGAACGCTCGCCCGAGGCGTTGGCGCTGGCGCGCGCCAACGCGCAGGCGCTGGGCGCGACGCTGCACTGGATCGAAAGCGACTGGTTTTCCCGGGTCGACGGCGCCTTCGACCTGATCGTCGCCAATCCGCCCTACGTGCGCGCCGGCGACCCGCACCTGGCCGAACTCGCGTTCGAGCCGGCCGCGGCGCTGGTCGCCGGCGCCGACGGACTCGACGATCTGCGCCGGATCGTCGCCGGCGCCGGCGCGCACCTGCGCGCCGGCGGCTGGCTGGCGGTCGAGCACGGATACGACCAGGCCGGCGAGGTCGCCGCGCTGTTCGCGGCCGCCGGCTTCGAGAGCATTGCGTGCCGGCGCGACCTGCAGGGCCATGCGCGCGTGACCTGCGGCAGGACCCGCGCCACGGCCGGTTAGCGCCGGCGACCCGGCGGCGGGCGGCCGTTTGCGCGCGCCGCGCCGCACCTCCTACACTTAGCGCGTTCAAGTAACGGGGACCGTGCCATGAACGCTCAGGAATTCATCCGCAAGACCTTGACCGAGCACCCGGTGGTGCTGTTCATGAAGGGCACGGCGCAGATGCCGCAGTGCGGCTTCTCGGGCCGCGCGGTGCAACTGCTCAAGCAGAGCGGCGTGAAGAACCTGGTCACGGTCAACGTCCTCGAGGACGAAGACGTGCGCCAGGGCGTCAAGGAGTACGCCAACTGGCCGACGATCCCGCAGTTGTACGTGAAGGGCGAGTTCGTCGGCGGCTCGGACATCATGATGGAGATGTTCCAGTCGGGCGAACTGGCCGAACTGCTGAAGAAGGCCGAGGCGGTCTGAGCGCCGCCACGCCGGGCGGCCGGCACGGCCGACCGGCAACCGCATGAAGCGGCTGATCGTCGCCATCACCGGCGCCTCGGGCGCGATCTACGGCCTGCGCCTGCTGCAGCACCTGCGCGCCGCCGGCGGCGTGCAGACGCACCTGCTGCTGTCGGCGGCCGCCGTGCTCAACGCCCACCAGGAACTGGGGCTCAAGCGCGCCGACCTCGAGCGCGAGGCCGACGTCGTGCACAACGTCAACGACCTCGGCGCCAGCATCGCCTCCGGCTCGTTCGCGAGCTGTGGCATGGTGATCGCGCCCTGCTCGATGAAGACCCTGGCCGGCTGCGCGCTCGGCCTGGCCGACAACCTGATCACGCGCGCCGCCGACGTCTGCTTCAAGGAGCGCCGGCGGGTGGTGCTGCTGGTGCGCGAGGCGCCGCTGAATCTCGCGCACATCCGCCACATGGAGACGGTGACGCTGATGGGCGGCGTCGTATTCCCGCCGGTGCCGGCGCTGTACCTGCGGCCAGCGAGCATCGAGCAGATGGTCGACCACACGCTGGCGCGCGTGCTCGACCTGTTCGACATCACGCACACGCTGGCGCCGCGCTGGGGCGGGTTCGACCCGACCGCGGCGCGCGCCTGAGGCGGCCGCGGGCCGGGGCGCGGCGGCGATCGCCGTCGCCGACCGCCGGATCTGCCGGTCAGTCGGTCTCGCGCTGCGCCCGCCACTGGGCGTAGCGGGCGAGGGTCGCTTCGTTCGGCGGATACAGGCCGGGCAGCGCGGCGCCGCGCTCGACCTCGCGCAGGATCCAGGCTTCGAGCTGCTCCTGCTCGACCGCGGCCGCGATCACCTCGGCCAGCAGCGCCTGCGGCACGACGACCGCGCCATCGGCATCGGCGACGATGACATCGTTCGGGATCACCGCCACACCGCCGCAGCCGATCGGCTGCTGCCAGCCGACGAAGGCGAGTCCGGCGACCGACGGCGGCGCCGCGGCGCCGCTGCACCACACCGGCAGGCCGGTGGCCAACACGCCGGCAGCGTCGCGCACGACGCCGTCGGTGACCAGCGCGGCGACCTCGCGGTGGCGCATGCGCGCACACAGGATGTCGCCGAAGATGCCGGCGTCGGTGGCGCCCAGCGCATCGACCACGGCGACGCAGCCGGCCGGCATCGCCTCGATCGCCGTGCGCGTGGAGACCGGCGCCGCCCAGGCGGCCGGTGTCGCGAGATCCTCGCGCGCGGGAACGAAGCGCAGCGTGAAGGCGCGCCCGACCTGGCGCGGCTGGTCCGGCCGCAGCGGCCGCGCAGCGCGCAGCCAGACCCGGCGCAGGCCCTTGCCGAGCAGCACGGTGGTCAGGGTCGCCGTGGACAGGCCGCGCAACGCGGCGGCTTGCGTCGGGTCGAGCGGCAGTGGATCGATCGCGTTCACAGTGCCTCACCGGAGACTTGGATTGCCGCTTGCGCGGCAATGACACGCGGCAGCGCCGTCGCGCTGAGCGCTTCGGAGCGGCCGGACGGGCTCATGACCTCATCCCGGAAGAAGCTGCGCGGCGCGCGGATCGCGCTGTGCCAGCCGCGCCAGCAGGTAGTCGACTTCGCTGCGCGCAAGCGCGCTCAACGCCGTGGCGGGCCGGCGCTGGGTGTCGTGGGCGATAACGCCCCTGCGCATCAGCACGTACTTGCGCACCGCCAGCCCGACGCCCGGCTGCTGCTCGTAGCGCAGCAGCGGCAGGTGGGCGTCGAACAGGTCGTGCGCGCGCTCGCGGCTGCCGGCGTGCGCCAGGCGCACCAGCTCGACCAGCATGTCGGGGAAGCAGTAGCCGGTCATCGCGCCGTCGGCGCCGCGCTCGAGCTCGAAGTCGAGGAACAGGCCGCCGTTGCCGCACAGGATCGAGATGCGGCGCATGCTGCCATCTCGCTCGAAGGCGCGCAGCGCGCTGATCTTCTCCAGCCCCGGCCAGTCCTCGTGCTTGAGCATCGCGCACGACGGGTTGTCCTGCACGATGCGGCGGATCACCGCCGGCGTCATCTGCACGCCGAAGGTCAGCGGATAGTCCTGGATCGCGAACGGCACCTCGGCGCCGATCGACTCGGCCGCCTGGTGGTAGTAGGCGACGATCGAGTCATCGCTGCGCAGCGTCGCCGGCGGGGCGATCATCACGCCGGCCGCACCGGCGTCCATCGCCGCGCCTGCCAGCGCTCTCATCGCCGCGAAGCCGGGCGCCGAGACGCCGACGATCACCGGCAGCCGCGTGCGCCGGATCGCCTGCGTGGCCACGGCGAGCGCCTCCTCGGCGTCGAGCTTCGGCGCCTCGCCGAGCTGGCCGAGCACGGTGATGCCGGCGCAGCCGGCGGCGCCGTAGAACTCGATGAGACGGTCGAGCGAGGCGGCGTCGATGCGGCCGTCCGGATGAAACGGCGTCGGCGCGATCGCGCAGACGCCGGCAAGCTCGGCGAGGGACATGGCAAGAAGGGGGGGCGATGGTGCCGGCAGAGGGACTCGAACCCCCGACCACCTGATTACAAATCAGATGCTCTACCAACTGAGCTATGCCGGCCGGTGGCGGCGAGTGTAGCGGCGGCGACTGCCGCCCGACCCGCTACTTGACGCGCGTGAGCCGCGGTCGCTCGCCGGCTTCGGCCGGTACCGCGCCGCCTGTGTCCGCGCCGGGTGCAGGCGGCGCAGCACGGTCAGCCGCCGCCGCCGTCGGCGGTACGAGCTGCGCGCGCGGCTCGTGCGCGTCGGCGTCGGCCGGCACGGCGCGTGCCACCTCGAAGGCCATTCCCTGGCCGTTCTCGCGCGCATAGATGGCAAGCACTCGCGCCACCGGCACGTAGACGTCGCGCGCCACGCCGCCGAAGCGGGCGCGAAACTCGATCGCCTCGTTGCCGAGCGCCAGCCGGCTGGTGGCCAGCGGCGAGATGTTGAGGACGATCTCGCCGTTGTTCACGAACTCCGGCGGCACGCGCACGCTGTCGTCGACCGCGACCGCGACGAACGGCGTGTAGCCGGCGTCGGTGCACCAGTCGTGGATGGCGCGCAGCAGGTACGGTTTGGTCGACGGCTCCATCGGCATCGCCGGCGCGGCCGCTAGCGGCGCATCACCTTCTCGGACGGCGTCAGCGCCTCGATGTACGCCGGGCGCGAGAAGATGCGCTCGGCGTACTTCTGCAGCGGCGCCGCGCTCTTCGGCAGGTCGATACCGTAGTGGTCGAGACGCCACAGCAGCGGCGCGATCGCCACGTCGAGCATCGAGAAGTCCTCGCCCAGCATGTACTTGTTCTTCAGCAGGATCGGCGCCAGTTGGGTCAGCCGGTCGCGGATCAGCAGCTTGGCCTTGTCGATCGCCTTCTGGTTGCCGCTGTTCTCGATCGTCTGCACGTGCACGAACAGCTCGCGCTCGAAGTTGAACAGGAACAGGCGCGTGCGCGCCCGCATCACCGGATCGGCCGGCATCAGTTGCGGGTGCGGGAAGCGCTCGTCGATGTACTCGTTGATGATGTTCGACTCGTACAGCGTCAGCTCGCGCTCGACCAGGATCGGCACCTGCCCGTAGGGGTTCATCGTACTGATGTCCTCGGGCTTGTTGAACAGGTCGACGTCCCTGATCTCGAAGTCCATGCCCTTCTCGAACAGGACGAAGCGGCAGCGCTGCGAGAAGGGGCAGGTGGTTCCGGAGTAAAGCACCATCATGGGCATTCCCGTTGTGTCGGCGCAGGCGGTCGGTCCGCCAGCGTGTGGAGCGGGCGCACGCGCTGCTCGCCGTGCGCGGTGCTGGGCCGCCGCCGCCCCGACCGGGGCCCGGCTGCGCCCGGCGCGACCGCAAGCGGCGGCGGCCGCGCACCCGAAAAGTACTACTTCACCTATCTCACGTCGCGCCAGTACTTGCCGTTCAGCCACCAGGCGGCCGTCGTGAACAGCGCCAGGAACAGCAGCACCCAGACGCCGATCCGGGTGCGGTCGACCGCGGTCGGATCGGTCATGAACGCCAGGTACGCGACCAGGTTCGCCATGTCCTCGTCGAAACGCCGCGCCTGGGACTCGTCGGCCGGGCGGAAGGAGAAGCTGACCCCTTCCTTGGCCGGGCCGATCACCGTCTCCGTGGTGGTGGTCACGAAGCCATCGGCATCGTAGACGGAAGTGGTGCGCCGGTAGCCATCGGCGACGGCCGCGACGCGCACGATCGTGGTCTCGCGCGGGCCCTGCGCCTGCCACATCACGTGCGGCATGCCGATGTTCGGGAAGGCGACGTTGTTCCAGCCGTGCAGCGAGGTCTGGTCGCGGTAGTAGCCGCGCAGCAGCGTGTACAGGTAATCGGTGCCGGCGAAGTCGAACGAGGTGCGGGCGCGCACGATCACCGACAGGTCGGGCGGGTTCTTGCCGAACCAGGCCTTGCCGTCCTTCGGCGCCATCGCGATCCGCATCGTGTCGCCGACGCGCTGCTCGCCGAAGATCAGGAAGGTCTCGACCTTGTCGTCCTCGAGCCCGATGTCGCGCAGCCGGTTCCAGCGCATCAGGTTCGCGCCGTGGCAGTTCAGGCAGTGGTTGACGAAGATGCGCGCGCCGCTCTGCAATGCCGCCAGATCGGTGCGCTTCGCCTCCGGGAAGCGCTCCATCTCGATGCCGGCACCGCCGGCGGCCTGGGCCGGACCCGCCAGCAGTGCGCCGGCGGCGACCAGAAAAACAGCGATCAGCTTGGTCATCGTCTTCTCACGCGTGCGATGGCGGACTCAGTGCGGCTCGAAGGTGACCCGGTCCGGAACCGGTCTCGGCGTGCCCATCCGGCTCCACCAGGGCATCAGCAGGAAGAAGGCGAAGTACAGCATCGTCCCGGTCTGCGAAGCGATCGTGTTCGCCGGCGACGGCAACTGGGTGCCGAAGTAGCCGAGCACGAGGAACACGACCACGAAGGCGATCAGCAGCCAGAAGTGCCACTTCGGCCGGTAGCGCATCGAGCGCACCGGCGACTGGTCGAACCAGGGCAGGCCGAAGAAGATCACGACCGAGGCACCCATCGCCGCCACGCCCCAGAACTTCGGCTCGAGCGCCAACGGCGAAGCCGGCAGCATCACCAGCGCCAGCGCCAGCGCCAGGCCGAGACCCAGGTAGCGCGCCCGCGGCGCACGCAGGGCGAAGTACAGCAGCACGCCATAGGCGATCACGCCGGCGCCGAGCACCCACATGAACTCGGTGGTGACCGCGCGCAGGATCGAGTAGTAGGGCGTGAAATACCAGACCGGCGCGATGTGCGCCGGAGTGGCGAGCGGATCGGCCGGGATGAAGTTGTTCCACTCGAGGAAGTAGCCGCCCATCTCCGGCGCGAAGAACAGCACCGCGAAGAAGATCATCAGGAACACGCCCAGGCCGTAGATGTCGTGCACCGTGTAGTACGGGTGGAACGGGATCCCGTCCAGCGGCTGGCCCTGGGCGTCGACCTTGTCCTTGATCTCGATGCCGTCCGGGTTGTTCGAGCCGACGTCGTGCAGCGCCAGCAGGTGCAGCACCACCAGGACGAGCAGCACCAGCGGGATCGCGATCACGTGCAGGGCGAAGAAGCGATTGAGCGTGGCGTCCGAGACCACGAAGTCGCCGCGGATGAACACCGCCAGGTCGGGACCGATCAGCGGCACCGCCGCGAACAGGTTGACGATCACCTGCGCGCCCCAGAAGCTCATCTGGCCCCAGGGCAGCAGGTAGCCGAAGAAGGCCTCGGCCATCAGCATCAGGAAGATCAGGCAGCCGAAGATCCACACCAGCTCGCGCGGCTTGCGGTAGCTGCCGTACAGCAGGCCGCGGAACATGTGCAGGTAGACGACCACGAAGAAGGCCGAGGCGCCGGTGCTGTGCAGGTAGCGGATGAACCAGCCGCCCGGCACGTCGCGCATGATGTATTCGACCGACTCGAACGCGTAGCGCGCGTCCGGCTTGTAGTGCATCGTGAGAAAGATGCCGGTGACGATCTGGATCACCAGCACCACGATCGACAGGCTGCCGAAGATGTACCAGAAGTTGAGATTCTTCGGCGCGTAGTACTCGGACAGGTGCTTGCGATACTCGACCATCATGGTCGGCATGCGGGCGTCGAACCAGCCGGCCAGTCCCGTGTATTGCGTCTTGTGCAGTGCCATCGTCCAGTCCCCAGCGGTGCGCAGGTCGGATCGCGACCGGATCAGGCCTTCGAATCGTCACCGACGAGGACGACGGTGTCGGACAGATACTTGTGCGGCGGCACTTCGAGGTTGTCGGGCGCCGGCATGCCGCGGAACACGCGCCCGGCGAGGTCGAAGGCCGAGCCGTGGCACGGGCAGAAGAAACCGGCGTGCTCGCCGAGCACCGGGTTGGCGCCGGCCGCCAGCGGCCCGACCGGCGAACAGCCGAGGTGCGTGCAGATGCCCACGGCGACGAAGAACTCCGGCTTGATCGAGCGCAGCGGGTTGCGCGCGTAGGCGGGTGTCGGAAAGGCGGTGCGCACCGAGTCCGGATCGGCGACGCCCGCGGTCGCCTGCTTGACCGCCGCGATCATCTCCGGCGTGCGGCGCAGGACCCAGACCGGCTTGCCGCGCCACTCGAACGTGCGCATCTCGCCCGGCGCGACGGCACCGACGTCGATCTGCACCGGCGCCCCGGCAGCGCGAGCACTCTCCGACGGAGTCAGAGAGACGACGAACGGCACCGCGGCGGCAACCACGCCGGCGCCGCCGAGAGCGGCGGTCACGGCGATCGCCGCGCGCCGGTCGGCGTTGTCGGGTTCGGGTGCAGTGCTCTCGTTGGCCATGAAAGTGAACTCCCGAAGGACCTATCGCTTGCGAGACGCCCGACAACCACTTCACGGCCGGCGCGCCGGCCAAGCGAGGAGCGACGAGCGCACGACCGCCCGGCGGCGGCGAAAAACAGCGCGCGATATTACTTTACTTCAACCGCCGGCCGCCGCCGGGGGCCGTGCGTGTGGCCGTGCGCCGGACACGGCCACACCGCGCGGCCGTGCCCGGCCGCCGCCCGCACGCCGAGCCGTGCGGGCTGCGAGAATCGGCTGGCGCCGACCGCCAAGCGGCTCGAACGCAGGCGTTGGCCAGCCAGCGACGATCGGAGAGCCCCATGGGGATACTGAAGGAGTTTCGGGATTTCGCAGTCAAGGGCAGTGTGATCGACCTCGCAGTCGGCGTGATCATCGGCGGCGCGTTCGCAACGATCGTCAACTCGGCGGTCAAGGATCTGATCATGCCGTTGGTCGGCAGCCTCGGCAGCGTCGACTTCAAGGAGTACTTCATCGTCCTGGCGCTGCCGCCCGGGTATGCCGGCGCGATGACCTACGACGCGCTCACCCGGGCCGGGGTGCCGCTGTTCGCCTATGGCCAGTTCCTGACCGTGCTGGTGAACTTCGCGATCCTCGCCTTCATCATCTTCTGGATGGTCAAGGCGATCAATCGGGTCAAGGCCGCAGCCCTCAGGGAGCAGGCGGCGAACCCTGCGCCGCCGCCCGAGGAAGTCGTCCTGCTGCGGGAAATCCGCGACGAGCTGAAGAAGTAGCCGCGCGCATGGCGGCGCGGCACGCGCCGCCGCTTCTCTAGAATGCCGGCTGACGACCCCTCGCGCCCCCGACTGCACGATGCTGCGCCGCCTCTGGCTGCTGTTTGCCCAGGCCACCACGGTCGGCCTGGCGCTGCTGTTCGTGGTCGCCACGCTCAAGCCGGAGTGGCTGCGGCGCGCACCGACGGCGGTGGCCACGCCGGTCACCAGCGGGGTGTCGATCCAGCAGGTCAGCCCCGGGGCGGCGCTGACGGCGAGCCGTCCGGAGACCTTCGGCTCGTACGGCGAGGCGGCGCGCGCGGCGATGCCGGCGGTGGTGAGCATCTACACCGCCAAGGAGGTCAGGCGACCGCAGCTCAGCGACGATCCGCTGCTGGAGCGCTTCTTCGGCGGCCGCGGACGCGGCGAAGCGGAGAAGGTCTCGGGGCTCGGCTCCGGCGTGATCGCCACCCGCGACGGCTACGTGCTCACCAACCACCATGTGGTGCGCGCCGCCGACGAGATCTCGGTCGCCCTGGCCGACGGCCGCAAGCTCGCCGCCACGCTGGTGGGTACCGACCCGGAGACCGATCTGGCGCTGCTGCGGGTCGAGGCGAGCGACCTGCCGGCAGTCACCTTCGGCCGCTCGGAGAGCCTCGCCGTCGGCGACGTGGTGCTGGCGATCGGCAACCCCTTCGGCGTCGGCCAGACGGTCACCATGGGCATCGTCTCCGCGCTCGGCCGCACCAACCTCGGCATCAATCTGTACGAGAACTTCATCCAGACCGACGCCGCGATCAACCAGGGCAACTCCGGCGGTGCGCTGGTCGACACGCGCGGCAACCTGGTCGGCATCAACACCGCGATCTACTCGCGCACCGGCGGCTCGATCGGCATCGGCTTCGCGATTCCGACGACGATCATCACCGACGTGCTCGACCAGCTGATCAAGCATGGCCGCGTCGTGCGCGGCTACTTCGGGATCGAGCCGGAGGACATCACGAGCGAGTTTGCTGCCGCCTTCAAGCTGCCGGTCAGCTCGGGCGTCTACGTGCGCGCGGTCGTGCGCGACGGGCCGGCGCACCGTGCCGGCATGGAGCCGGGCGACGTCATCGTCTCGATCAACGACGAGCGCGTGCAGAACACGCCCGGCGTGCTCGACCAAATCGCCAAGCTCGAGCCCGGCGCCACGGCGCGCGTGACCGTCGTGCGCAACTCGAAGGAAGTACCGCTCGCCGTCAAGGTGGGCGAACGGCAGCCGCCTACTTGACGACGCCGCCGCCCGGCGCCGGCTCGCGCAGCCTGGCCAGCACTTCACGGGCCTTGATCGCGGCGATGCGATCTCCCAATGCCGCGGCCTGCGAGTACCAGTAGTAGGCGAGCATCAAGTCGCGCGCCACGCCGTCGCCATGCTCGTACATGCCGGCGATGATGTAGCTGGCGCCTTCGTCGCCCTGGCTGGCGGCGCGTTCGTACCAGTGCGCCGCCCGCGCGCTATCGCGCGGCGCACCGCGGCCCAGGTAGTACTGCGTGGCGAGCGCGACCTGCGCCTCGCGCCAGCCCTGCTCGGCGGCGTGTCGGAACCAGCGCGTCGCCTCGACGAGCGATTTGGGCACATGCTCGCCGCGCTCGAACAGCAGCGCCAGCGCGTGCTGCGCGCGCGGCATGCCGTTGTCGGCGGCGCGGCGCAGCCATTTCAGACCGGCCTGCGGGTCGGCCGCAACGCCATCAGCAGTCAGGTACATGACCGCCAGGTTGAACTGCGCCGTGCGCACGTTGCGCTCGGCGGCGCGGCGAAACGCCGCCTCGGCTGTCGCCGGATCGCGCGCCTGATAGGCGGCCAGACCGGCGAGCAGATCGGGGTCCTCGTCAGGCACGACCTGCAGCCGGTCGGCCCAGGCCGCAGCGGCGATCAGCAGCAGGCAGAACGCGACGGCAGCGCGCAGCATGCGACCAGTATGCGCCGCGCGCGCGACCATGGCTAGGCGGTCGCGCTCGGCTCGTCCTGCGGCAGCGGCCGGGCGAACAGACCCGCCATCCGCAGCCCGAGCTCGTACAGCAGGCACAGCGGGATCGCCAGCAGCAACTGCGACAGGACGTCGGGCGGCGTGAAGATCGCCGCCACCACGAAGGCGCCGACGATCACGTAGGGCCGTGCCTGCTTGAGAAGTTCGACGCTGGCGATGCCGAAGCGCACCAGCAGGACCACCACCACCGGCATCTCGAAGGCGAGGCCGAAAGCGAGGAACATGCCGAGCACGAAACCGAAGTAGGCCTCGATGTCGGGCGCCACCGCCACCGTGTCGGGTGCGAAGCCGGCGATGAAGCGGAACACGAAACCGAAGACGATGAAATAGCAGTAGGCCATGCCGAGCGCGAACATGCCGACGCTGGAGGCGACGATCGGCAGCGCCAGCCGCTTCTCGTGCTTGTACAGCCCCGGAGCGACGAAGGCCCAGACCTGGTAGAGCACGTACGGCAGGGCGATGATGAAGGCGGTGAACAGGGTGACCTTCAGCGGCACCATGAACGGCGTGATCACGCCGGTGGCGAGCAGCTTGGTCCCGGCCGGCAAGGCCGCCATCAGCGGATACGACATCAGGTCGAAGATCTGCTTCATGAACGGCGTCAATGCCAGGAACACGAGCAGGATCGCCAGCGCCGAACGGACCAACCGCTGGCGCAGTTCGACCAGGTGCGACAGGAAACTCTGTTCGCCAGCGTTGTCGCCGTCCGGCGGTGTCGTGTCGCTGCTGCTCATGGCTCGGCTCAGCGGCGGATGCGCGGGCGATTCAGACGCGCGCGCGGCGCGAACTTGCGGCGCGCGCCCGGCGGCGCGTCCGGCAGTGCCAGCTCGCGCTTGAGGCGGGCGATCTCCTCGGCCAGTTCATCGACCGACGGCCCGGGCTTGTAGCGGCGGGCGAAGGTGTTGCGCTGCCAGGGCTCGCCGGCACCCTCCCAGCCGAGGTCGTTCGGGTTCGTGGCCGGCGTCGCCGCCGAGGCCGGATGGCCGATCGAAGTCAACTCGGAGGTGGCCTTGCTCAGCTCGCTTTGCAGCTCGGTGAATCCGGACTGCACCGACTGCGCCGCGTTGCGCGCCTCTTCCTGGAGCTTCTTCAGTTCCGCCAGTTCGATCTCGCGGTTGATGTCGCTCTTGACCTGACCGACGTAGCGTTGCGCCTTGCCGATCCAGTCGCCGACCTGACGCGCGACCTTGGGCAGCCGCTCCGGGCCGAGCACGATGAGCGCCACGGCACCGATCAGGCCGAGCTCGGCGAGACTGAAGTCGAACATGGCAGGCGCGCGGCCGGCGCTTCAGCCGCGCGTGGCCGGCGGCGATCCGATCAGGACTTCTCTTTGGCCTGGACGTCGATCGTCTGGCCGGCGACCGGCTTGGAGTCCTCGACCTTCTTGGTGCCGTCGGCGGCCGCACCGCTGTCGGTCATGCCTTCCTTGAAGCCCTTGATCGCGCCGCCCAGATCCTTGCCGATGTTCTTCAGCTTGCTGGTGCCGAACACCAGGATGATGACCAGCAGGACGACCAGCCAATGCCAGATCGAAAACGAACCCATTGTCGACTCCTGAGAACGTGATGCCTACAGACGCTTCCACGGGCGCGGACCGCCCAGCACGTGAACGTGCAAGTGATAGACCTCTTGTCCGCCGTCCGGGCCGTTATTGATGACGATGCGGAAGCCGTCCGTAGCGCCTTGTTCTCGTGCCAGCCGGGGTGCGAGAAGCAGCATCTTACCCAAGAGCGCGCCGTGCCGGGGCTCGGCGGTGATCAGGCTGTCGACGTGCTCCCGGGGGATCATCAGCAGATGCACCGGGGCGGCCGGATGGATGTCATGGAAAACGAGGATGTCGTCGTTCTCGTAAACCTTCTTGCTGGGAATCTCGCCGCCAGCGATGCGGCAGAAGATGCAGGTGTTCATCGGGCTCTCCGAGGATCTCGAAGTCGGGCCGGCCGCCGCGGCGCGCAGCGGCGGCAACACACGGCGGCGCCGCCGCAGCAACCGCCGCCGCGAGCGGCGCCGCACCTGACCCCACCCGCGTCGAGGTTGGGCGCAGGTGCGTGCCGGTGCAGCACCGTCATGGCGGTTCGCCGAGGTCGCGCGCGCGCGCCTTGCGCGCCGCCTGCTCCTCGATCCCCGAGGTGCCGGCGCGGCGCTGCAGTTCGGCCAGCACCTGCTCGGGCCGCAGGCCATGGTGGGCGAGCATGACCAGGCAGTGGAACCAGAGATCGGCGGTCTCGGCCACCAGGCGGCCGGCCGCAGCGGGGTCGCGGTCGGCATCCTTGGCGGCGAGCACGGTCTCGGTGGCCTCCTCGCCGATCTTCTTCAGGATCGCGTCGGGGGCGCGCGCCAGCAGGCGCGCGACGTAGGAGGTCTGCGGATCGCCGCCGCGGCGCGACTCGATCACGTCGGCCAGGGTGGCGAGCACGCGATCGTCGGCGCTTGGCGCAGTCATTTGCGGTAGATGAGTTCGGGATCCCTGAGCACCGGATCGACCGCGCGCCAGCGGTCGCCGTCGAGCCGCCGGTAGAAGCAGCTCTCGCGTCCAGTGTGGCAGGCGATGCCGCCCGCCTGCTCGACAGCGTACAGCACGACGTCGCCGTCGCAGTCGAGCCGGACCTCGCGCACGGTCTGCCGGTAGCCGCTGTCCTCGCCCTTGCGCCACAGCCTGGCGCGCGAGCGCGACCAATAGACCGCCTGGCCGCTGGCGATGGTCTCGCACAACGCCTCGGCGTTGGCCCAGGCGACCATCAGCACCCGGCCCCCGGCCAGATCCTGCGCGATCACCGGCACCAGGCCCTGGGCGTCGAAGCGCACTTCGTCGAGCCAGCTCACGTTCGCGCCACCTCAGCCGTCGAGCCGCACGGCGATGCCCTGCGCCGCCAGGAACTGCTTGGCCGCGCGCACGGTGAACTCGCCGTAGTGAAAGATCGAGGCCGCCAACACCGCGTCGGCGCGCCCGTACACGATGCCGTCGGCCAGGTGCTGCAGGCTGCCGACCCCGCCCGAGGCGATCACCGGCACCGGCACCGCATCGGCCACCGCGCGCGTGAGCTCGAGATCGAAGCCGGCCCGGGTGCCGTCGCGGTCCATGCTGGTGAGCAGGATCTCGCCGGCGCCGAGCGCGGCGACGCGCCGCGCCCAGTCGATCGCGTCCAGGCCGGCGCGCTGGCGGCCGCCGTGGGTGTAGACCTCCCAGCCCTGCGCCGGGTCGTCGCTGCGGCGCCGGCGCGCATCGATCGCCACCAGGATGCACTGCGCGCCGAAGCGCGCGCTCGCCTCGGCCACCAGTTGCGGGTCGAGCACGGCGGCGGTGTTGATCGAAACCTTGTCGGCACCGGCATTGAGCAGCCGGCGAACGTCGTCGACCCGGCGCACGCCGCCGCCGACGGTGAGCGGAATGAACACCTGTTCGGCGACCGCCTCGATCACGTGCAGGATCAGATCGCGCTGGTCGGAGCTGGCGGTGATGTCGAGGAAGGTGAGCTCGTCGGCGCCCTGCTCGTCGTAGCGGCGCGCGATCTCGACCGGGTCGCCGGCGTCGCGCAGGGCGACGAAATTGACGCCCTTGACCACGCGGCCGGCGGTCACGTCCAGGCAGGGAACGATGCGCTTGGCGAGCATGCGCGAAGCTTACTGCGCCGCAGCTGCCGGCCTCGCAGTGGCAGCGCACGCCGGCGCCGAGTCAACGCTTCGCTTCGTCGACGCGCGCCTGCGCCGCCACGAAGTCGAGCGTGCCCTCGTACAGCGAGCGGCCGAGGATCACGCCCTCGACGCCTTCGTCCTCGATCGCGCACAGGCGGTCGATGTCGGCCAGATCGCGCACGCCGCCGCTGGCGAGCACCGGGATCTTCACCGCCCGCGCCAGCTCCACCGTGGCCTCGATGTTGACGCCGGTCAGCATGCCGTCGCGGCCGATGTCGGTGTACAGGATCGCATCGACCCCGTAGTCCTCGAACTTGCGCGCCAGGTCGACCACGTCGTGGCCGGTGAGCTTGCTCCAGCCGTCGGTGGCGACCTTGCCGCCCTTGGCGTCCAGCGCCACCACCACGTGGCCGCCGAAGGCGCTGCACGCGTCCTGCAGGAACCCCGGGTTCTTGACCGCGGCGGTGCCGATCACGACGTAGCGCACGCCGTCGTCGATGTAGCGCTCGATCAGATCGAGGTCGCGCAGCCCGCCGCCGAGCTGCACCGGCACCTGCTCGCCGACCGCCTCGACGATCCTGCGGATCACCGGCTCGTTGACCGGCCGGCCCGAGCGGGCACCGTTGAGATCGACGATGTGCAGGCGGCGCGCGCCGAGCTCGACCCAGTGGCGCGCCATCGCCACCGGGTCTTCCGAGAACACGGTCGCCGTGCCGAGGTCGCCCTGGCGCAGGCGCACGCAGTGGCCGTCTTTGAGGTCGATCGCCGGAATCAGAAGCATGGCATCAGGGGCGCAGCAGGGCAGCGAGGCGCAAGCGCGGCGGCAGGAAGGGCGGCGGCAGGTGGGGGCAGCGCGCGGCGGCGGCGAACCGCAGCGGTCACGGGTTCCAGCGCGTGAAGTTCTCGTAGATGCGCAGACCGGCGGCGGCGCTTTTTTCCGGATGGAACTGAGTGGCGAAAATATTATCCGCCGCCACTGCACAGGTAAAGACGCCGCCGTAGTCGCAGGTGCCGGCGGTCAGCCGCGGGTCGTCCGGACAGACGTAGTAGCTGTGAACGAAGTAGAAGTAGCTGTCGTCGGCCACCCCGCGCCAGAGCGCATGCGGAGCCGTCTGGCGCACGCGGTTCCAGCCCATGTGCGGCACCTTCAGCACGGCGCCGTCGGGCTGGCGCAGTCGTTCGTCGCGCAAGCGCACCACGCCGCCCGCGAAGCGCGCGAGCCCGGGCGTGCGCTCGCCCGGGGTGCGGCTTTCCTCCGACCACTCGAACAGCATCTGCTCGCCGATGCACACGGCGAGCAGCGGCTTGGTCCGCACCGCCCGTCGCACCGCGTCTTCCAGTCCGGCCTCGCGCAGGTGCCGCATGCAGTCGGGCAGCGCCCCCTGGCCGGGCAGCACGACACGGTCGGCGGCATCGATCTCGGCCGCCTGGGCGCTGACGCGCACTGCTTTGCCGGGCGCGACGTGCTCGAGCGCCTTGGCCACCGAGCGCAGGTTGCCCATGCCGTAGTCGACGACGACGATCATTGCGCAGTGGGGCGTGAACCGTGAAGGGTGAAAGGCGAATTGTGAAGGACATGCCTCGCTGGGCTGCACGGTTCTCACTTTTGACGTTTCACCGGCTCAAAGACTGCCCTTGGTGGAGGGGATGACGCCCACCGCCCGCGGATCGAGTTCCGCCGCCATGCGCAGGGCGCGTGCGAAGGCCTTGAACACCGTCTCGCACTGATGGTGGGCGTTGACGCCGCGCAGGTTGTCGATGTGCAGCGTGACCTGGGCGTGATTGACGAAGCCCTGGAAGAACTCGTGCACCAAGTCGACCTCGAACTCGCCGATCGTCGCCCGCGTGAAGGGCACGTTCATCTCCAGCCCCGGCCGGCCGGAGAAGTCGATCACCACGCGCGACAGCGCTTCGTCGAGCGGCACGTAGGCGTGGCCGTAGCGGCGGATGCCCTTGCGGTCGCCGATGGCGCGCGCCAGCGCCTGGCCAAAGGCGATGCCGACGTCTTCGACCGTGTGGTGGCCGTCGATGTGCAGGTCGCCCTGCGCTGCCACCGTCAGGTCGAGGGCGCCGTGGCGGGCGATCTGGTCGAGCATGTGGTCGAAGAAGCCGATCCCGGTCGCCAGCCGGCTCTGGCCGCTGCCGTCGAGATCGAGCACGACCCGGATCTGCGTTTCGCTGGTGTTGCGGATGACTTCGGCGCGGCGTTCGCTCATGGGACCACAATCCTTGTCAGCGCCTCGAGAAAGCGGGCGTTCTCGTCCGGTGCGCCGACCGTCACGCGCAGGCAGCCGGCCAGCAGCGGATGCGTGCGTGCCACGTTCTTGATCAGTATGCCGCGCTCTTTCAGTCCGGCAAACACCCGGTCGGCCGCCTCGACGCCGCCGGCGACGCGAAACAGCACGAAATTGGCCGCCGAGTCGAACGCGGTGACGTGCGGCAGCGCGCGCAGCGCCGCCAGCAGCGTCGCGCGCTCGCGGCGCAGGATCGCCGCCTGCTGATCGAGCAGCATCAGGTGATCGAGCATGAAGTCGGCCGCCGCCAGGCTCAGGACGTTGACGTTGTACGGCGGGCGCAGCTTGTCGAACTCGGCGATCCAGGCCGGGTCGGCGCACAGATAGCCGAGTCGGATGCCGGCCAGGCCGAGCTTGGACAGCGTGCGCAGCACCAGCAGGTTCGGCCGCTGCGCCAATTGCGGCAGCCAGGTGTCCTGCGCGAACGGCAGGTAGGCCTCGTCGAGCACGACCAGCCCGGGCGCGGCCTCGAGGATTGCCGCCACCGTCGCGCGGTCGAACAGGTTGCCGGTCGGGTTGTTCGGCCAGGCGATGAAGACCACCGCCGGCCGCTGCTGCGCGATCGCCGCCAGCATCGCGCCGCGATCGAGCGCGAAGTCAGCGGCCAGCGGCACGCCGACGAAGCGGCAACCGTCGTACCGGGCGCTCAGCTCGTACATGACGAAGCTCGGCCAGGGCGACAACACGATCGCGCCCGGCCGCGCGCAGGCCTGGATCACCAGGTGGATCAGCTCGTCGGAGCCGTTGCCGAGCATCAGCGCCATGCCCGCCGGCAACTGCGCGGCATGCGCCAGCCGCCGCTTGAACTCGGCCGGATCGGACGGCGGGTAGCGGTTCAGCGCCACCTGCGCCAGGCGATCGCCCAGTTGCTTCGCCAGCGGCGGCGGCAGGCCGAACGGGTTTTCCATCGCGTCGAGCTTGACCAGGCCGGCCGCGGGCGGCACGTGGTAGGCGCTGGCCGCACGCACTTCGTCGCGGATCGGCGCCAGGTCGGGGCCGACTCTGGCTGGCGCGTTCACGGCTTGCACCTGAGCTCGGCGCTCATCGCGTGCGCGACCAGTTGTTCGCCGCGCGCCAGCTCGGCGGCGATCGGGCCGAGCCGGCGCGCACCGGCTTGCGATACGCCGATGATGTTCGAGCGCTTGACGAAGTCGTACACGCCCAGCGGCGACGAAAAGCGCGCGCTGCGCACGGTCGGCAGCACGTGATTCGGCCCGGCGCAGTAGTCGCCGAGCGCCTCCGACGAGTAGTGGCCGATGAAGATCGCGCCGGCATGGCGCACCTTGGGCAGCAGCGCCGGCGCGTCGGCCGCCAGCAGTTCCATGTGCTCGGGCGCGACGCGGTTGCACAGCGCCAGCGCCTCATCGAGGTCGCGGGTCACGATCAGCGCGCCGCGCCGGGCGAACGAGGCGGCGATGATCTCGCGCCGCGGCTGCGCCGGCAGCAGGCGCTCGATCGCCGAGGCCACCGCTTCGACGAAGGCGCGCTGCGGGCAGGCGAGCAGCGCCTGCGCCAGTTCGTCGTGCTCGGCCTGCGAGAACAGGTCCATCGCCACCCAGTCGGGATCGCCGCCGCCGTCGCTGACCACGAAGATCTCGGTCGGCCCGGCGATCATGTCGATGCCGACCGTGCCGAACACGCGCCGCTTGGCCGCCGCCACGTAGGCGTTGCCCGGGCCGACGATCTTGTCCACCGCCGGAATCGTCGCCGTGCCGTAGGCGAGCGCCGCCACCGCCTGCGCGCCGCCGACCGCGAACGCGCGCGAGACGCCGGCCAGATGGGCGGCGGCCAGCACCAGCCGGTTGCGTTCGCCGTCCGGCGTCGGCACCACCATGATCAGCTCCGGCACCCCGGCGACCTGCGCCGGAATCGCGTTCATCAGCACCGATGACGGATAGGCCGCCTTGCCGCCGGGCACGTACAGGCCGACGCGTTCGAGCGCCGTGATCCGCTGGCCGGTGACGGTGCCGTCGGCCTCGGTGTCGGTCCAGTCGCCGGCGAGCACTCGTTCGTGCTGGCGCTGGTGGAAAGCGCGCACGCGATCGGCTGCCGCCGCCAGCGCCTCGCGCTGCGCCGCGCCCAGGCCGTCGAAGGCGGCGCGCATCTCGCCGGCGCCGATCTCGAGAGCCGCCACCGACGGCGCCTGCATGCGGTCGAAGCGGTTCGTGTACTCGAGCAGCGCCGCGTCGCCGCGGCGGCGCACGTCGGCGACGATCGCCTCGGCGCGCGCCTCGATCGCCGGGTCCAGGCAGCTGTCGACCGCCACCAGCGCGCCGAACTCGGCCTCGAAGCCGGGCGCGGCGGTGTCGAGGATGCGCGGCCTCATCGAACCGCCTCGGCGC
>Ga0208100_100220_pt1 | contig 23827 bp, 27 predicted proteins | sample SubbioR11_8A_Aug_FD_184817 | JGI IMG/M metagenome (GOLD analysis project Ga0208100, IMG submission 184817) | Serpentinite rock and fluid subsurface biosphere microbial communities from McLaughlin Reserve, California, USA - CR11_8A_Aug (SPAdes) | ecosystem: Environmental > Terrestrial > Deep... | reverse complement strand
CTCGATTACGGTGCGGGTCCACTCCAGCGTGGCATCGGCTACCCCTTCGCGCGGCAGGGCGTCGCGGGCAAAATCAAAGGCGATCCGCTCATCGGCAGCGCCGAGTGTACACATGATGCCCTCGTTGCGCAGCAGGTCGATGGTCTCATTAGGCGAGGGGCCATACCCCACCAGGTCACCAAGGCAGACAATCATGCCGGCCCCCTGATCCCGCAAAGTCTTAAGCACCGCCTCGAGCGCCAAGACGTTGGCATGTACATCGCTAATCAGGCCCAGGATCACACCTTAGTGTAGCACCCTTCGCCTGCGCTGAAACTATTACTGCGCGCGGCCAATGTTGAGCATGGCCACAGTTTGTAGGTGGTGGGTAGTAGGTTGTGGGGGTTTGCCTACCGCCCACATCCCACAACCCACTCCCTACCACCCTTCGGGCTGAGCCCTCAGGCCCGCCCCGAGCGGTATTGTCGGGCGAAGCCTTGTCGAGGGGGCGAAGCCTACTAGCCGCTACTTTTTCTGACCGACTAACTCACCGCTTTTGCTGCAAATAGTGTCCCAGCAGGGTGATAGTCGCCTCCAGATCAGCCTTAGCCACCATCTCGGTAACGGTGTGGATATAGCGCGTCGGGATCGAGACGGTAATGGTTGGCACCCCCGCGCGGATCCGCTGAATGGCCCCGCCGTCGGTGCCGCCCAAAGGGAGGATCTCGAGCTGGTAGGGAATCTGTTTCTTCTCGGCTAGCGCAATGAACTCGTCGAGGAGCCAGCGGGTGCTGATCATCGAGGAGTCCATCACCTTCAGCGCCACCCCCTTGCCCAGTTCGGTGACGCGCTGCTCGGTAGGGCTGCCGGGGGTATCGACAGCCAGCGTAACATCCAGGCCGATGCCGATATCCGGCGTAATCCCGTAGGCGCTGGTGGTCGCCCCGCGCAAGCCCACCTCCTCCTGTACGCTGAAGACCGCATAGATCTCGGCGGTAGGCTTCTTGAGCCGTTTGAGGGTCTCAATCAGCACGTAGCAGCTAACGCGGTCGTCCATGGCCTTGCCGGTTACCACCTCGCCCAAGTCCAAAAAACAGGTGCGCAGCGTCACCATATCGCCGATGCGCACCTGTTTTTTGACCTCCTCCGGCGGCAGCCCCAGATCGATGGCAAAATCGCTCATTTCGGGGACCTTCTTGCGCTCCTCGGGGGTAGAGATGTGCACTGGCTTGGTGGCCGGGTTCATCACCCCTAAGAGGTCGTTGCCGCTGCTGGCATGCACCGTGACCTGGCGGGCGAAGAGGTTGCGGACATCGAAGCCGCCCACGTTATGCACCCGCAAGAAGCCCTTATCGTCGATAAAGCGCACCAGAAAGCCGATCTCGTCCATGTGGGCGCTGAGCATCACCCGCGAGGCGCCCTTCTTGGCCTCCTTGACGGCGATCAGGTTGCCGAGCGCATCCTCGCGCAGGTCGTCAACTAGGCCCGTAAGCTCCTGGCGGATAATTGCACGCACCCGCTCTTCGCGGCCCGGTACTCCGGCTACTTCGGAAAGCTGTTTGAGGAGGTTCATAGGGACGACTCTACCATCTGGAGCGCGAGGAGTGAGGCATGAAAAGCAAGGGGTAGTGGTGTGTCTCGAGCCGTCAATCTCGATGCTGTTTATAGCAGACTCTTGACTTTTTGTTGTACTTATATAACAATGTGTTGGGATGATACTGCGAAAGAGGTGAGCCTTGGCCCAAGACAGACTTAAGCTCTATAACCGCCTGCCGGTACTCCGAGCCGAGCGCGGCCTGTCGCGCCAGGAGCTGGCCGATGCCGTGGGAGTTAACTACCAGACCATCGGCTACCTCGAGCGGGGTGACTACAACCCTAGCCTCGAGCTGGCCTTCAAGCTAGCGGAGTACTTTGGCTTGCCGATCGAGGCGATCTTTTCGACCCGCCCGCTCAAGCCCCTAAGCGAAACGCTGATAGCCAACAAGCAAGAGGTTGCCCTATGAATACGAAGCCTTATAGCACCCGCGTCCGCTTTAGCCAACGCACCCGCCGTCGCCTGGCAATTGGCCTCTACCTGAGCTTGCTGAGCTTTGTGCTTACCTGGCTAGCACTGGGTGGCGAGGTTGCGCGCCCGCTCACATGGGTTTTTATGGGTCTGTATGCGGTTTTAGGGCTTACCCTGGTCTACGCCACCGGCCTGCTTGACGGAATGCCCAGCCGCTACCTCGACGAGCGTCAGCAAGCCCTGCGCGACCGGGCTCATCGGTTGGCCTTCATTCCCATCAACTACTTTGTTCTGGGAACTCTGCTCAGCCTGAACCTGGCCAATCACTGGTTTCAAGAGCCCGTTTTCATCGCGCTGGTCTCTGCTCTTGGGCTGGTCATCTTTACCCTACCAGCAGTAATTATCGCCTGGCTCGAGCCCGATCCCGTAGAAGAGAGCGCACTTCCAAGCCATGAGGTTGCACCATGAGCCACTACAAGCTACCTAACCGCACTCACCCGAAGGCAGCAATTATGATGGTCTCAATGGAGTTGGCAGGATGGCAGAACAAGTTGTAGTGCCGCAGGAAGCCATTGCAGCCTTCTGCCGGAAATGGCGGATTACTGAGCTGGCACTCTTCGGCTCGGTACTGCGGGAGGATTTTCGGCCCGACAGCGATGTGGATGTCATGATCGCCTTTGAGCCAGGAGCGCACTGGGATTTCGCACATCTGTCCGAACTGACGGCAGAGTTAGAACAGATTTTTGAGCGCAAGGTGGATCTGGTTGAAAGGCGACTGATCGAGGGGAGCGAAAACTACCTTCGCCGCAAGCATATCCTTAGCCACCTCAAGAGTATTTATGTGGCGCGATGAGGCTTATCTGCTAGACATGTTGCTCGCGGCCAGACGGGTTCTTGAATTTAGCCGCGATCTCAGCTGGGAGCAGTTTCAGCACAGCGCCCTGCACCAACACGCTATTGCCAAGGCTTTAGAGAATATCGGTGAAGCAGCGCGCAAGGTGTCCGAACCGCTGAAAACCGCTCATCCAAACATCCCCTGGCCTCAGATCGTTGCCATGCGCCATCGCATCGCCCACGACTACTTCCGCCTGGACCTGTTCAGAGTGTGGCAAATCGTGCACAACGATGTGCCTGCCTTGATAGCTGCCATTGAACCGATGGTCCCGCCGGAGGATGGCCCCTGAAACAAGGACTGACTACTTGAATTCTGACTACTGATTGGGAGGGGTTAACATGCTGGAAGTAACAGAGTTAGTAAAGCACTACGGCCCGGTAAGGGCGGTCGATGGCATCAGCTTCACGGTCAAGCCGGGCGAGGTGTTCGGCTTTCTCGGCCCCAACGGCGCCGGCAAGACCACCACCATCAAAGTCTGCACCGGCTTGCTCAAGCCCACCCGCGGGCAGGTCAAGGTGGCCGGTTTTGACATCGCCCGTCAACCAGTGGCCGCTAAGGGGGCGCTAGGATATGCCCCGGATACACCGTTTATCTACGAAAAGCTGACCGCGCGCGAGTTCCTCCAGTTCGTCGGAGCAGTCTATCTGCGGCATGAGCCAAACGGAGTCAACGAGCGGATCGAGGAGGTGCTGGCGATGATCGGCCTGGCCGACCGGGCCGACGAGCTGATCGAGGGGTACTCGTTTGGCATGCGGCGCAAGGTGGTGCTGTGCGCCGCCATCCTCCACCGCCCCAAGGTGCTGCTGCTCGACGAGCCGACCGTAGGGCTTGACGCCGCCAGCGCCCGCCAGGTCAAGGACCTCTTTCAAAACCTGGCGCAAGGGGGCAGTGCGGTCCTCTTAACCACCCACATCATGGAGATCGCCGAGCGGCTCTGTAACCGCATCGGCATCATCAACCAGGGGAAGCTGATTGCAGTTGGCACGCTAGCCGAGCTGCGCGAGCAAGCGCGGCTGCCCGGCAGCACCCTGGAAGACCTTTTCCTCTCCCTTACCGGGACTAACAGTGGAGAGGAAAACGGCGCATGAGCTACCTAGCACCCCTTTTTACCCTCCAATGGCGGCTTTTGCGCAACACCTACTGGCGCACCCGCCAGCAGCAGATCACCACCTCGCTGGTTATGGCCGGCGGGGCCGGCCTGGCTGTCGGCCTCGCTTATTTCCTTAGTGACTTTTTGGATCCGGCCTGGGGGTGGATCGCTTTCGCATTGGTGGCGACCTTCATCTTTTTTGCGTCCGTCACCACCAGTCTGGTCAATCTGATCCCCCGCTTCTACCGCTCCCCCGATCTTAACTACCTGCTCGCCCTGCCGATCCCGGCCAATCAGGTCTTGGCGGTTAAGTTTCTGGCCGTGCAGCTTCAGTCGTCGCTGGGCGTCCTATTCTTAAGCCTGGCCCTCTTAATCGCAGTGGGCTGGGGCATCGCGGCGCCCTGGTATTACTACGCCGCGGTGCTGCCTTTCTTTTGGGTCTTTACCTTAGTTCCCGCCGGTATCGGCCTCCTGCTGGGCATGGCCCTGTTGCGAGTAATGACGACCCAGACGCTTAGCCTGCTTGCCGGGGCGCTGTCACTAGGAACCACCGTGGCCTGGTTTCTCATCGCCGGAAGGCCCTTAGAGCAGTTGATGCCTGTGCTAGTCCGTGCGGCGGAGCTCTTCGGCTGGCTAAGTCCACTAGCCGAGCTGATGTCGCCTATTTCAGCCGGTCAGCTCCTTTACGCGCTAGCTAGCGCCGCGCCAGCCCAGGGGCTGCGGCCGCTGCTGATGCTGCTGCTGGTTACCGGGGTAACCATGCTGGCTGTCTTCTGGCTGGCCCGCCACCTCTTCTACCAGGGCTGGCTGCTAACGCAATCGGCCCCCGCCAGCCTACCTCGTAAGACTGTACGGCTAGCAGGCGGAGCCATACACCCTCCCCTGATGGCGGCTGTTCTTACCCAGTGGCGCCTTGCTCAGCGCAATAAGGAAGCGTGGTTCGTATGTTTTGTTTTAGTGGCCGGCTACCTGGCGCTCATCTTTTTCCTCATCGAAGGCCGGCTGCTCGTCTGGCTGGGGGGCTCACCGGCGGCTGCGCTCGTGGCGATTATCCTCGGCACGACAACATTGCTGCCGTGGGGGCTATCGGTACTCTTTGTTCCGTTAAATCAGCTCGCCCAAGCGGGAAATGCCAAGGCCGTGTTAGGGCTGTTCAAACGAAGTCTGTGGCTGTTCAAGGCGCTGCCGCTAACTACCGCCGAGGTGGTCCTGACTGAGGCGCTGAAGGTAACAGCACCTGCTTTCCTGCTCGGGGCAGCGGGAATCCTGGCCTTTGTCCTGCTAGGAGAAGCGGCGTCAGGCCATGCCCTTTTAGCGCTTGTTGGGCTGGCGCTGCTCCAGCTCAGCCTGGCGGTTATCACCACCTGGCTGGAGTACTGGAGCTATGGTCCGGGGGAGAAGCTAAGCCCTGCGATGGTTAATCTGCTGCAGCTGTTGATCCCCCTCGTTTACCTGCTTGCCGCTGCCGGGCCGCTCACCTTATACCTGTTAGCTGGGGTGATCCCCGGGCTCGCCCATTGGCAGAGCCAGCTCCTGCTGCTCGGCGGGCTACTAAGCTGGCCCTTGGTGAGCCTGCTAGCCATCTGGGTGGGCTGGCGGCTGGCGGTCAGGAGCTGGGAGGCGATGGAGATCGACTGAGCTATTTTCACTCCGACCGATTGAGAAGTAGCGTTCTAGCCAGTGATGCCGGCGCTCAGACCTCGCGCAGATCTCCAAATACCTGCCAGCCCACTCCCGGTGGGGTCGCTTCTAGTTTGGCCTGGAGCGTTTCGGTTAGCCAGGGGATTAGCGCCTCGGCATCATCATCATCACGCATGGTTTTCACCACCGTAAACTGCCAGAAGTGCTGGGTGGCAGCAAAGGTGCCATCATCAAAGAAGGTGAAGGGGGGGGTGATCTCATCCCAGAGCAGATGCAGGTCGGGCTCGAGCCGCTGCGGCAGGTAGTCGGCCAGGTCGATGGGAGCCTCGCGCGGATACCAGATATAGCCCTGTAACAGCTTGACCAGGCGCTCGCTCATAGTGGAATCTCAGGCAGCGCGACCTGCCAGCGGACGCGGAAGCTGGGCATGGTATCAAGCCACAGGGCATGGAAGCCCAGACTCAGGGCGGCCTCGATATTATCGGTGTTGTCATCGATGAAGACAGTCTGCTGCGGCGGCACGCCGAGCGCCGCGCTTAAGGCGGCAAAGGCGGCCGGGTCGGGCTTGCGCACGCCGATCTCGTTAGAAAATATGAAGTGCTCGATGCGGCGCAGGCGCGGATCGCCGCGCACCGCGTCGCACAGCTCTGGCGCGTTATTCGACAACATCCCGACGGTGTAGTGGGCCGGGATGCGCGCTAAAATGCCGTACATCGCGGCACGCTCCCTGACTGAACCCAAGAAGGTCTCCCGGAAGGTCTGAGCCTCAATCACGAGGCCCGACCGCACCACAAACTCGCGGTGGAACTCGGCCAGTCCCATACTGCCGACCTCGACCTGAGTCATCAGCGGGAAGTAGCTGGCGCTCACCTGCTCAACGCTGGCCCGGCAGGCGGAGGCTAGCTTGCGCACCGCCATCGAGTCAAAGGTTCCCTCGGTAAACACCCCACCCCAATCGAAAGCGATCGCGGTAATCATGGCCGTCCTCCCTCGCTCATCGCTGAGAGTATACCGAGATCGCTCAGAGTAGAGGGGTCGTTCAAACAGAAAAGGCGCCGAAGCTCCGGCGCCTTGTAGCGGTATAGCTAAAACTCTACTCAGTCGGGGGCAGGATGACCGCATCGATCACGTGAACCACGCCGTTGCCGGCTTCAAGGTCGGTGGCGACCACGGTAGCAATGCTATTAAGTAGTACGTTGCCGTCCTGCATAGTAACTTCAATCTCCGCGCCATTCACGGTCGGAGCCATGAACACGCCGCCTTCAGCGGCCAGGACCGCAGCGATGACGTCAGCAGCCATCACCTTGCCCGGCACCACATGGTAGGTCAAGATGGCGGTCAGCGTCTCGGTATCGGCCAAGAGCTGCTCAGCGGTAATGCCTAACGCTTCGAGTGCAGCGGCAAAAGCGTCATTGGTGGGAGCAAAGACTGTGAAGGGACCTTCACCAGAGAGAACTTCGACTAGCCCGGCGGCCTGTACTGCAGCGACCAGGGTGGTGAAGTCTTCACTGCCGACAGCAATATCTACTACCGTGGCAGGTTTGGCATGATGGTTGGCCACAGCAACCGCAACTACTAGTACTAGGGCGAAGGTGGTAGCGATCATGAGGGCAATACGCTTCATCATAAACTCCTTTTGGTTAGGCGTCCGGTCTATAGCTTAGCGGCGCTAACCTTGTACAAGCTAAGCACCAAGATTACTCATAGCTCATACAACGGGAGTATACGCACACTCCCTGAGGCGAACGTTAGCGGAGCTTACAAAGTCCCAGGGACTTCGCCGAAGTCCGGTAAGCAAGCTATACTCGCTTCGTGACCTTCCGCGAACTGACCAGTTTTGATGACCTGCTGGCGTGCGAAGCGATCGAGCAAGAGGTGTGGGGGCTGCCCGAGCGCGAGCTGCTACCGGCCTCGCAATTAGTCGCAGCAGTCCACGCCGGCGGAGTGGTGATCGGCGCCTTTTACGGGGCGAAGCTCATCGGTTTCGTCTACGGCTTCCCCGCGCATCACCCGGAGTGGCAGCCTAGCCTCGGCCAACACTCGCATATGGTAGCTGTGCTGCCCAGCTATCGCAGCCAGGGGGTGGGTCAGCGTCTCAAATGGTTGCAACGGGCCTGGTGCCTGCGCCGGGGCATCACCTGGATGACCTGGACCTTCGATCCGCTACAGGCCAAAAATGCCAAGCTCAACCTCGAGCACCTGGGCGCGGTGGGGCTTGAGTACCGCATTAACGAATACGGCGCTATGAGCGGGCACCTTAACGCAGGGCTGCCGAGCGACCGCCTACTAGCGCTGTGGCGGCTAGACGCGCCCGAGGTGATAGCGCTCGAGCACCAGCGCCGCCCCCCACCCGACCTTGACGGCGCTTGGTTGCTTAGTGACGAGACGGGTGAGCCGCGCCTCCACCCTTGCGAGGCTAGCGCTAAGGCTCTGCGGCTCGCCGTCCCTCCGGATATCACCCGGCTGATGGCCGAGCAGCCGGAGCTGGCGCTACGCTGGCGGTTAGCGCTGCGTGAGGCGATGCTGCCGGCGCTGAGCCAGGGCTTTCAGGCCACGCGCTTTGTGGCCGGGAGCTATCTGTTGACCCGCTCAGCCGAGGTCCCCACTTAGGCTTAGGCAAAAAAAACACCGCCCGGTTTCCCGGGCGGAATAGTCCGTGCGCTTACTTATCTTAATCTAGTAGCGCGAACGCTGCGGACGCGCGGCGGCCGGAGCCGCACGGGTGATCGTAACGTTCTTAGCTTGTAGGCCCTTTTGGCCTTGTTCGATGTCGAACTCTACCTCGTCGCCTTCGTTGAGGCTACGGTAGCCGCTCGAGCTAATCGCCGAGAAGTGGCAGAAAACGTCGGCTCCGCCTCCATCTTGCTCAAGAAACCCGAAGCCTTTTTCGTTACTGAACCACTTGACTTTTCCTGTTGCCATGTTACCCATCTTTTCCTGCGCATTACACGCCATACAAAGTTCAGGCTTACGCCTGCGCTGCGATGCAGCAATGTCACTATACCCTATCTTCTCTCGGAATACAATCATCCCCAAACACCCAGCCATCGAGGCTGTCAAGTCAGTCGCAATCTCGGAGGAAGCAAAGTCTGTCTAGCGAGGGGTTAAGTTCATTAAATGTAAAATCAGTCTTGACAAGGTGTAATGCTCTGTTTTATACTTGCTGCTAGAGGTGCTTGTGAGTTACACCGCTAACACCTCATCCCAGTCTCTTAGGAGGGATCATGCAACAGGCTGCACCGCCCATGAAAACAGGAGTCGCCCCTACTCGAATACTTGAATACTTGAATACTTGAATACTGCCTTTCGGAGGAACCCTGTCATGACCGAACGTGACCGCATCCAGGCTTTACTGGCCGAAGGGAAGATCACCCCGTCCGAGGCTGAGCTGCTGCTCGATGCCCTCGGCGAGGTCGAGGGCGCCGAAGCTCATCTGGACGCGCTCGATGACCAGCCATCCGCCGCTGCAGCGCCGGCTTCAGCCACAATTGGCAACGGCCCCCAGCGCTGGGTCAGGGTGGAGGTGAGCGCCGGCGACCTGACCATTGCGGTCGATAATAACCTCAGTGAGCCGCAGGTTCACGGCGAGGTGGAGTTGCATCAAGATGGTGAAAACTTCGTAGTGCGCGGGCGCAGCGGCGAAGAGTCGCTGGGTGGCTGGCTTGGCGGCATCCTTAGGCGGCGCGACGTCACCATCAAGCTGCCCGCCGGGTTCGGCGTAGCGATAGCGGGCGCCGCTGGCGATGTGACCATCGATGGCGTGCCGTTTGTCAAGGGGCGCCTCACCGCCGGTGACATAAGTCTAAAGAACGTGGGCGGTGTCGACCTGGTAGCGATCAGCGGCGACATCGATGCCCGCCTGCGCCTTGCCCAGGGTGAGCACACTTTGAAAGCCACCTCCGGTGACGTCGATATCCGGCTCCTGGCCGGCTCGAGCGTGCGGGTCGAGGGTCGCGCCACCAGCGGCGACATCTCGCTACCCAAGAACTTCACCTCCGAGGGGCAGCTGATGGTGCGGAAGTTTAGCGGCACAGTGGGCTCGGGCCGGGCGACCTTAAAGCTCAACATCATTTCGGGTGACTTAGACCTCGAGGTGGATCGTGAGTGAGCAGCGCAAGATCCTCGAGCTGTTAGCCAGCGGGCAGCTCTCGGTCGAGCAGGCCGACGAGTTGCTGAGCGCCCTCGGCAGCGAGGCGCCCAAACCCAAGGGGGCGGCTAAGATGGTGCGCATTGAGGTCGATGCCACCGATGAGGCCAAAGTCCGCGTCAACGTCCCGGCACCGCTGGCCAAGTTCGCCATGGGCTTTATCCCCAAAGAGACCCGGGACGAGCTAACCGCGCAGGGGATCAACCTGAGCGAGATTCTCGACGTGCTCAAAGGGGAGCTGCCCGAGGGGCGCTTAGTCGAAATCGAGGCCCAGGAGGACGGCAAGCCGGTGCGCATTCTCATCGAAGTGGTATAGATGCGCTGGCGACGCTTCGATCAGGACTGGCTAGCCGCCGTCTGGGACGACCTGCGCCCCCGCCTGGTGCGGCTAACGGTGCGCACCCGCGGGATCAACCTGCGCTGGTGGGTGCCGCTGGGGGCGCTAGAGTCGCTGGCGCTAGTGCTCAAACTCGCGCCGCTGCTGATGGCACTACTCCCCGCCGATAAATCCGCCCGCTTCAGGCGCTACTGGCCGACGGCGGCACCAGACGCCCTTACGCTCTTGGCGCCGCTGTTTGACGACACCCCCCTGCTGCGGCTCCCACCCGGCGAACCGCTCCTGGCCATCAGCACGCCGGACGTTGAGATCGAACTAAGAGAGGTGTGACATGCAACGCCTGCCGATGCCTACCCACTGCCCGGTGACGGGCGAACCGCTGGAGGTCACCCGCCTGGCCTGCCCCAGTAGCGGCGTTACTATCGAGGGGCGCTTTATCCCCAACGAGTTCGCGCTGCTGCCCAGCGAGCAGCTCGACTTTTTGCGACTGTTCGTCAAGGTGCGCGGCAACCTCAAGGAGGTCGAGCGCATCCTGGGGCTCAGCTACCCTACGGTGCGGCTCCGCTTTGAAGCGCTGCTCAAGGCGCTTGGCTACGAGGCACTAGCGGAGGCTGCCGACGAGCGCGCCGAAGTGCTGGCGCGGCTCGAGCGCGGCGAGGTCAGCGCCGAGGAGGCGGCAGCCCGGCTGCGGAGCCTGCGGCGGCGTTGAGGTAGTGTGGGGTAGCGCAGCTCTCTAACCCAGTGCGAGGTTGCCGCTTATAGTGCGGCATGACTGAGGCCCCCGCCATTGATGTTCAGGAAGCCTACCAACGCACGCAAAACGGCTCTTTGTTGTTAGATGTCCGCGAGCCCGACGAGCACGCCGAAGCCCACATCCCCGGCGACCGGCTCCTGCCGCTCACCGAGTTCGCTGAGCGCTATACCGAACTCCCCAGGGAGCACGAGATTGTCGTCTACTGCCGCAGTGGGCGGCGCAGCGCACAGGTCGTTAACTTCTTACTAGCTCAGGGCTACCAGGCGATCAATGTCACGGGCGGTATTATCGCCTGGCACGAGGCTGAACTGCCTGTTGTCAGCCAGGACGGATAAACCGCAGGAGATCCGCCAGAGCCTCGCCGAGTTGCAGTGGAAGCCCGGCGTAGAGGGCGGCGAGGCGAGCGGCGACGAAGGTGAAGAAGGCGTCGAGGAGGTCGCGGACTGAGTGTGATTTAGCGCTTGCCAGAATGATACTATATGTGATATCACTATGGAAGGCGGAACGTGAGTCGGTTTGAGAAGCTCATTCAACTATTCTTTCAAGAGCCGCCTGAAGTTCGCGTCGAGGATGTCCGCAAGATGCTGGAGTTTTTGGGCTACAAAGAGCGACGTGGAGGCAAACATGCTTGCATCTTTCGACATCCGAACGGAGACATGCAAACCGTTCCCACCGTGAGTGGTCACAAGGTTAAGCGCACTTACGTCAAGAAGATCGTGAAGCTACTGGAGGAGGCCGGTTATGGCCCGCAAGACTGAAAGACAACCTTTGGAGTACTACCTCAACCTGTACTATCCTGTCACCTTTTATCCGGAAGAAGAGGGTGGCTATACCGTAGAGATTAAGGACTTGCCCGGTTGTATGAGTCAAGGCGAGACCTTGGAAGAAGCGATGGGAATGATCGACGAGGCGCGCCAACTTTGGCTTGAGGTGGCTTACGGGCATGGCGATGAGATTCCCCCACCCTCTACTGACGAAGCTTTTAGTGGCCGGGTGCTCCTGCGCATGCCTAGGTCGCTGCACCGGCGGCTGGCAGAGGGCGCCGAGCGCGAAGCGGTGAGCCTCAATCAGCATCTGGTCGCGCTTCTGAGCGAACAGAGCGCACTGTATACAGTTCGTCATGACATCGCTGAACTTCGCGCAGCCGTCGAAGCGCTGAACGATTACTCTTTCAGGAGCCACATCCAGCCAGAAAAGCGCTTCTAGACTTGGGAGTTCAGGCAAGAGGCCTACTTAGGGGCAGCTTAACGATGGCTAAGGCCAATGAGAGACTACCCTCCCCAGAGGAATATCAAGCCTTCCTGCAAGGGCTCGAGCTTAGGCATGTTCGCCTGATTGAGCTTCGGGTCAAGACCCTTGACGACAACCCAAAACCCGCCGACAGCATAGTTAGCGTGGAAGGAGATACGGAGTTCGCGCCCACGGAAAGCGGCTTTGAGGCGCGAACAATTTATCGCGTTTCGTTCAGTGAGCGGAACTCAGGACAAGAACTTGGTACCATTGAAGCGATCTACGGCTTTCGTTACGAGAGCGAGGTTAAGCCGAATGATGAAGGTGCTGAGGCATATTTCGACATCTTCAGCGATGTCAATATGCCTGTCAATAGCTGGCCTTTTATGCGTGAGCTGACGTATAACATGATGGCTCGCATGGGCTGGACACCTTTCGCCTTGCCGCTGCTTAAACCTCCACCCCCTACTCCGACCAAGAAAACGCCAGCAAAGCGTCGTAAAGCGTCGGGGTAAACGATCACTAACTCCTTCGCTTCAATAATTCCAGCACTTGAGGTGCTCGCCACCAAGGGGCGCGTCTGGCCTGCCGCCGGTCAGGTCATGATCGGCTTCGCCTTACCCTCAGCGGAGGATGAGCCACTCGAGTGTCACGAAGTCGGCGCCTGTATTCCCCTGCGGATCGGTGACGCTCAGCCTCACCCGAACCACATAGGTCCCCTCGCTGCTGAAGTCGTAGGTTTCCGACGGCGTCCACTCCACGCTTGGTGCGTTGCCAACCACAATCGGCAGGTTCTCGAAGAGTTGGGTAGTCCACTCGAAGGTGAGCGGGCTGGCGCCTTCGGGGTCGATAGCGGTGCCCGAGAGGGTGATGGGCTCAAAGGGGTTGGGGCTCGAGCCGTCCTCGGGGCTGGTGATCTGCACCGAGGGCGGCAGGTTAGGGGGTGGCTCGACGATGGTGATGGTGACGCTCGCCGTGCCGATCGCCCCTTGAGGGTCGGTCGCCGTCAGGGTGATGGTGCGTGATCCGTTGCTGGTGAAGGTGACTTCAGCCTCGCAGCCGGTCACCGGGAAGGGATCGCCCGAGACGCTGCTCGTCCAACGCAATCGCTCGCAGGCGAGCTGTTCCTGAGGCTCGTTCCGGTCGCTCGCCCGGCCGCGCAGGATCACCGGCGTGTCGCGGAAAAACTCTTCGCCCCCTATCGGCCGGCTGATGGTCGCTACCGGCGGATGATTGACGACGTTGAGGACGAGGCTGGCGCGCGAGGTGGCGCCGGCGCTGTCGGTGGCCGTGACGGTGACGGTGACGGTGCGGGCACCCACCGTGGTGAAGGTATGGGTGACGCTGTGCCCGCTGCCCAGCACGCCATCGATGTTGGAGGTCCAGCTGACGGTGCAGCAGGGGAAGGGGTCTTCAAAATCTACAATGGTAGCGCTGAGCGTCAGAGCGACGTTGAGCGGCACCTCGCCGCCTTGGGTCTCGAGCGTGATGCTGGGCGGCACGTTGCCGAGTGCGCGTTGCACGGCGCCGAGGGCGTTCACGTAGCGCCTGACCCGGGGGTCGGAGCTGGTGTGCGCCGTGTCCATCAGGATATTTTCGACGCTCCCGGCGCCGAGGCTAGGGTTAGCGGCCCAGACGAGCGCCGCCACCCCGGCGGCGAAGGGCGAGGCGAAGCTGGTGCCGTTCAACACCTGCACCCGGTTGTCGGGGCTGTCCGGGTCAGGGCCGAGCCAGAGGGTGTAAGGGGCGAAGATATCGACCTGCTCGTTGCCGTAGTTCGAGCCGCCGGCCCCGTTCTTCGAGTTGCCCGCCAGGCCGCCGACGCAGATCACTCCGGCGTTCTCGCATGGCGTGTACCAGGTGCGTTCAAAACATACCCCCAGGGTGCAGCCTTCGGCGTCCACGTCCTTGCCCTCGTTCCCCGCCGCCGCAAAGAGTAGCATTCCCGTGGCGCGAAAGGCGGCCGTCGCCGCTTCGAAAGGCAGGACGCTCCAAGCCAGATACCAGGGCACGGGCGCGCCGTAACTCATGTTGGCGATTCTGGCGCCGGCGATGCGCGCTTCGCCCAAGGCCGTGATCGAGGTGAAGAAGTCATACAGGGTAAAGACCACTATCGGGTCGGCGACGGGGCCGGCCGGGCCGGCGCTGCCGTAGCGGTTGTCGGGCACGGCCATGGCGGCGCTGAAGGCGTTGGTGCCGTGCCAGGGGCAGTCTGAGCCACCCCCGCACCAGAGCAGGTTTGCCGTGCCGATCGGGTTCGTGAAGGGGACGTTGGAGATGGCCAGCCAGCCGCTGCGCCAGTCGGCATCGTCCTGAAAACCCATGTCGAGAATAGCCAGCTTGACGCGGTTATTGAGTTTCCCCGCCAGATCCAGCGCCCGCCACGCCTCGGCCACGCCGATGTTTTGCGTGCTGTTCGCGCCGGAGCTGTGCGATGGCCAGGTGAAGGCGTCTTGGCTGTAGGGCACGCCCGCCAGCGCGCTGCCGCTCGGCGCCTCCAGCGAGGTTCGGTCGCGGAACTGCCCACCGCTGCCCACCCAGTTGAGCCCGACGTTCGTACCGTCCGCGGCTTCGCTGGCGCCCGCCGCGAGCAGCATGAGCCCTGCCTGGCTCGACACCTTGTGGTCTCCCGTCGCATTTGGGTCGAGCTTTCTCAGATCCTCGCCCAAGGTCGCCGGGTCTGCCGCAGCCGCGTTGATGCGCACCAAGTACTGCGGTTTCAAGCCGCTCAACCCCTGCGGGTCGAAAGTCCGCAGCACCGTGCCCTGCCAGCGGCTTAAAAAGGCTACTAGCTCGCCTTCGTCGTCGGTAGCGAGCCACAGCTCGTTAGCGATGAACTCGGCCTGGGTGCCGTCTTCGCCCGTCACGCTGGCGAGCGGGCGGGGCTCGCCGTCTTCAAAGCCGGGGAGCGAGGGGGCGGGGGGTTTTACGCCCGCATCGACGGTGATCGTTGGCAACGGAAGTTGGTGCTGAGGGGGTTGGGCACAACCGGCCAACAGGGCAGCGAGCACGGTTAGATACTTAAGCCATCTCATCTCTACCTCCTGCTCCAGGGTGCCAGAGCTGTCGCCACAACACCGCCACAAGGCCGCCACGCCCTCGGCTGTCCCTCACTTCGGCCCTGGTAGGGGTGTACGGCCGTACACCCCTACGTCACCACAGGGTGCTCACGTCGTAGCGCTGGACCTGAGCGTCATTGGTGATCAGCGTCATACGCTCAAGGCTTGCCTGGGCAACGAGGAGCCGGTCGAAGGACTAAGCTATGGACTAAGCACCTTGACACGGAGCGCGCGTTCCTGGGGGAGCGAAGACCCGCTGGTCACCGACAAGTGAGCGAACATCCTCTAGACTGAGCGCAGTAAAAGGAGGAGGGCGTGATCCAGCTTAAAGCGTTGGGAGGCTTGCAGCTCGATCCCTCCAGTTTCACTCAGCCCAAGCCACTCTTGCTCCTGATCCATCTGGCGCTGGAGGGGGCGCAGCAGCGCCGCCACTTGGCCGAGCTCTTTTGGCCCAAGGGGCAGGGCATGAAAAGTCTCTCGATGACCCTGACGCGCCTGCGGCAGGGGGCGGGGTCGGTGGTCGAGACCGACGAACGGCGCGTCTGGACGACCGTACCCAGCGACGTCAAGGAGCTGCTCGAAGCCCTCGACAAGCGCCAGTGGCGGCGCGCCGCCGAGCTTTATACCGGCGCTTTCGTAGAAGGCGTGGTGCTCGACTGGGGGAGCGAGCTCGAGGAGTGGGTCTATACCACCCGCGAATATCTGGCCGAGCGGGTCCAGTACGCGCTGTTGAACCTGGCCGAAGCGGCGGCTAAGCAGTCAGACTTTCAGACTGCTGCCAGCTTCGCCGAACGCGCTTACCGACTGCCCGGCCTCGCGGGCACCGAGGTTGGCCGCCTCAAGCAGCTCTATGGCCTGCTCGCCGCCGGCCAGAGCCTGCTCGCGCCCGAGGTTCGCAAAGAGGCGGCAGACTATGGCATCGGGCTTCAGCTGACCACCGAGGCGGCTCGAGCCGCCTTCGAGGCCACGGCGGCCATCCCGCACAATCTGGTGTTGAAGGGCACCTCCTTCGTCGGGCGCGACCTGGAATTGACCGAGATCGCTACGTTGCTGGCCAAGCTGAGCTGCCGCCTGCTGATGCTCACCGGCTCGGGCGGCAGCGGCAAGACCCGCTTGGCGTTGCAGGTCGCGCACGAGCAGCTCAAGCTCGGCAGCTACCCGGAGGGCGTGTTTATGGTGATGTTGGAAGCTATCACGCACCCGCAACTGCTGCCCACACAGTTGGCCCAAGCGTTGAATCTCGACCTGGCAGAAGGTGAGCCTTTATCTCAGGTCAAGCGCGCCATCGGTCACAAGCGGCTGCTGTTGGTACTCGACAATTTTGAGCAGCTTCTGGGCAAAGCTGCCGGGCTATCCGCAGGCTTTGACCAAAACGGAGCCGGGCCTGCGTTGGGAAAGTCTGCGGATGCCTTGCCCGAGCAGCTAGCCGTTATGGGCGAAGCTGCCGGACGGTCTTCAGACTTGGACCATTTCCGGATACGAAGTTGGGCAAAGCCGGGCGAAGGCGAGAATGCTCGGGAGGCTGACGGCGCTGTGATGCTCTCCGAACTGCTCCGCGCCTGCCCCAATCTGAAGCTGCTCATCACCTCGCGCGAGCGCCTCAACCTCGAGGAAGAGCACGTCTTCTTGCTCGAAGGGTTGCCCTATCCCAATAGGGCTGCGCCCGCCTGGGAAGAGGCAAAAGCGAGCGACGCCGTTCAGCTCTTCGTGCAGCGCGCCAAGCAGGCGCAGCCCTCCTTCGACCTCACACCCGAGACTCTGCCCGATGTCCTTAAGCTCTGCCGCTTGGTCGAGGGTTTGCCGCTGGGGCTCGAGCTGGCGGCAAGCTGGGTCAGATACCTGTCCTGTGCGGAGATCGCCGAAGAGATTACCCGTAACCTCGACTTCCTCACTTCAAGCACGCGCGACGCGCCCGAGCGCCAGCGCAGCTTGCGTGCCGTCTTTGAATCCTCCTGGCGGCTGCTCGGTGCCAAGGAGCAGGAGACCTTGCGCAAACTGTCAGTGTTCCGCGGCGGCTTCAGGCGCGAGGCGGCCGGCAAGGTGGCGCGAGCGACCCTGCCGCTGCTCGCCTCGCTGGTCGACAAATCGTTACTCAGGGTTTTGCCTGATGGGCGGTACGACTGCCATCCGCTGTTGTATTACTTCATCCACGAAAAATCGGTTGAAAAGCCTGCTGAACGGCTGCGCACGCAATGCCACCACGCCGCTTATTATCTCGAGCTGGCCGCCAAAGCCGAACCGCTGCTGCGCTCACCAGAGCAGGCCTACTGGTTTGACCGCTTGGAAGAAGAGCTTGAGAACTTCCGGATGGCCTTCGAGTATCTGGCTGACGACCCCCTGCGCGCCCTAAAGCTGGCCGGGGTGCTGGGCTACTTTTGGGAAGTACGCGGTCACTATCGCGAAGGGTATGAGGTCGTAAGGCGCTTCCTCGATAGAGTCCAGGCGGTAAATAAGGTAACCGCCAAAGCCCTGGTCATCGCCGCCAGTCTCGCCTGGAAACAAGGCGACCATCAAGTGGCACAGCGCTGGTACGAGGCGAGTCTGTTCCAGGCCGAGACGCTAGCCGAAGCGCCTATCCAGATCGAGGCGTTAAACGGTTTGGGGATTATCGCCAAGCTTAACCGTGGCGACTACCAGGCCGCGCACTGCTACTATCAGCAAGGGCTCGAGCTGGCTAGACGGAGTGCCGACAAGGCCCTCATCGCCCAAAGTTTGCGGCTACTCGGGGCGCTTGCCGTCGAGCACAGCCGGTACCGCGAAGCCCAGCGCTACTATGAGGAGTCCGCTCAGCTTTACACTGCGCTCGGCGATCAGCACAGCCGCGCCAAAAGCCTGGTGAATCTGGCCACGGTGCTGACGTATCTCGGCGACTTGGACAAGGCCCACCAACTGAACTTGGCCAACCTCGAGCTTTTTCGTGTCGTGGGCGACAAGCACGGCGAAGGTATCAGCCTCTTGAATTTGGGCCTCGACGCCGCAACCAGAGGGGACCAGCGGGAGAGCATCCGGCTCTACCAGGAGAGCTTAGCGCTCTTTCGGGAGCTTGGCGAGCAGCATATGGTCAGCCACTTGCTCAATAATCTTGCCGGAGTTTACCAGCAGCTCGCCGAACCGCATAAGGGACGGGAGTTGCTCGTTGAAAGCCTGGCTATCCAGCGCCACATCGGCGACGTTTCGCTGATCTCCCACGCGCTCTATATCCTGGGGCAAGTCCATCACGACTTGGGAGAGAGCGAGGCGGCCTATCGCTGCTATCAGGAGTGCGTTGAGCTGTGCCGCAAGAACAATGAAAATTGGGCGTTGATGCGGGTGCTCGAGGTGCTGGCCAAGTGGCATATTGAGCAGCAGGACTATTCAGCCGCGAGGGCCGCGCTCGAGCAAGCCCGCGCGCTTGCCGAGGTAGCCGGCGACCATCAGACCCTGGCCAAGGTGCGTGAGACGCAGGCACGGCTCGAGGCGGCACCATCGTCAAACGTCATGGCTGCCCCAAACGCAACCTCAGCGCGAAGGTAAAGGCCGAAACCAAACCTTCAACGAACTCCTCAGGCTAAGCCTTGGCTAACTGCTCGCTGACCTCTTCCCAGCTAGCTATGGCCGCTAGCAGCTCGCCTTCAAGGCGGGTGTGTTGCTCACCCAAGGTCGCAATGGTTGCGGTGTCTAGCTGTTGGGGATCGGCTAACGCCTCATCAAGCTGCCCCACTTCGGCCTCAAGCTCGGCGATGCGCGCCTCGAGCGCCTCGAGTTGGCGTGTCAACTGCCACTTGGAGGGGCCTGTCACCGGCGGCGCGGCAGCGGGCTTAACGGCAGTCTCAGCGCTGACCTGTGCTGCGCCTCCCCGGCGCTCCCGGCGCTTATAGTGATAGTACTCCCAGTCGCCTTCATAAGCGATAAACCGCCCATCTTGCAGCTCCCAGACCAGCTCGGTAGTGGCCTCTAGGAAGCGCCGGTCGTGGGAGATAGTCAGCACCGTCCCCTGGTAGTCGTCAAGCGCCATCTCTAACGCTTCAATCATCTCCACATCAAGGTGGTTGGTCGGCTCGTCCAAGACCAGCAGGTTGTAGTTGCCCAGGGTGAGCTTAAGGATGGCCAGGCGCGCCCGCTCGCCGCCGGAAAGGTCGGCGATGCGCTTATACTGCGCGTCATAGGGGAACAGGAAGTTGCCGAGCAGATTGTGCGCCTCGACATCGCCTACCAGCCGGATCAGCTCTTCAATCAGCGTCAGCGCGGGATCGACGCCGCGCAGCTGCTGGTCGTAATACCCTACCCGCACCCGCGCCCCGAAGTGAACATGAGCGCGCGGGTCGTCGCTGGCTAGTTCGCCGAGCAGCACCCGCACAAAGGTGGTCTTCCCTGCCCCGTTAGGGCCGACTAGGGCGATGCGCTCGCCTTGCCGCACCGTCACCGAAACATGGTCAAAGAGCTTATGGCCATCAAAGCGCTTGGACAGGTGAGCGGCCTGCACCACCAGCTCGGCGCTCGGCTGGCAGTCGAAGCTAAAGCGGGCGGTGCGCTCGTGGCGCTCGGCCTCCGGCAGCATCTGCAATTCGTAGCGGCTAAGCCTGGTGAACATGGCTTTGGCGCGCCGGTGCAGCTTAGCGTTCTGCCTAGCCCAGCGCTTCATCTGCTCGGCGGCCGCCTCGAGCCGCTGATACTCGCGCTGCTGATTGTAGCGCGTCTTGGCCTCGATGCGGAGCTGCTCGAGCCGGTAGGCCTGGTAAGCGCTCGGGTTACCCGCGAAGGTGCGCAGCGTCCCTAGCTTGATCTCGGCGGTGGCGTTGCCGGCGCCGTCCAGAAAGGCCCGGTCGTGCGACACCAGCAGCACCGCCCCCGGGTAGCGGCTCAGGTAGCCCTCGAGCCACTCGCGCATATCCAGATCCAGGTGGTTGGTCGGCTCATCTAACAGCAGCGCATCGGGTTGGGCCATCAGCAGCCGCGCCAGCCCGAGCCGCGTCCTCTCGCCGCCGGAGAGGTGGCGCACCAATATCTGCTCGCGCCCGCGAAAGCCCAGTGCATGCAGCACCGCGTCGCGCCGGGCCCGGCGCTCGTAGCCGCCGCGCCGGATGAACACTTCATGCAGCGCCTCCCAGCGCTCGTAACGATCGTGGTCATCAAGTCCGGCCCGCTCGAGCCCTTGCAGCTCGAGTTCCATCGCGTCCAGTTCGGCAAACGCCTGCTCTGAGGCTTGCATAACGCTAGCGGTCTCAGCGAACTGCGGGTCTTGGGTAAGCATCGCCAGCGTGACCCCCTGACGCCGGTAGACTTCGCCACCGTCAGGCGTTTCCTGCCCTAGCAGCAGTCGCAAGATGGTGGTCTTGCCCGAGCCGTTACGGCCGATTAAGGCCAGCCGCGAGGCCGCGCGCAGCTCTAAGGTCACCCCCTTGAGCACCAGCTGTTCGCCGTAGTGCTTATCGACCTGATGGAGCGCGGCTAACAGCATCAGCCCCATTGTACCGCCTTGCCCGAGGCAAGCCTCCACCACGTCCAGGCTTTTATCATCAGACTTGCCAGAGCGAATAGGAAGAGACACTATGCGCAGTTATGGGACGAACCAAAACTGCGCATCAAGAGAAGATACCAAGCCCGCTCGACAAGGCTTCGCCCAACCATTACGTGGTGAAGACGCTCGATAGCCGGAAGGAGGGACGCTGCGACTACAGCTTCGAGATGCTTACGAAGCTCGTGCTCATGGCGATCGGCGCAAAGTCGGAAAACGTGCTGGCAGTTAGCCACTGGATTAACGCGCCCTGCTACGGCTGAACTGACCAACGCCTTTCCTGGTGCGAAACAGTTCATCCGCTGTATTCGGATCCGAGCGAAGCGAGAATGATTCTAACGGTGGTGCGCAAAGACACTAAGAGATCCGTCTCCAGGAGACCGAGTACGGTTTGACTAGCTCTCTTGCTCCAGCCGAAGTGCTTTACGTCCACTGGCGGGGTCATTGGGAAATTGAGAATCGCTCGCACCACAAGCGAGACACCATCTGGCGTGAGGATGCCTGTCGTAATTACTTGGGCGAAGCCTTATTACTCGGGCGAAGCCTTCTCGTAAGGGAGCACAGACGTTCGCTGCTTTACGCAACCTAATGCTGAGCCTCTTTCATCTCAACGGGCCTGAGCAGGTTCCGCGCCAGATCAGGCGCTGCAATGCTCAGCCTCACCGCCTTCTCTCGTTGCTCGGGGTGGCGTGATGATAAAAGCCTGCATCGTACATGAAATGGCGCTGAGGCCGCGTCCGCTCGAGCGAGTTGTTAGGCAGCGCGAGACCTTACCCCTCAGTGCGGAGCTCCTCTGCTATCTTCTCCGCCACGTACATCTTCAGCAAGGATTGGTACGGAACGTCGCGCTTGTTCGCCAATACCTTGAGCCTCTCAATCATCGGCTGAGGAAGCCGAATTGAGATCGTCCGTGTCGTCGGCCGCAGATTCGGCAAGCGCATCTCCTCTGCCCGCCGCCAATCTATGTAGTCGGCCGAATCATGGGCGGCCCAGAACTCACGCTCCTGCTCCTCATTCTCGAATGCTGGGATTACCTTCTTCCTGCGCACGCCCATACTCCCTTCGCTCACGCCGGCTCATGTCCCGTGCAGAAATCACTCGGACTAGCCTCCTACGTATCGTGAATACGACAAACAGCCTTCTCCCCGCCTCGGTTTGCCCCAACGCGTAGTACCGGGACTCCTTCTGCGAGTGCTGCTCGTCCCTGGCCACGAAGAAGGGTGCATTGAAGAATACCTCTTCGCACTCACCTGGACTGACTTGATGGCGTTCCCATATCTTCTCCGCGTTAGCCCGATCCCACTCAAAGCCGGTACAAGCAGACAGGGGATCCGGCAGATCAGCCATCTCCTATGTATACATGCAATATATACTGCTGTCAAGACCGCTTTGGGGATTGGCGTTGGGCGGCCTAACGCCTAAATTAAGCCGTGGAGCGCAGCGGAATGCGAGCCGGCTGCACGCGGTTGTTATGCAGATTTTACAACCAGAACTTCCACCACCAGTTGTAGTGCTTCTTGACAATCCGCATGGTTAACCAATCGACAGCGTTCATTGAACCGGAACCAGAACCCGCGTTCATCATTATGGTGAAAGCGAAATCTGATTCTGGGACAATGATGGAGCGACAGAAAAACGTTCCCGCTGAACCATCAAACCCTGAGAATCTCTTGCCCCCCAGTGTACCGTTCGCTACACCGAGCGAGAATCCATCATGACCAAAATGAATATGGCGATATGCGGTACTGAAAATGTAGTTGTCGTTGCCTTTCAAGCCACGCAAGTGTAATTGCGTGTATTTCGCGTAGTCTTTGGGCGTCATGCTCAAATCCCCCGCCGGAGTAATCAAGTAGGGGAGCTTGTAACTATGATCAGGCGGGAATGGCTCGATTTTGTCTTTACCAATCATGTGGCCCCATGGTTGCTCAACACTGATGTTGTTGGGCCAGCCAATATGGACTGACATGCCCAAGTCCTCAGTCAATGTTCTCCTTGCAAGTTCTTCATAGCTGAGGCCGGAAACTCTTTCGAGCATTGCCGATGCCATCGTATAGCTTGCATTGGAGTACAAGTGCTGAAACCCGCCCGCCTTCTTTTCGGACGAAGGCGGTTGCGCGATTAGATATTTAATGAACTCCCGTCGTTTGTCGCTGACCGATGGTTCATAGACTGGAAAAGGATCAGCCTCTGCGTTCGTATACGCCTTGATTCCCGCCTCGCTAAGAAGCAGGTCTTCCAATGAAATATCGCTATACGCAGCATTTGCGGTGGCTTTTAGCTCTGGGAATACATCGAAAAATCTCGTTTGCCATGTGATCTTCTTCTGCTCTATGAGTTTTGCCGCCATTATGGCAAGCACGGATTTCGAACAAGAACCAATGTGAAAATAGTCGTCGAGTGTAGCTTTGGCCGGTTTGCCAGAGACTCGCTCCCCCTGCACTTCTTGGAAATTGATCTTTTCCGCGCTCATTACCATTAAAGCAATTGCAGGAACTTTGTACTTGTCTCTTGCTTCGCGCACGACTTCAGACAAATAAGCCTGCGACAATCGTGTGTCTTGCGCATGTGTGTTTTGTAGTTGGCTCATCAGCACCCCGTCTAACAACAGGCTACGTAACAAAGGCTTCACGACCTCTCCCGTCTGCATAACGCTCGCTGCTCACCTGCGGGCACCGAAGGCGACCGTCAGGTGCAGCGGCTTGTTAGACCTCGCTCGCAATGTCACCAACCGTCATCCCGGGCGCCTGCCGAGCCCGGGAACAAAGAACTATGCGCGTCCCGCGTATTCCCTCCAAGCCGCTCCGAACTTCTCCTCTAACGCTCGCTCCTCCAGTCGGGCGCGGTGAATCGCGGCAGGAAGGAACAGAATGATGAAAGTCAAACGCGATATTCTGCAAAGACCTCTCCCCTCTTGAACCAGGTGCGTCAGACCATTCGCTTAAAGCATTATCGCCGCAGCACTGAGGATTCATACCTGCACTACATCTTAGACGTTATTCGTCACCATAACAAGAAGAGAACCCGAGAGAGTTGGGCGCCGAAGAGATTAGAGCCTATTTGACCCATCTGGTGTCAAGGGCGTTTTATTTTTGGACAGATCGGGCGGTTTAGAAGTTGACACTTTTGGCGGGTAGTTTAGGGCGGCATAATCACCTCCATTCCTGAGCTAGGCAGTCGTGAGCCCTGCCTCACGCCG
>Ga0208100_100219_pt1 | contig 23858 bp, 16 predicted proteins | sample SubbioR11_8A_Aug_FD_184817 | JGI IMG/M metagenome (GOLD analysis project Ga0208100, IMG submission 184817) | Serpentinite rock and fluid subsurface biosphere microbial communities from McLaughlin Reserve, California, USA - CR11_8A_Aug (SPAdes) | ecosystem: Environmental > Terrestrial > Deep... | reverse complement strand
AGTTTGGGCAAGGGGTCGAGGTAGGTGCTCTTGAGCTTGGCTAGCTCACGGTAGTCAAGGATCATCTGCACGACGGGGTGTTGATCGACGAGCGGCTCGAGCGCGCTTACCGCGGTCGACTGCTTGCCGGTAGTGGTTTTCTTACCGACCTGGAGCTTGAGTTTACCAAAGAGCAAGTCGGCTAACTGATCGCGCGAGTTGAGGTTCAGCTGGGGGTTGCCCGCCACCTCGCGCACCTGCTGCTCGATCCCGGCGAGCCGTTCGGCTAGCTCCGCGGAGAGCCTGTCAAAGTGGCTGCTGTCGATGCGGAAACCTGACAGCTCCATCTCCAGCAGCACTGCCGCCAACGGCTTCTCAAGCTCAAAGTAAAGATCTTTGAGCTTACCCGCAAGCTTGTCCGGTAAAAGCTTAAGGAGTTCAGCGGTAACCACCGCCCGCGAGGCGGCGTCCATCCCCCACTCGCCCGCCCCGTAGCGCCGCGCTACGGCCTCGGGCTGGCTGATGTTGGGCTCGAGCACATAGGCCATCAGCAGCGGATCGTCGCCGGGAGTCGCGTTAATACCGTGGCGGCGGGCATAGACCGCCAGCGCCTTGGCATCGCAAGCGTCTAAAGTCCCAGCCAAAGCCTGCCGCCAGGCAGCAGGGTCGATAGTCGCCACCTGACCGTCTGCCGCCACGGCCAGGGCAGTAAGGTCCTGGGGGTTGTTGCCTTTTAATAGATAACCCAGTGCGCCGCGCAGCTCCTTGTCCCAAGCTACCGCCCGGTAGGTGGCGCTCTCCCCTGCTAAACCTAACTCCTTGAGGATCGAGCCGAACTCCAGCTCGTGCAAGCGTGCGGTTAGCTTGGCTGGCTGCGGTTGGCGCTGCGCCCAGCGCTCCGGGTTAATCTCCACCTCGGCGTCTGTCACGATGCGTGACAGTTCACGTGAGAACTTGACCTCCTGGAGGCTGTCGCGAATTTTTTGGGCAACACTGGCGGGCTCGAGCCGCTCGAGCTGCGCCAGGATAGCGTCCAGCGAGCCGTAGCGCTGCAACAGCTTGGCCGCCGTGACCGGACCGATCCCCTTGGCGCCGGGGATGTTATCCGAACTGTCGCCGGTAAGCGCCCGGAAGTCAGTCCACTGTGAAGCCGTGACACCGTACTTGGCCTTCACCTCGGCGGGGCCGAAGCGCTCAGCCTTGTCCAGCCCGCGCACGCAGATCCGCTCAGAAACCAGCTGATAGGCGTCACGGTCGCTGGTGATGATCTCCACGGCGTACCCCAGCGCCTCACAGCGCTTGGCGATAGTGCCGATTAGGTCATCGGCTTCCAGCCCTGGCACCTCAAGGCGGTGCAGGCCCAACATGGTCACTAGCTCCTTGATGATCTCGATCTGCCACGGCAGGTCGTCAGGCATGGCCGCGCGGCCCGCCTTGTAGGCCTCGTACTGCTCGTGCCGGAAGGTCTTAGCTGGGGCATCAAAGGTCACTACCGTAGCGTCAAACTCGCCTTCCTCCTTTAACAGGCGCAAAAGCGAGCGGATAAAGCCGTAGATGGCGCCTACCGGCTGCCCTTTGCCGTTGCTAAGCTCGCGGATAGCGTAGTAAGAACGGTAAGCCAGCGCGTGCCCGTCGATCAGCACGATCTTGTGGCCGTTTGGCTCAGCAGGCGCCTGGAATAGCCCCCTCTGTTTAGTGGCCACGGTTGCTCCTGGCGTAAGGCTGTTTTATCATGTGACTAGTCTACGCGCAGCGCAAGCCTGGCGCCAAGGAGAGCGCGGCAACGCAGGTATGCTACACTGGTCACTGCTTGGAGAGGTGTCCGAGCGGTTTAAGGAGCGCGCCTGGAAAGCGCGTATGCGGTCACAAGCTGCATCGCGGGTTCGAATCCCGCCCTCTCCGCCAAGTTAGCCGCCAAACCCGACTCGATTGGCTCCACGCAATCTGCGGTAGGATTTGAAAACTTCCGTTTTCCAACCAACAGGGCAGCTCAACGCAGCTCGTAGCTTAAAACCGTAAAGGTCGGTAGGCCACCAGTCGGGGCAATAGCCCGGAACGACCGGGCGCGGTTCTCCCCCGTGGGGACAAATACGATCTCGGCTGGCGAGCCGGCGTCGGCACAGGCGCCAACACCCCCACCGCCTGGGTTAGTGGTGCAGAAGCTGTTGGCAATGACCTGTCCAAACAGTACAGAGTTCGAAGTCAGGCGGAAGGTATCCCCCGCGTAGATCGGCGCGGTGATGAAGGTGTTGTTGCCACCGCGCAGATCGGCATCTCGCTCGGCTACGATAGACAGCACATTGTTCGGGAATTTCTGCGTCGTGCTGGTAGTGAAACTCGCTTCCGTGCGGAAGTTGCCCCCCGCGCCGCCAATTGCCTCAACGGAGAAGTTGGCAAACTGCTGTAAGGTTCCGGTTGAGGAGCGTGAGGTAGCCGTATAGCGCACGGCGCGGCCGAAACGCACGTTCAGCCCGCGCAAGTTGATATTGCCGAAGACTTCGAAGCGAGCCGGGTTGGTAGCAGTGTATCTGAAGCCGACACCGCCCGGCGTCACACAATCAATGTTGGCATTTCCAAAGGTAAGTGTTCTGTCGGAACTTGCGGCGGCGGCGTTCAGTAACGTGGTGCAGGCTGCTGGCAGCGTGGCGCCCGAGGGCGCAAGGATGCTAACGGTAGTGCCGCCCTGGGTTGATAGGGTTAAGCCGTGCCCGGCGGCCTCCTCCCGAATACATGTGCGCCAGGTGCGCGGCGCTGGGCAGAACTCCGTGGCTGGTGGTTCGTCAAGCCGGGGAAATGCGGGAGGGTCGGCGATATCGAAGGGGCCGACCCGCGCTTCGGAGCAGACGCCCTTGTTGTCCCTGCACTCCAGCGTGCCACCCCGGGTGGTATCAATGTCAGCCAGGCCACGCCCGACCGCTACCGCCAGCAGCCGGTTTTTCGGAGCGCCTAGCTGCGTCGAGCCACCAATGGCAATCCTGCCGGATTGTACGCGAACAGCCGCGCACAGATTGCTAGAGCGCTGGGCATCTCTGGTGAGGAAATCGCCCGTGCCTGAGCTTTTATCGTAGGCGTTGAGGATGCTGAAATCACCGTTTGACTGGATGACGGTGGCATTGGGATTGGCCAGGTCGCCAACTATGTAAACACCGCCAAAAATTCTGGTGTTGCCGTTGAGGAAGCGCATGCCGCTACCAGAACCGGCAAAGACGGCCTGCTCCAGCGTCGAACTGTTGCGAATCAGGAAGGTGCCGCGCGCGGTGGCGGTCGCCTGTCCGCCCTGCCCGCCGACCACCGTGCGCCCAACCGATTCGATGGTGATCCGGTTCTCGTTGGTGGGGTCGCGGAGCAACGTAACATTGTAAGTGCCAATCGCATTTCCAAGCGCGTCAGTGACTTGTCCCTGTGGCAGAACGATCCGATTGTTGACCCAGGTGTGGATTGTACCCGCACCGCTCCGGAGGAAGTCAATGCCGCCAGAAAGGCTGTTTCTGCAAGCATCAGTGTTACTGCCGCCACTACCGCCGATCTCGAGCCGACGGAAGGTCTGGAACAGCGCGGCTTTGTATGTTTGCAGGCCAGCCTGGGCCACATACTGGGCCTGCGCTGAGGTGGCGTCGTTGCGGCTCACCGCCAGCTCAACTTGCGTGGTGAGGATAGACCCCAGGACAAGCACGCCGATAACCGTAAGGATGGTTAGGCTGGTGATGAGCGCAACACCTCGCTCGGAGCGTATGGTGGACATAGGCGACCTCCTTGTCACTGGTCCTTTAAGTTTGGGATGAGAGCTTCCTGCGTCATGCCGAAGCAGATCCGGCCTGTCGGGCAATCAATCGTGGTTTCGCTACCTATAGTGGGGGTTACCAGCCTGACTTGGGGTGAAGTGCTTCCCGTAGTCCCCGCGGACTGACCGGCCACCGACACGATCGCTGAGCGTCCATACGAGACCCCACCACCGCAGCCGACTACCGGAAAGGCTGCAAAGCGATTGCCGTTGCTGCAAACCATGACCGCCTTAAAACCAAGCATGTTGGGGGCCAGGTTAACAAATACCTCACTGTCGCCACACAAAACGTCAGACCGCTGAAGGGTGCCATTATCTAGGCGGTAGCTGACATCCCGGCAAGCTTCCGCTACCGGAAACAGCGAGCTGACGTACCTCAGACGTAAGGTCGAGCTCGAGCTCGAGGCATTGCCCAATTCGACACAGCTAGTACCACCACCAACTTGATCGAAGCAGCCCGGAAAGCTCGCGGGAGTAGTAACAACCCCGGCTGGCGTAACTAGCAGGGTATTGCCAGCCAGCGCAATATCCTGCATCAGGAGTTGCATGGCTACGCGAACCCTGTCTTGAACCTCGTTACGGGCCTGCACGTTACGCTGAAGCTGAATCTGCTGGGCAAAATAGATGGATGCCAGGCCCAGCACGATAACAAGCACGGCGCCAGCTACTAGCAGTTCGATGACCGTTAGGCCGCATTGAGCCTTAGAGCCCTTCATGGGCGCCCCCCCCCGGTTGCTGTAGGCGTCGGACACGGCGCTGGCGCAGTGGCAGTGGGCGAAGGATAGATGTCGTAACAGGTAATGCGATCGCCAAGAGTAAGGGTTTGACCGCCCTGATTATGCGTGGCAGTAACAGAGATCGTCAACACTCCTTCGCCCAACACCCCGCTCTCACCGCGGATGCTGTGAACGACCGTTACGTCGCCGACCGTCCGTGTGCCGGTACAGGTTCGGCGGGTTACTACCGGAAGCGCACCAGCAGGTGGCGATACCGGCGTCGGACACGACCAGTAATAGTCGTTGAAATCAAACTGCAACTGTCCACCAAAAGTACGGGTAGCGAGCACCTGGGCCATTAGCTCTTCAAGCACGACATTCGCGGCGGCCTTGGTATCGGTGAGTAATCGCGCCGCGACAGTGGCACGCAAGTTTGTGACTTGTACTAAGGCCAGCGCACCAAAAGCGATGCCGATCACGGCTAGCGCAATCAGCACTTCAGCCAAGGTAAAACCCTGTTGCCTACGCATCACCGCACCTCCACCCGGCCGGTTGGGAGGATCGTCACGGTCCGGATGTTGCCACCGACACGATCGGTAATGGTTACCACTTGACCAGCCGGGTTGCGAACAACGCCGCGCCGGTCGAAGAACACTGCCAGCGTTGCGGGCGAGGCGATCCGAGCCCGGCCCAGGTCACCTTCTGACAGGACGATACTCTGTACGATCGTCCCGGTAGCGCACGAAAGCGCCTGTGTCTCATTAATATTGCGACAGATGCGTATCGTACCTGATTGAGCTGCATCGGCGGCGATCACTTCGAACCCGGCGGTGTTATTGGTACGCACCGCCTCAAACCGCGCCCGATTGATAGCTGAGGCAACCACCTGAGCCGCTTGACTGGTGGCGACACCAGCTGAGTTCAACTGCGTCACACCGATACCGGCCAGGATGCCAACCAGCGCTAGAACGATCAGCAGTTCGATGATAGATAAGCCACGGTTGTGCGCAGGCCCTAACATTGCTCTCAGTTTAGGCGTCTAAACAGCAGCAAACCACCCCCAAATAGGGGGGTGCGGGTGTGACAAACTTCCTTGACAACAAGCCTTACCTGGTGTTTGACCGGCCAGGTGGGCGACTTTCTGATGCAGGAGGATCTAACGTCTTAAACCCAAAAAGCAGCCACCCAGCGATTGGCAAGGTATCCGCTATTACGTCGATTAGCTTTCTCTTGGAGCGGGAGACGGGATTCGAACCCGCGACATCTACCTTGGCAAGGTAGTGCTCTACCAGCTGAGCTACTCCCGCAAGTTGGAGGTATCACCCTCAGTTGAGGGTGATACCTTAAGCAAAATAACTCCTCGCGCTGACCTACTTTTGCAGAGGGCTTCCCCTCAACTATCATCGGCGCTGACGTGCTTAACTTCCGAGTTCGGGATGGGATCGGGTGGGTCCACGTCGCTATGAGCACGAAGAGGAAAAATAGTGACAAGCGAAAAAAGTGATCGGCGATGAGTCCAAATTAAGGTTAAGTCCTCGACCGATTAGTACTGGTCAGCTAAACACGTTACCGCGCTTACACTCCCAGCCTATCAACCCGGTGGTCTTCCGGGGGTCTTACTCCCTTAACGGGATGGGAGATCTCATCTTGGAGTCGGTTTCACGCTTAGATGCTTTCAGCGTTTATCCGTTCCGCACATAGCTACTCAACATATGCCCTTGGTAGAACAGCTGAGAAACTAGAGGTGCGTCCACTCCGGTCCTCTCGTACTAGGAGCAGATCTCCTCAAATCTCCTACGCCCACAGCGGATAGAGACCGAACTGTCTCACGACGTTCTGAACCCAGCTCACGTGCCATTTTAACCGGCGAACAGCCGGACCCTTGGGACCTTCTCCAGCCCCAGGATATGACGAGCCGACATCGAGGTGCCAAACACCGCCGCCGCTATGAACGCTCGGGCGGTATCAGCCTGTTATCCCCGGGGTAACTTTTATCCGTTGATCGATGGCCCTTCCACAAGGTACCACCGGTTCACTAGGACCGACTTTCGTCCCTGCTCGACATGTACGTCTCGCAGTCAAGCTCCCTTATACCCTTACGCTCTTCGCACGATTTCCGACCGTGCTGAGGGAACCTTTGTGCGCCTCCGTTACACTTTGGGAGGCGACCGCCCCAGTCAAACTACCCACCTAACACTGTCCCCCACCCGGATAACGGGTGTGGGTTAGGCGCCCGAACCAATCAGGGTGGTATTTCACCGATGACTCCACCGAGCCTAGCGGCCCGGCTTCACAGTCTCCCACCTATGCTACACAGATCAGTCCAAACGTCAATGTCAAGCTATAGTAAAGCTCCACGGGGTCTTTTCGTCCTGCTGCGGGTAGGCCGCATCTACACAGCCAATTCAATTTCACCGAGTCTCTCTCTGAGACAGCGCTCCAGTCGTTACACCATTCGTGCAGGTCAGAACTTACCTGACAAGGAATTTCGCTACCTTAGGACCGTTCATTGCTGTTACTGACCACCAGCGCTAGGCGCCGGGGATCGGCCCGCTCATTTCTGGCGGGCTCTGCATGTCGCCACGCAGATCGGACTATCTCATCCCGCCGAAGCTTCGGCGGGTCTGGCGTATAGTCTCTGAGGATTCTCGAACCGGCTGAGGATCTCCTCGTCGCGGTATCGGCGGTTCCCTCCGTCGTTCATTGCTTGCCGAATGCGAAGGATATCTTTTACTCCTTCCTGCGTCAGGTGCTTACCTTGTCGCATGCACTGAGCCAGCTGCTTGAACTTGGAGAAGTCTCGCCTCTTCTTCGCGGACAGAAATCCAAAGCGCTCAAAGAACGGAATTACGTTTTCCACGATGGCGGTGAGGTTGTTCACCTCGTAGTACCAGACTCCATCGCGCCTCTGCCGCATGGTTCCACATCCCAGGTGACGCTTGAACAGCGCCAGGATGACGTCATCACGCTGTGAGATGTTAAAGCAGAGGGAAACCTTCCAGGGAAGCTTGTAATCGTCTCGAGGTCGAAACGATATATTGAAGCTCCCTTCCCCATCGGCAAACCCGGCCAGGTAATGGCCAAGATCCGAGGGAATCTCCTTGACTTTGAGCATGGTTCCAGTCTTTCCTGCTGATTGTCCGCACCTCTCGGGTTGTCACTGCCATCAAGTTCATGGCGAGTACCGGAGGATTCACCGGATGTCCCAGCATATAGCCAGATTTGTTTACGAAACTACAGTGGTCCAGTCTATAGTTACGGCCGCCGTTCACTGGGGCTTCAGTTTGGCGCGTTAACGCCTCCCCTTAACCTTCCAGCACCGGGCAGGTGTCACTCCCTATACGTCCCCTACGCGGGTTTGCAGAGAGCTGTGGTTGTGGTAACCAGTCGCTAGAGCCCATTTACTGTGCCCACCTCGGGCTATTAACCCTACCGTGGGACCCCTTCTCCCGAAGTTACGGGGCTATTTTGCAGAGTTCCTTAGAGAGAGTTCTCTCGCGCGCCTTAGTGCTTTTACACTCGCCCACCTGTGTCGGTTTTGGTACGGGCACTCATGCTTCAACGTTTAGAGGTTTTTCTAGGCACCATGGATTCAACCAGTTATCAGCCCCGAAGGACCTTCCCGACCTGTGTCACTGCATTGTCAGGTGGATTTGCCGATCCTGACCAGCTTCACAGGCCGCCGGGCATAGCCATAGCTCCGGTTGGCCTATCCTAATGCGTCACCCCATCACTCCACATAAGTGGGACAGGAATATTAACCTGTTATCCATCGACTACGCCTTTCGGCCTCGCCTTAGGTCCCGCCTAACCCTGGAAGGACGACCCTTGTCCAGGAAACCTTGGGCTTACGGCGGAAGGGATTCTCACCCTTCTTATCGTTACTCATTCCTGCATTCGCACTTCCGATACCTCCACGGCTCCTTACGGTACCGCTTCATCGGCCTACGGAACGCTCCCCTACCCATCCTGGCAGGTATCATCTGTCAATTGACAGATGATACCTCCAAAATGCCGCGGTTTCGGTATGTAGCTTAGCCCCGATCATCTTCGGCGCAGAGACGCTCGACTAGTGAGCTATTACGCACTCTTTAAAGGAATGGCTGCTTCTAAGCCAACCTCCTAGCTGTCATAGCGTCTCTACATCCTTCACCACTTAGCTACAATTTAGGGACCTTAACCGGCGGTCTGGGTTGTTTCCCTCTTGTCTACGAAAGTTAGCTCACGCAGACTGACTCCCGGGGTATAGACCATCAGCCTTCAGAGTTTGACAGGGTTTGGTAAGCTGGTAAGCCCCCTAGCCCAATCAGTGCTTTACAGCCAATGGTAAACCCCCGAGGCTAGCCCTAAAGCTATTTCGGGGAGAACCAGCTATCTCCGCATTCGGTTAGCTTTTCACTCCTAACCACAGCTCATCCGAAGAGTTTTAAACCTCAACCGGTTCGGCCCTCCACTCTCTGTTACGAGAGCTTCAGCCTGGCCATGGCTAGCTCATGCGGTTTCGGGTCTACTGATAACGCCTTAACGCCCTATTAAGACTCGCTTTCGCTTCGCCTTCGCCTAACGGCTTAAACTTGGCACTATCAGTAAGTCGCAGGATCATGCTTCAAGAGGCACGCCACCATTCTGGCGGCATTATCTCGTTGGAACGAGACAATACCTCCATAGAACTGTGACTGCTTGTAAGCGCACGGTTTCAGGGACTATTTCACTCCCTTCACGGGGTACTTTTCACCTTTCCCTCACGGTACTGGTTCGCTATCGGTCAGTCGGAATATTTAGCCTTACGGGGTGGTCCCCGTGGATTCACTCAAGGTTCCACGTGACTTGAGTTACTCAGGTGCCGACTAGGCCTCCACGCTTTTCGTCTACAGGACTATCACCTACTCTGGTGCGCCTTTCCAGTGCGCTTCGACTAAACGTTCGGGTCCATGATGTCGGTCCTACAACCCCCCCTCCCGTAGGAGGAGGTTTGGGCTGTTCCCGTTTCGCTCGCCGCTACTCAGGGAATCGAGGTTTCTTTCTTTTCCTCCAGGTACTTAGATGTTTCAGTTCCCTGGGTTCCCTCCACATAGCCTATGGATTCAGCTATGGGTACGTGAGGTTCGCTCACGTGGGTTTCCCCATTCGGACATCCTCGGGTCAAAGCTTGCTTCCAGCTCACCGAGGCTTATCGCAGGTAGCCACGTCCTTCATCGGTTCGACTGCCAAGGCATCCACCGTGCGCCCTTAGTAACTTAACCTTAATGTTAGTTATGTCGGACACGCAAGAATTCGAGTACAACTCGCTTGCGTTTTGGATGCTCAATCACTTCTATTCGCTTGTCATTGTGCTCGCCGCCCTCTTTTGAGCGGCAATCGCTAGTTTACACATTTACCGCGAGGTATGTCAACCCCCCCTTTGACGGCTTGACGGCCTTGGCCTCTCTTGATGACTTGCTGACCGACTTGCCCCCATTCTTGCTTCCCGCTGGTGGGTCAACAGACTTTTCGGGGTGTCTGTTCAGTACTGCCCCAGCAGACCCTGTCGCCGGGCTACGCGCTCACACCAGCGGAAGAACACTAACCCCAGCGAGAAGTAGACCGCCGCGTTAGCGATGAGCGACAGCCAATCCAGAGCGCCGAGGTCACCGAGGCCAAGCCCTTGGGTCATCACCTGACGGGTCAGATCGACCCCCTTAACGAAGGGGGCTAGCTCGAGCCAGGGCAAGACCGAGAGCGGAACGAAGGTCATGCCCAAGAACACGAACTGTATAATCTGCAACAGCGCCTGAATCTGCTTGAAGATGATCGACAGCCCGGCTACCACGTAACCGATGCCGATCATGCTAATTAGGGTCGGCAGCAAGATGGGAACCATAGCGAGATCAAAGTTGAGCCACTGACCCGCGGTCCACATCACCAGCACCAGCATCGCCGCGATGATGACGAGCTGGGTGGCGATGTTGGCGACCATCCGCATTAGCAAGATGGCGGGCAAGCCCACCGGCGACATCGCTAACTGCTCTAAGGTGCCGCGCGTCGCCTCGGTGGTGACCTCCCAGCCCATCGAGGTCATGGCCATGATGGCCAAGAACCAGAAGGCGTTACTGATGATCACGAACTGGATGTTGGCCTCGGCGGTAGCCGGATCGCCGATGATGCTGATGCCGAAGAACATGGCCAGGAAGATGATGTAAAAGGTCGCCACCAGGCTCAGGGTATTGGGCAGGTAGCGCTGCATTTCGATGATCACCTTGCGGCTGTTGGCCACCAGGACGTTATAGAGCATGGGTCTCCTCCAGCGGCTTGGCGCCGTTAATAACCTGCAAGAACACCTGCTCGAAGTTAATCGTGGTGCGGTCGATGGCCTCGACCGGGGTGCGCTCGAGCCGCAAGATCTCAATCAGCTCATAGATATCCTCGCCATGTTCGAGATTAACGCGCACCACAGTCTTGGCAGGATGATCGATGCTGGCGGTGAAGCGGGCTTGCAGGCGGCTCAGCTGCGCACTGCTTAGCGGGGCCCCCAGGGTGACCTGGTAGGCGCGTGTCGCGAACAGCTTGAGCAGGTTGCTGACCTGGTCGTCGGCTACCACCCGCCCGCCGGAGATGATCACGACCCGTTGACAGAGGTCTTGCACTACCGGCATGTCGTGGCTGCTGATGATCAGGGTCCGCCCTTGGTTGTTAGCGATGTCGCGCAGGAGCTGGCGGACTTCGTAGCCCGCCTCAACATCGAGGCCCAGAGTCGGCTCATCGAGCAGGATAATCTCGCTTCCGGCCAACAGCGCTACGGCAATCGCCAGCTTCTGTTGCATGCCACGCGAGAGGTGATTAACTAGCTCGTTGCCTTTGTCAGCGAGCCGAAACTGCCTTAGCAACTCCTCGATCTGCGCCCGCACCTGCCGACGCGAGGCGCCCCGGTTGCCCGCGAAGTACTCGAGATTCTCCCTGACGGTAAGCCGCCAGTAGAGGTTGCGGTTGCCTTCCAGCACCGCACTGATCGAGCGTAGCGCCTTTAAGCGCTCGCGCTGGACATCAAAGCCGTCAATTGTCACCGTCCCGGAGTCCGGCACAATGAGCCCGCAGATGGTCTTAATGGTGGTGGTCTTGCCGGCGCCGTTGGGGCCGAGCAACCCCAGCACCTCGCCGCGTTGCACGCTAAATGAGACCCCGCCTAGCGCCTTGACGGTTTGGCTACCCTGACGCTGGCGGTAGCTCTTGGCGATATCGCGCACCTCGATAAGCTGGCTCATGACGGCTTAGGATTCGGCATTGAGCGGCTGAAGGTGAGGTACGAGGTGAGGCTCGAGCCGGTCAGCTAGCTGTCTGAGCGCTTCGGCGGCGCGGCTGCGGAGCGAGCGGCGCGGCATGGCGCGGTAGATAGCAGCATCCTGCTGGTAACGGGCCATCTTCGCGTGCGCCTCGTTCAGCGCTAAGGTGGTCAGGGTCAGGTTCAACATGACAACCTCCTTCTCGTCAAGAATATAAACCATTAATCATTATATGTCAAGTCCAACTTTATAATTATTGAGCCGAAGACTTTGCGGCAACCGTAGGGCTGGGCGGAGGTAAGCTAAGGAGCCTTGGCCAGAAACCGATCCTTGGCGGCTAAGCGAACTGTTAAAGGAGTCAAGATGAAACGAGCCTTTATCTTTTACGGCGGCTGGGCCGGGCACGAGCCCGCTCAGTCCAGCCAGCGTGTACATGAGTACCTGCAAGGCGAGGGATTTGAAGTCACCAGGGTCGATAGGCTCGAGCCCTTAGCGGACGCGGCCTACTTGCAGGGCTTTGACTTGATCGTGCCGGTCTGGACGATGGGAGAAATCACTAGGGAGCAGGAGCAAGGCCTCCTGGCGGCGGTCGAGCTGGGTAGCGGCTTGGCGGGTTGGCACGGCGGCATGGCCGACGCCTTTCGCCAGAGCACCGATTACCAGTTCATGGTCGGCGGGCAGTTTGTCGGCCATCCGGGGAACATCATCGACTACGAGGTCAATATCACCCGGCCCGACGACCCGATAGTCGCCGGACTGCGCGATTTTCAGCTGCGCTCCGAGCAGTATTATCTGCACGTCGATCCTGCTAACGAAGTGCTGGCTACGACAACCTTTAATGGCAAGTATCTGCCGTGGATAGCCGGCGTGGTGATGCCCGTGGTCTGGAAGCGGCGGTGGGGGCTGGGGCGCGTCTTTTACAGCTCCTTGGGCCACGTCGCCAAGGAGCTCGAGCTGCCTGAGGTGTGGACGCTGACTACGCGCGGGCTCTTGTGGGCGGCTAGGTAGCGCTGGCGTAGTGGACCGTGATCGTTGGGCGTCATCGGCCAGGGCACGCTTACAAGCCAGGGCTCCGTATACACTGTATGTATGACCGATAGCACTATCGCCCAGGCTAGCCAGCCCAAACCGATCACCCAGATAGCAACGCGGCTCGGGATACCGCTCGAGCGGCTCTACCCCTACGGCACGACTATCGCCAAGGTCGAGGGCCCCCCGCCAGCAGAGCGAGGGCGGCTGATTCTAGTCACCGCCATCACCCCGACGCCAGCGGGCGAAGGGAAGACCACTATCTCCATCGGCCTGACGCAGGCGCTCGGCAGGCTCGGCAAGCGGGTGGCCGTGGCGCTGCGGGAGCCCTCGCTCGGCCCGGTCTTCGGTATCAAGGGTGGGGCCACCGGCGGCGGCTACGCGCAGGTGGTGCCGATGGAAGAGATCAACCTGCACTTCACCGGCGACTTTCACGCCGTTACCGCAGCCAACAACCTGCTCTGCGCCGTGGTGGATAATCACTTACAGCAGGGGAATGCCCTAGGGCTCGACCCGCGCCGCATCGAGGTAAGGCGCGTGCTGGATAGCAGCGACCGGGCGCTGCGGTCAGTCGTGCTGGGCTTGGGTGGGCCTGCTCACGGCGTGCCACGCGAAAGTGCTTTTGACATCACCGCAGCGAGCGAGGTGATGGCGATCATGGCGCTAGCGCGCGATATCGAGGACCTAAAGGTACGGCTAGGTGCTATGCGTGTCGGGACAACTTATGACAAAAAGGTGATCTACGCCCGCGACCTCAAAGTCCCAGGGGCCATGGCCGCGCTGCTGGCCCACGCCCTTAAACCCAACCTGGTGCAGACCATCGAAGGGCAAGCGGCGTTCGTGCATATGGGACCGTTTGCCAACATCGCCCACGGCGCTAACTCGGTGTTGGCGACGCGCATGGCGCTCGGCTACGCCGACTACGTGGTGACCGAAGCAGGCTTCGGTTCGGACCTGGGGGCGGAGAAGTTCTTCAATGTGGTAGCGCGCCAGGCGGAGTTCGCCCCCGAGGCGGTAGTGCTGGTGGCGACGGTGCGGGCGCTCCGCTATCACGGTGGCGCCGAGGACTACCAGCAAGCCGATCCCGGCGCGGTTGAGCGCGGCCTCGACAATCTCGCCAAACACGTGGAGAACATTACCCTCCACGGCTTTAACCCGGTGATTGCGCTCAACCGCTTCGCCGACGACACAGATGCCGAACTGCAACGGCTCGCCGACTTTGCCGCCAGTCAGGGTCTGCGCTTTGCCTTGGCAGACTGTTATGCCAAGGGGGGTGAGGGAGGGCTCGAGCTGGCCCACGCGGTGTTGGCCGCACTCGACGACCCACACGGCCTCACCCCGCTCTACGAACCGACTCTCCCGCTCAAGGAGAAGATCGCCCGCATCGCCACGCGCCTCTACGGGGCCGCCGGGGTGGCCTATACCCAGGTCGGCGAGCGCGCCCTCAAGCAGGCCGGCAAACACGCTGCAACGCTGCCGGTTATCATGGCTAAGACACCGCTGAGCCTATCCGACGATCCCAAGCGGCGCAACCGCCCCCAAGGCTTCGCCGTGACGGTGACCGACGTCAAGGTGCGCAGCGGTGCAGGCTTCGTGGTGGTCTACCTGGGCGACATCATGACCATGCCAGGGCTCCCCCAGGTGCCTGCTGCCGAGGCCATCGACCTCGATGCCGAGGGGAAAATCCACGGACTATTTTAGCGCTTGAGCTGTTGCAAGAACGTTGCTGCGCTGGGCGCAGTGTTGACTACGTCAGTGGCCTGCAACCCGGCTTTGCGCGCCTGCAGCACGCCGTAACGCACGTCGTCACAGCCTTGAATGGTGTGGGCGTCGGGGTTGATGGCGAAGCGGCAGCCGGCGGCCTTGGCCCTTGCTACCCACTCCCAGTCAAGATCGAGCCGGTGCGGGTTAGCGTTAAGCTCGAGCACTGTCCCAGCTTCGGCACAGGCCGCGATCACCGCCTCCAGATCGACCTCATAACCGGGGCGGCGGAGCAGCAGGCGCCCGGTAGCGTGGCCGAGGATCTTGGCCTGCGGGTGCTGCACCGCCCGGACTATCCGCTCAGTCTGTTGTTGGCGGCTTAGCCGAAAGCTCTGGTGGACGCTTACCACCGTATAGTCGAGCTGCGCCAAGACCTCCTCGGGGTAGTCGAGGCTGCCGTCAGGGAGAATATCGACCTCCATGCCGTGCAGAAGCTCAAAGCTGCTATCGGCTAGCTCTTGCCGGACAGCCTCAATCTCCTGGGCTTGAGCCACAACCCGCTCAACGCTGAGGCCATTGGCGTAGGCCGAGGAGCGCGAGTGATCGGCGGTTGCCAGGTAGCGGTAGCTGCGTGCCTGGGCCGCCGCTACCATGGCGCGGAGGCTCACGGCCCCATCCGACCAGTCGGTGTGGACGTGAACGAGTCCGCGGATGTCGGCCAGGGTAACGAGGCCTTCAATCACCTCGGGCTGTGCCGCTTCGCGCCGTTCTGGAGGGGTAAGCGGCAGATCGAGGTAGCCTAGCAGTTCAGCTTCGCTTGGGGTTGCCAAGCGCCTGTCGCCCTCAAACAGGCCACCTTCGCGGAGGGTGTAGCCCAGGCTACCTGCTCTTTCCACCAGCGCCTGCCGGTAGTCGGCGTTGCCGGTCCACAACGCCAGCGCCGCACCGCAGGCTTCCGGGGCTACCACTATCGCCTCAAACGGACGCTCGTGAAAACGCCCGGCTATCCTTGGAGCCTCGTCTGCCGCGAGATCGGCCGCTGCCGCTAGCGCCGCTCTGATCTCGGTATGGGACGCCCGCGTCACCACCAGACGGATATCATCAACCACCGGACAGGCCCGGCGCAGGCTGCCGGCGACAGCGACCTGAGCCCCAGGCAGCGCTGCCTTTAGTGTGGTCGTCAACTGCGCGGCTATTGCCTCCGCTACATCTAAGCGCATCTGCTGTTGCGCCGCTAGGGCAAAGCGCGCAGCCTGGCCGAGAGCGGCGGCACTCTTGGCACCGAAGCCCTTGATGGCCGCCACCCGCCCGTCCTCACTGGCCGCCAGCAGCGCCGTTAAGTCTGTAATCCCGCTCTGCCACAGCGCAGCGATCTTTTTAACGCCCAAGCCAGACACCCGAAACAGGTCGCGCACGCCTTCGGGCACACGCGCCTGTAAGTGGTCAAGAATCGCGAGCTGGTCATCTGTTTTGAGCGTAGCAAGCTCCACTGCCAGACCCTTGCCGATCCCCTTGATGTCGGTCAGCCGATCCTGGTGCAGCAGCGCCAACACATCGCCCTGATAGGCTTCGATGGCGGCGGCAGCCTGTTCAAAGGCTCTGATCCGGTAGGGATCGGCGCCCACTAAGGCCAACAGCTGGGCCGCCTCAGCCAGCTGCGCGGCGATCTGTTGCTTGTCGATGGCCATGCGCTATTCTACGGCGCAGCGATCCAGGTAGATCAGGTATTCGAGTATTCCAGTATTCAAGTATTCGAGTAGGGGCGAAACCCTTGAGCCTATCAGTCTTTCAGGCTCTCACAGCGGTTTTCACAAATACTGAGTCGCCTTAGCGCAGGTATCATCTCGGCAAAGGCGCCCTGGAGAACAATTCGCAGTCCTGCGAGCACCCGCAGGATCAAACCAGATGATACCTGCTATCAGTCTGTCAGCTGCAGGGATTTGCTGAGAGCCTGGTCAGCGCAGCGCCGAGGCGAAGCCGTACTAGCTGATAGCCTTTTCATCTTTGGTACGCCTTCCCATTATCGCTTTATCGCTTTATCGTTCTCACTTCGTTCGGACCTCACTTCGGCTTCGCCCTGTCCTGCGGATACTCGCAGGAGAAGTGATGGGGCTCAGCCCCAAGGGCTCGGGCCGGCGCTTCGCTGATCAGAATTCGGTACAGGCTAACGTCAGAAGTCCTGAAAGGCCTTGATGGCCGGCGTGGCGGTAGCCCCCTCAAAGGCGTTGACCTCTTGGATGAAGCGGTTAAAGAGGTAGCTGGCATCGTGCGGGCCGGGGCTGGCTTCGGGGTGGTACTGCACGCTGAATACCGGGTAACGCACGTGCGCCATCCCCTCGAGCGTGCCATCGTTGAGGTTGATGTGGGTAGCGACGAACTGCCCGCCGGGGATCGAGTCGATATCAACCGCGTAGTTATGGTTCTGGCTGGTGATCTCGACCTCGCCGGTAAGCAGGTTCTTAACCGGGGTATTGGCGCCGTGGTGGCCGTGCTTGAGCTTAAAGGTCTTGCCGCCGACTGCTAAGCCCAGGAGCTGATGCCCCATGCAGATGCCGTAGGTCGGCAAGAGCCCCAAGAGCTGCCAGACCGTGTCATGGGCGTACCTGGGGCCGCCGGGGTCGCCGGGACCGTTAGACAGCACCAAGCCGTAGGGGTTTAAGGCCATGATCTGCGCCGGGGTGGTCTGCGCCGGGACGACGATCACCTCGGCTCCAGCCTGCTCGAGCTTATAGACAATCGAGTGCTTAATGCCGAAATCGATCACTACCACCCGCGGACTGTCCTTAAAGGTGGGTCGGGCGTAGGGGAGCGGCGTAGTGACCTCGGGGGTCATGTCGCGCCCGTCGATATCTTCGTGACATTTGGCGATCTGCACCAGCTCGGTCTTTTTGGCATCGTCGGCCTTGCCGTGATAGATGACGCCCTTGACCACTCCGCCGGTGCGCAGACGCCGCGTCAGGGCGCGGGTATCGATCCCTTCGATACCGACGATCTTGTGCTGCTCCATGAAGCTCTGCAAGTCCTGGTTAGAGCGGTGATTAGATGCGATGCGTGAAAACTCGCGCACGATAAAGCCGCGCGCGTAGGGCTTGTTCGACTCCATATCGTAGACCGACACCCCGTAGTTGCCGATGTGCGGATAGGTCATGGTCACGATCTGGCCGTGATAGCTGGGGTCGGTCAGGATCTCCTGGTAGCCGGTCATGCTGGTGTTAAAGACCACCTCGCCGACGGTCTGGCCGTGATAGCCAAAGGCGTAGCCGTAGTAGACGGTACCGTCTTCTAAGGCCAGCACGGCGGGAGGTTTTTTCAGCAGCGGCATGGCCACCTCATCAGTCCAGAGTTTAGCACGCCCGGTCGTGACTATGACTTCGCTCGTCGCTTACGACCAGTTCACCGCGCCATAGGTGTCTTCGCGCCCAGGGCTGGTGGAGAACATCACCACCGGCGTCTGGGTATACCGCTCGATCAGCTCAAGATACTCTCTTAGCGCCTGCGGCAGCGCCTCACGGCTCCCCAAGCCGCGCAGATCGCCCCAGCCCGGTAACTCCTGATAGACCGGTCGGTTATGCCGATAGGCGATGCAGACCTTGATGGTCTCAAGGCCGGAGAGCACGTCGAGCTTGGTTACGATCAAGCCATCACAGCCGTTGACCTCGCAGGCGTAGCCCAGCTGTACCAGGTCGAGCCAGCCCACCCGGCGCGGGCGTCCTGTGGTAGTGCCGTACTCATCCCACTGCTGGCTGCCGGTGCCGCGCAGGCGCAGGGCTAGCTCACCTTCGACCTCGGTCATGAAGGGGCCGTGGCCAACGCGAGTAGTAAAGGCCTTGACCACGCCGTAGACGCCGTTTAGCGCCCGGTGGCTGACCCCCGCCCCGACCAGGATGCCACCCACCGTCGGGTGACTGCTGGTGACATACGGATAGGTGCCGTAAGCCAGGTCGAGCATGGTCCCTTGCCCGCCTTCAAACAGCACCCGCTGCCCGGCCTTGAGCCCCTCGCGGACCATCATTCCGGTATCGGCTACTAGCGGCAGCACAAAGTCGCGCACCTCAGCCAAGGTCTCCAAAGCAACGTCCACGCTGATCCAACCGACCCGCGCCAGGGAGTTCGGTTTAGCCGCTAGCAGGCGCCCTAAGCGCTCACGCAACACCCCCTCATCCTGCAAATCGCCGAAGCGTAGGCCGATGCGCCGCGCCTTGTCGGAGTAGCAGGGACCGATGCCGCGTCCGGTGGTGCCGACAAAGCCACCTCCTTCATCGTTCTTCTTGTGGTGTGGTAAGACCAGGTGCGCCTCGTGTGAGATAAAAACCTGGCCCGGATCGCGCCGCGCCGCCATGGCCTGGTACTCAGTGCGGAAGGCCCACGGGTCGATGACCATGCCGCCGCCCAGAATCGATACGGGCCGGTCGTGCAGCGTGCCACAGGGGAGGTGATGGAGCTTAAACACCTCGCCACCGGTCACCACGGTGTGTCCGGCGTTGGCTCCGCCCGAATAGCGCACTACGAAGTCAGCGTCGTGCGCTAGCGCATCGACCACTTTCCCTTTTCCTTCATCGCCCCACTGGGCGCCAATAATCGCAACTCCCGGCATCGTTTCCTCCACAGGCAGTATGACATAGTCAAACCTGCGCGGCTTTGCACACTGATAGAATGATTTGCGGCTAGCGCCAAGTTCAGTAGAGCAGATTAAGCATCAACATCAGGACGATGATGAACAACACCGTCATGACCCCGCCTGCCCGCAGAAAATCCGCTACCCGATAGCCGCCGGGAGCCATGATCAGGGCATTGACCTGATGGGTAGGGAGCAGGAAAGCGTTAGAGGTCGCTAGTGCCACGGTCAGCGCGAACACGGCGGGATTCCCACCCACGGCTAGCGCGATATTTATCGCCAGCGGCACCAGCAGCACCGTGGCCCCCACGTTAGACATGACCAGGGTGAACAAGGTGGCCAGCAGGGCAACAGCCAACTGCCAACCCCAGACCGGCACACCGCCGAGCAGACTCAGGACCTGCCCGGCGAGCCAGGCCGCCGTGCCGCTGGTCTCCACCGCTACCCCTAGTGGGATCAGACCGGCCAGCAGGAAGACGGTTTTCCAGCTCACGGATAGATAGGCCTCGTTAATGCTCAAAACGCCGCTCAGGATCATGCCGATGGCACCGGTCAACAGGGCCAGGGGGAGGGGTACACCGGCGAACAGGAGGCCCAGAGCGAGAGCGAGACTGGTCAGGGCTGGCACAACCTTGTGCGGGCGCAGCTCCTCGCGGGGATACTCAGCGGTGATTACGGCAAAATCCCTATTCCGCTCCAAGTGGGCTAGCGCCTGCCAGGTGGTGTGAACGACCAAGACGTCGCCGCCGTTAAGCGGCAAGTCGCGGATGCCCTCCTCCTCGCGCATGGTTTGGCCACCCCGGTGCAGCGCCAGCAAGGCCAAGCCGTAGCTCTTGCGCAGCGAGACCTCCCGCGCCGCCTTGCCAATCAGGCTCGAGCCGGGTGGGATGACTACCTCGGCGATGCCGGAGGTCTGAGGCGAAAGGGCCTCGGTCAAGCTGTGCAGACCGTCGCGCAGCTCGAGCCCGGGGCTGGCCGTGAGGCTAGCGATCCGCTCCGGTGCCGCCAACACTCCCAACACCATGCCGACCTCAATAACTATCTCCCGCGATAGCCCGCCAAGCCCGATGCGTGGAGCTTCTCTACCGTGCCGTACAGCGATAACCCGAACGCGCTGGGCCCGCTCGAGCTCGTCTAGGGCCAGCCCGACCAGTGGGCTGCCAGGCAGCACCTGCAGCTCGCTCACGGCATAGTCGAGCCCATAGATCTCCTGAAAGTACTGGAGGGTGCCGACCGCGCGGGGGATCTCCTTGTCAGAGCCGCTAGGCAGAACATAGCGTCCGAACAGGATGAAATAGCCGATACCGACAGCTAGCAGGGCCAGGCCGATGGGGGTGACTGAAAACAGCGACCAGGTAGCCATCTGGCTCTCTGCTGGCAGGGTCTGGTTAGCAGCCAGGATCAGGTCGTTAAGCAAGATCAGCGGGCTGGAGCCGATCATGGTGATGGTGCCACCCAGGATAGCGCTAAACCCCATCGGCATCAGCAGGCGTGACATGGGGATATTGGTGCGGGCGGCGATGCGAGCCACTACCGGCAAGAACAGCGCCGCCGCTCCCACGTTCTGCATAAAGCTGGAGATAGCCCCCACCGTACCGGCGATCGCCGGGATGATGCGGGACTCAGTCTGTCCGGCCACCCTAAGGATCTGCTGGCTCACCCGACCCATCAGGCCGGTCTTATCGAGACCCGCGCCGATAATCATGACAGCGATGATTGATATCACCGCGTTGCTGGCAAAGCCCTGGAACAGCTCCTGAGCGACCAGGGGCTCGAGCCCCAAGAGGTCGCTGAAGCTGCTGAGCAAGCCCAGCAGCACCAGAATGCCTAGTGCCGCCACGTCTACCCTTACTAACTCAAAAGCGAACAGGAAGACCGTCAGCAGCAAAATCGCCAGGACCAGCCCAACCTCCGGCGTGGGGGCTGCTCCGACCAGCCACAGGCCAAGCGCCACCAAGACGATCGCGCCGATGCTCTTGGTACGGGCGGTCACGTGAGGTTCGCATTAGCGTGGAGAGTACTCCCCCGCCCCCGCATCGGGCCTGCTGTCTGTGGCATCACGGTAGCCCTCTGGCTCGAGCTGCTCTGGTCTTTGCTGGCGTGGGCTGGTTAGCATCGCTCATGGTGTCAGATTATCTTACGAGCCGGCCCTGGCAGGTCGCTCACCATGACCGCGTGTTACCGGTTGCGGCGGTCTCATTATTGACACACGCCCTTAACCCGAGTTGATACACTGGAAGGGCTCCGAGCCTGCCAACCCTAACGCTACGGCTATGGGGGCTGGCCGTCGGCGGTGATACCGCCCGACCGGGGTCGCGCGTGGAAACGGTGCGGCCTCCCCTGCTCAGACTAGCTGAGCTTTGGAAAGGGGTTTATGGTTCGACTAAAGCTGCTGCTATTCGTTCTGCTTGGACTCGCCTGGACGGCCCAGGGTCAAGACGCCGTCCCGAGTTTACGTGGGGAGGTGCGCGTCGCGGCGGCGGCCAGCCTCAACTTCGCCATGGCGGAGCTGGAGGCCGCCTTCGAAGTGGCCCATCCTGATATCAGGATAATCGTGCAGCTCGGCTCGTCGGCCAACTTCTTCACCCAGCTCCAGCAAGGCTTGCCGGTAGACCTCTTTTTTAGCGCTAACGCCGAGTACCCCCGCCTGCTCGAAGAGCTGGGCTTGGCCGAGCCGGGGACACGCCGACTGTACGCGGTGGGGCGGCTGGCGCTATGGGTGCATAACTCGCTGGTGGCACAGGGCCTCGATCCCAGAGCGCTAGGCATGGACCTGCTGCGAGACCCCCGAGTGACGCAGCTCGCGATCGCTAATCCGATACACGCCCCTTATGGCCGCGCCGGCGTAACGCTCTTAGAGCACTACGGCCTGCTAAGGCGCACCCAGGAGGTCGCCTGGCGAGAGATGCGGATGGGCATCCCCGCCTACTTCGACCTCGCCCCACTAGCCCAAGGCAAGCGCAGCTTTGACTTCGTTTATGGCAACAACGTCGCCCAGGCCGCTCAACTGGCCGCTACCGCTACCGGTGTCGGGCTGATCGCCTATTCGCTGGCGCTAGCTGACGACCTCTCGCGCCTGGGGGAGTTCTGGCTGGCACCCATAGAGAGCCATCTGCGGCTCGAGCAAGAGGTGATCATCCTCACCGGTCAGGCTCGCCCCGAGGTGCGCGCCTTTTACGAGTTTGTATTCAGCGCCGAGGGGCGCAATATTCTGCAACGCTACGGCTTTTTGCCGACTGGAGGGTCGCCATAGAGAGCCATGCTATTGCCGAGGCGCTCATGCGGGCCTGGCCGGCCTTCCGTATCACCCTGCAGCTCGCCGCGGTAACTACCGGCATCCTTTTGCTGGTGGGGGTGCCGCTGGCCTGGCTGCTGGCGCGCCGGGAGTTTTTTGGCAAGCGCCTCCTTGAGGCCGTCATCTTGCTGCCACTAGCGCTGCCTCCCACGGTCTTGGGCTACTATCTGTTGCTGGTGCTGGGTCAACACGGGCCGCTGGCGCAAACCCTCGGTATTACCTGGGCCTTTCGCTTCGAGGGGCTGGTGGTGGGCAGCGTGCTGTTTTCTACCCCTACTGTGCTTATGGTCTACCGCGAGGCCTTTCGCGGCCTCGATAGCGATCTGCTGCAGACCGCACGCACGCTCGGCGCCGGGCGGTGGCGCCTTTGGCGCGAGGTGATCTTGCCGCTGTGTTGGCCCGGCCTGTTATCGGGGTCGCTGCTAGCTTTTTCGCGCACCATCGGCGAGTTCGGGGTGGTCTTGATGATCGGCGGCGCTATCCCTGGGCGCACCCAGGTAGTCAGCATCTATCTCTTTGACCTGGTGCAGGCGCTGCAGCTAGCCGAGGCCGGCGTGGTGGCTACAGCGCTGCTAGTGCTGGCGTTGCTGCTGGTCTACACAATCAGGTGGATTGAAGGGCGATGGAGATCGACTATCAGTTAAGGTGGCCGCTCCCGCTGGCGATCCGCCTGACGGTAAAGGGCTTTACTGTGCTGCTCGGTGCTAGCGGCGCTGGCAAGACGAGTCTGCTTAAGGCCCTGGCCGGACTGATCCCCGCTACCGGCACGCCCTTTGCCGGCCTGCCTGTCGCCAAGCGCCCGGTCAGCTATCTGCCGCAACACTATGCGCTCTTCCCGCACCTTAGCGCCTGGCGCAACGTCGCTTTCGGTCTGGCGCACCTGCCGCGCAGCGAGCGCGAACGGCGGTCGCGACAGCTTCTAGCCCAACTGGGGCTTGGCACTTACGCCGACCAGTGGCCCCGGCAGCTCTCCGGCGGCCAGCAGCAGCGGGTGGCGCTGGCTCGAGCCCTGGCTAGAGAGCCCCAGCTGCTCTTGCTCGATGAGCCGACTAACGCGCTAGATGCCGCCACCCGCGAGGAGGTGATGCGGGAGGTGGTGGCCATTATCCACGACATCGGTGTGCTGACGCTGGCAGTTAGCCATGATCCGGCCTTAGCGCAGCAGAGCGACCGGGTAGCGGTGCTGGCCGAGGGGCGCATCATCCAACAGGGCGAGATGGCCGAGGTCTTTACCCGGCCCCAGACCCTGGGGGTAGCGCAGCTGGTGGGCTTTAAGAACCTCTTTGCTGGGCGGGTAGCCGAGCTTGCCCCGCCCTGGGCCACGATCGACACCCAGGCCGGACCGCTGCGCGCAAGAGCGGTCCCGTGGCTGAGCGTAGGCCAAACGCTTACCTGGGGGGTGCGCCCGGAAGAGGTGATAATCGTGCGGGCCGACCGCCCGCTGAGCCGGCCGGTCGCCGACAACCGCCTGTCAGGGAGGCTAAGC
>Ga0208100_100211_pt1 | contig 24719 bp, 22 predicted proteins | sample SubbioR11_8A_Aug_FD_184817 | JGI IMG/M metagenome (GOLD analysis project Ga0208100, IMG submission 184817) | Serpentinite rock and fluid subsurface biosphere microbial communities from McLaughlin Reserve, California, USA - CR11_8A_Aug (SPAdes) | ecosystem: Environmental > Terrestrial > Deep... | reverse complement strand
GGCCAGCGCCAGCCGGCGACGGCGCCGGTCGAGGCTGGGGTCGGATCTGGCGCTCATCGCGGCTGCCCTAGCCGTCGAGGCGCGGCAGCACGTGCACCAGCGCACGCCACGCCGCCAGCTCCGGCAGGCCCGGCTTGCGCTCGCCGAAGAACATCGCCATCGTGCCGCCGGCGGCATCGAACAACTCGAGCGAGGTCACCTGACCGTCGCGGGTCGGCTTCTTGACCACCCACGCCGCGCAGATCGCGTCCTCGCGCAAGTGCAGGCTGAAGCCGGGATCGACAACGTTGAGCCACGGCCCCGTCACCTCGACCCGGTGCACGGCTCCGGTGTGGATCTGGATCATTCCCGGATTGCCGACGAAACACATGATCGAGGTGCCGGCGCGGGCCGCTTCCTGCAGCAGCAGGCGCGCGCTGCCCTCGTTGACGCGATACGCAAGGTCGGTCGGCGCCAGCCGCAGCGCCTGCGTGCGCGCGAGCCGAAACCGGCGCAGCAGCGGAAAAAAATCGTGCGTGTCGGTCATCGCCCGCCACGCTTCCTGAAACGCCAGCAGATCGATCTCGTCGTCGGCCGCCGGTGCCGTCGCCGTTGCGCCGGGTCGCACGCGCTCGCCGGGGCTCTGGTTGGCATCGGCGTGGCGGGCGAGCAGCTCGGACCAGGCCGCGAGATCCGAGCCGTCACGCAGGAACACCTTGTGGACCGCCACCCCGCGCGCGTCGAAGAACTGCACGCTGCGCTGCACGCCCTGTGCCGTCTCCTCGCTCACCGCGTAGCCGTGCTGCCACTGTCCGTAGAAGATCCGCAGGTCGATCTCGCGGCCCAGGGCGAGCCCCACCTGCCCTTCATGCGACATGTTCTCGAAGCGGCCGGTCTTCTCGTGCACGGTGCTGTCGTTGCGGGTCAGCGCGAGCACCGAGCCGAGGCGCGGCATCGTTTCGAACAGCGCCGGCCAGGGCGCGGCCAGGCGCACGCACGACATCGGCGCGCGCTGGCCGACCGCCGCCGCCACGGCCTCGCATTCGCTGACCCCGAGCGCGAGCGCCGCGTCGCGATGGCGCAGCTTGCGCTCGCGGCGCAGCGCCTGAAAGGCGGCATACAGCGCGATCGGATCGGCGCCGGCCGGGGCCGCCGCCAAAGTCGCTTCAGTCGGCATACGGTCACCCTCCTCAGAACGCGTACTCGATGCGCGCCGCGACATTGCGGCCCGGCTGCGAGAAGAAGTCGACCCCGGCCGGATTGCGCGCGTCGGCCTGGCGGATGTCGCTCCACAGCCAGTGCTTGTCGTCGAACACGTTGTTGACCGCCAGCGCCAGCCGCAGGCGAGGCGCAGGCGTCCACCACGCCGCCAGGTCGAGCACCTCGTAGGCCGGCGGACGGAACCAGGGCACGACGGTCGCGCCGCTGATGTCGTCGACACGCTTGACCGCGGCTGCCGCACGCACGGTGGCCTCGGCGCCCCAGCGCTGCCACTCGCGTGCCAGCGTCAGTACGTAGCGGGTCGGCTCGATGCTATCGAGCGGCCGGTGGGTCGTCTCGTCGCTGCCGCGCGCGTAGGCGAGCGCGCCGCTGGCGCGCCAGCCGGGCGCGAGCTGCCAGGCGAAGCGCGCCTCGGCGCCGTGGATGCGCACGCGCGAGAGGTTGTCCGACATGAAGGTCCGCAGCAGACCGGCGAGGCAGTCCGGATCGCCAGGACAGGTCAGCTCGACGCTGGCGATGAAGTCCTTGTAGCGGTTGTCGAACGCCGCCAGTTGCACGCGCCAGGTGGCACCGCTCCAGCGCAGACCGAGCTCGACGCCGGTGCTGGTCTCAGGCTGCAGGTTCGGGTTGGGGGCGATGCCATAGCGCATCAGCGGCTGGTGGAAGTGGCCATTGACCTCCTCGTAGTTCGGCGCGCGAAAGCCGCGCACGATCTGCGCGTGCGCCGACAGCACCGAGCTGACCTGCCAGGACGCGGCCAGCTTGGGCGAAAGGGCGCCATCGGTCTGCTCGACCGCCTGGCGGCCGATCGCCGCCAGCGCGCGCTGCGACAGCGAATCGAGCTGCGGTTCGAGCCGGCGCCAGTCGTAGCGCAGCCCGGGCACGAGCGTGAGCCGGTCGCCGGCGAGCCCGGAGATCTCGCTTTGCGCGAACAGGCCCACCGTGTCGGTGTGGCCGGGAGCGAAGTCGCGCAGCGGGAAGGTGTCGCCGGCGAGCGACTTGGTGAACGCTCCGGTGCTGAGGTTCCAGATGCGCGCATCGCGCAGTTGCTCCGTTCGCACACGCTCCAGGTCGACGCCGAACACGAGCAAGTGGCGCTCGCCGAGCGCCTTGTCGATCTGCACGCCGCCGCCGGTGGCGGTCTGCTCGAACAGGAACTCCTGCTCGACCTGGCAGTGGTTGGTGCCGGCGATCGTCGCCGAGCAGCCGGCGGTCGTGTTCGTGCGCCGCTGGCGGTTGATGTTCTCGGCTGCGCTGTCCTGATGATGCAGGCGCGTGGTCAGGCGTTCGTACCAGCGGCCGCGGTGTTCCCACTCGAGGCTGGCGCGCGTGCGCCGGCTGCTGTCCTCGCCGCTCCATGCGGTCACTCGCGGCAGCGCGGTCGACAGGCGCAGGACCTGAACGTCGACGTCCTGTTCACGCCCCTCGATGGTGAGCGTGACCCGATGACGCGCGCCGGCGCGCAGCACCGCCTTGGCGATCACGCCCAGGTCGCGCACGTCCTGAGGGTTCGGGCGCGAGCGGGCCGGCGACACGATGTCGGCGTCGCCGCGGTTGTCGAACTCGCCGGCGTCGGTCTGCGTGTAGCCGAGCAGCCACTCGAGCGATCCGGCGCGGCCGGCGCCCAGGAAGGTGCCGGTGGTGCCGTCGTTGGCTGCGGTGTGGCCGCCACGCAGGCGCGCGCCGAAGGCGGCCCCGGGCGCGAGCAGGTCCGTCGGATCGAGAGTCAGGAATCCGATCACGCCACCGATCGCGTCCGACCCGTACAGGCTGGAGGCCGGCCCACGCAGGATCTCGACCCGCTTGAGGAACTCCGTCGACGGGCCAAGCGGCGCGCTCATCGTGAAGTTGCCGGGCCCGCCGAGGTTGTAGAAGTTCGGCAGACGCACGCCGTCGACCAGTTGCAGCACGCGGTTGTCTTCCAGGCCGCGGATGTTCGGGCGGGTGGCGCCGAAGCGGCGCGCGTCGCGCGCCAGCGAGACGTCCGGTTCGTTCTCGAACAGCTCCGACTCGTCGGCCGGCAGGCGCCGATAGAGGTCCTGGCGCGAGATGCGCGTGATCGTCGCCGGCACCTTGTGCGCCTCGGCTTCGGTGCGGGTCGCGGTGACCACCACCTCCTCGAGCTTCTCCTCACGTTTGGCCGGATCTTTCTGCGCCAGCGCGCCGCCGCCGGCGAGCGCGGCGACGAGCGCCGCCAGCGACCGGACGGCGAACTTCTTCCCTCTCCTTGCACGTTTCGGTTCCATTCCTGCGTGGCTTCCCTGCGTCGGTGGATGGTGATCGGGGTCAGGTCAGATCGAAGCGGATCGGCACCAGCGCATAGGCGGCGCGGGCGCGGTTGCCTTCGACGTACGGACGAAAGCGCGCCGCGCGCACTGCGCGCACGGCGGCTTCGTCGAGGCGGGCGAATCCGGACGAGACGCTCACCGCGACCGCCACCGGAAGGCCGCGTTCGTCGATCTGCACCCGGACCACGACCAGCCCCTGCTCGCCCAGGCGTCGCGACAGCGGCGGATACACGGGTGGCTCGAAGTGCGCGTACTCGATGTGCTGGATGTGCACCGGGTCGGTCGCGGTGTGCGCGCCTGGCGCCTCGCGCGCTCCGGCCACGCCCGGCGCCGCCGCCAGGGTCGGCGCCGCACTGCCGGCCGGTGCGGCGGCCGGCAGCGTGATGGTCGCCGGCACGTCGATCGCGATCTCGGGCAGCGGCGGCATCGACAGCACCGGCGGCGGGCGCAGCGCGGGCACGAGCGCGGGCAGTGACGGCTCGGCCTGCCGTTGGCTCGGCGCCGCGATCAGCCGTACCTCGACCGTGCGCGGGCCGGTCGCGGGCGCTCGGGCGGTGCCGACAAACAGCAGCACCGACAGCACGATCGCGTGCAGCGCGGCGACGGCGACCGCGCCGCCGAGACGGTGTGGAGCGAAGTGGACGGGATCCGTGACGAGCATGTTCTGGAGTCCCGCGGGGATCTGTCCGGGGCGGCCCCGGGCATCCCGCCGGCTTGCTCGTCGCGCTCGCGGCGCCGCCCGCGAAGCGGGTGGCTCAGGCGACTGGCTGGCGTGGTGACTGTGCTTAGCGTTCGGTGATCGTCCGGCTCGGGTTCGTTGTCGGGGTGTCGAGCGCTACTTGGTCAGGATCAGCTTGCCCAGGCGGGTGACGCGCAGCGTGTACTGCTCGCCCTGGTGCAGGATGCGCAGCTCGCGCCGCTCGCCGAGCAACTCGGCGCTGCCAACCGACCGCACCGCCGGCTGGGCCCGCGCTGGCTCGGAGGGCTTGCAGGAGGACGAAGACCGGTTCATGTCGGTTGCAGAGCGGGTCGCCGCGGTTGCAGAGGATGGACCGGGGGAGGTGGGGGAGAAAGACCAGCCCGATGCAACCGCGGCGAGACCTTTGTTCACGAGCGTTCAGCGATCGCCGCCAGCGACCGCCGGCGGCGCGGCGGGCAGGCAGGCGGCGACCGACGTCGCAGGCAGCGCAGCCGGCCACACGCCGCCGGTTGCCGCCGGTGCCCGGTCGGCTGCGTCCAGCGCCCTGCCGGCCGATTGGGCCGATTGGGCCGATTGCGCGCGCGCTTCGTTCCAGACCGACAGCGCACCGGCAACCAGGGCGCCGATCAGCGCCGCGCGCATCCCGCGCACGAGCCAGCGTTCGCCAGAGCTTGCCTCGACACGATTGCTTCGCATGCTTGCCTCTCGACTGCGGGTTGCGAGCCGCCGCATCATTCGAAGGGCGGAAGACGCGGCCGCGCCGGACGAAGATTAACGCGATTCATTCCTATTTGCAAATATGTCTCATTTTTATTGAATTGACACAGATCAAGGCCGCCGGCCAGCGCCAGGCCCCTGGCGCAGGCCAGCACAACGCCGGCGAGGCGCCGCCAACCCGCCCGCCATCGGCTTCGTCCACCCGGCACTGCCGCCATCCCGCGGATTCGTCCGCTCGCTTCAGGAATCGCCCAGTGTGCCGAATTGTCCAGGCGAGCGGGCCGCACCGCCGCCGGCTCGGCCAATCGCCGCCCGTTGGCATCCGGTACATTCATTCCGAAGGTGGCCACCGGTGGCGCGCGTGCTGCCGCGCCCTACGGCGCAGCCGTGACGCCGCCGTCGGCCACCACCGCCCCACAGCAAAGGCTGCCAGCGCATACCGTGTCCGCCGATCCGACCGATCCGATCACGTTGGGACCGGCTGGCGGCCTGCGCGCCGCCGCGGCGGCGCGACCGCGGGTGTTGATCGCCGACGACTCGCGCATCGTGCGCACCTCGCTCTCCCAGCACATCCGCGACCGCTTCGAGATCCGCGAGGTCACCGACGGCGAGGCCGCCTGGCAGGCGATCCTGCTCGACGCCTCGATCCGCGTCGTGCTCACCGACCTGGCGATGCCCAAGGTCGACGGCTTCGAGCTGCTCACGCGCGTGCGCAGCTCCAAGGTGCAGCGCATCCGCGAGCTGCCGATCATCGTCATCTCCGCCGAGGACGAGTCCGCCGAGCGCAGTCGTGCCGCGCAGCTCGGCGCCACCGACTTCGTCGAGAAAGGCGCGGCGGCCGCCGAGCTGGCCGCCCGCCTGGACGTGCTGGTCAAGCTCGCCTCGACGCGCGAGGCACTGGTCGAAAGCCAGGCCTCGCTCGAGTCGGCACGCACGATCGACCCGGACACCGAACTGCTCAACCCGCAGTTCTTCGACAAGCAGCTCGACAAGCTGATCTCCTACGCCCGGCGCAGCCTGACCGACGTCGCGATCATCTGCATCCGCGTCGAGCTGTCGCTGCCGCCCGCCACCGGCTGGGACGGCGAGATCGAGCAGCGCATGCGGCTGGTCGGCCGCGCGCTCGCCGCCTCGGTGCGGCTGGAGGACTTCGCCACCCGCACCGACAAGCTCGAGTTTTGTGTCGGAACGCAAAGCAGCGGCCTGTCGGGTGTGCTCAGATTCGCGGCGCGGCTGCGCAAGGTGCTGGAGAACGTCGAGGCGGCCGGCCCCGGGGTCGAGGTCTGGACCTGCATCGGCGTGGCGACACTGTCGGAGGAACTGCGCCGCAGCGCCGACGAGTTGCGCTCGGTGGCGCAGCGGCGCGCCGCGCAGGCGCAGCAGAGCCGGTCGCGGCGGATCATCCTCGGCACTGCCGAGGGTGTGGCACCGAGCGCGCTCGAGGCGAGCCCGGCCGAAGGCGGCATGGACGTCAACCTGGCGCTGGCGCTGATCGCCGCCGGCCGTGCCGCCGAGGTGGTGCCGCATCTGGCGGCGCTGCTCGAACAGATCAGTCCGCTGCTGCGGCTGCTGCGGCAGCAACGAGAGCTACAGAACACGGCGGCCGCGCAGTCCGCCGACAACAACGCAAGCCGGATGGCGGAGGACCGAGGCAATGCACACCTACAAGGAGTTTCACGCCCGCTCGCTCGCTGACCGCGATGCCTTCTGGGCCGAGCAGGCGCGCCTGATCGACTGGCGGCAGCCGGCACACAAGACGCTCGACTACAGCCGCCCGCCGTTTGCGCGCTGGTTCGTCGGCGGCACCACCAATCTGTGCCACAACGCCGTCGATCGCCACCTGGCGGCGCGCGCCGGGCAGGCGGCGCTGGTCTACTTCTCGACCGAGACCGGCGAGGAGAAGACCTACACCTTCGCGCAACTGCATCGCGAGGTGAACCGGATGGCCGGCATCCTGCGCGGCCTCGGCGTCGGCGTCGGCGACCGCGTGCTCGTCTACATGCCGATGATCCCCGAGGCGGTGTTCGCGATGCTCGCCTGCGCCCGCATCGGCGCCATCCACTCGGTGGTGTTCGGCGGCTTCGCGTCGGTCAGCCTGGCCACGCGCATCGACGACGCCAAGCCGCGCGTGATCGTCAGCGCCGACGCCGGCTCGCGCGCCGGCAAGGTGGTGCCGTACAAGCCGCTGCTCGACGAGGCCATCCGCCTGGCGCAGTTGCCGCCGAGCCACGTGGTGCTGGTCGACCGCGGCCTGGCGGCGATGACGCGCGTCGCCGGGCGCGACCTCGACTACGCGCGACTGCGCGCCGCGCACATGAACGACGAGATCGCCTGCGAGTGGCTGGAGAGCTCGCAGCCGAGCTACATCCTGTACACCTCGGGCACCACCGGTCGCCCGAAGGGCGTGCAGCGCGACACCGGCGGCTACGCCGTGGCGCTGGCGGCGTCGATGCCGCAGATCTTCTGCTGCCAGCCGGGCGAGACCTTCTTCTGCACCAGCGACATCGGCTGGGTGGTCGGCCACAGCTACATCGTCTACGGCCCGCTGATCGGCGGCTGCACGACGATCCTGTACGAGGGCACGCCGCTGCGGCCGGACGCCGGCATCTGGTGGAGCCTGGTCGAGAAGTACCGACCGACCTCGATGTTTTCTTCGCCGACCGCGGTGCGCGTGCTCAAGAAGCAGGACCCGGCGCTGCTGCGCAAGTACGACCTGTCGAGCCTGAAGCTGCTGTTCCTGGCCGGCGAACCTCTCGACGAGCCGACCGCCCGTTGGATCTCGGAAGGCATCGGCAAGCCGGTGATCGACAACTACTGGCAGACCGAGACCGGCTGGCCGATCCTGGCGATCCCGCGCGGCGTCCAGCCCCTGGCCTCGAAGTTCGGCTCGCCCGGCGTGCCGTCGGCCGGCTACGACGTGCGCATCCTGTCCGAAGTCGACGGCGCCGAGATCGGCGCCAACCAGAAGGGCGTGGTGGCGATCGAAGGGCCGCTGCCGCCGGGCTGCATGAGCACCGTCTGGGGCGATGACGAGCGCTTCGTCAAGACCTACTGGACCAGCGTCCCCAACCGGATGGTCTATTCGACCTTCGACTGGGGCATCCGCGACGACGACGGCTACTTCTTCATCCTCGGCCGCACCGACGACGTGATCAACGTCGCCGGTCACCGGCTCGGCACGCGCGAGATCGAGGAGTCGATCAGTTCGCACCCGAACATCGCCGAGGTGGCGGTGGTCGGCGTCGCCGACCCGCTCAAGGGTCAGGTGGCGATGGCCTTCGCCGTGGTCAAGGATGCGAGCCGGATCGCCGGCGCCGAACAGCGCAGCGCGCACGAGGCCGAGGTGCTCAGGACCGTCGATGCCCAGCTCGGCGCGGTGGCGCGGCCGGCGCGCGTGCACTTCGTGACGGCGCTGCCGAAGACCCGCTCCGGCAAGCTGCTGCGCCGCTCGCTGCAGGCGATCTGCGAAGGCCGCGACCCGGGCGACCTGACGACGATCGAAGACCCGAGCGCGCTCGAGCAGATCCGCGCCGCGCTCGCCGGCTGAAGTAAGCTCGCGCGCCCTGGCGGCTGCGCACCGCGCGCGGCGCGCGTCGTGCGCGCGGCGCCTTGCCATGAACGAACACCTGAGCTTCACCTACCTGGCCGGCGCCGTCCTGGTGCCGCCGGTATCGCTGATCCTGCTGGCGCTCGCCGGCCTGCTGCTGGCGCGCCGGCGGCGCGCGCTCGGCGTCGGCGTGACCGCCGCCAGTCTGGTGGCGCTGCTCGCGCTCAGCCTGCCGGCGGTCGCCTTCACGCTGATGAGCCGGCTCGAGGGGCCGCCGTTGCCCAACAGCCGCGCGATCGGCGATGCGCAGGCGATCGTCATCCTGGCCGGCGGCATCTCGCGCGGGGCGGCTGATTGGGGCGGCGCCACCGTCAACCTGTTCACGCTGCAGCGGCTGCGCTACGGTGCCTGGCTGGCGCGCGAGACCCGGCTGCCGGTGCTGGTGACCGGCGCCGCGCCGCGCGAAGGGTTGCCCGGCGAGGCGGCACTGATGCGCGAAGTCCTGCAGCAGGAGTACGGGGTGCCGGTACGCTGGGTCGACGAGCGCGCGCGCACCACCGCCGGCAACGCGCGCGAGTCGGCAGCGATCCTGCGCGCCGCCGGCGTGCGCCGGGTGGCACTGGTGACCAGCGCCTTTCACATGCCACGCGCGCAGCGCGCCTTCGAGCGCGCCGGCCTGCAGGTGGTCGCGGCGCGCACCGGCTACTTCGGCCTCGCCGGCGGCGGCCTGCGCGCCGTGCACCTGGTGCCCAACGGCGATGCCCTGCGCCTGAGCTACCTGGCGCTGCGCGAGATGGCCGCCAACCTGATGTACCTGCTGATCGAGCGCGAGTAGACGGCCGCACGGTCGCAACCCCAACGGAGGAAGCGATGCGCACCCGCCCCACCCTGACCCTGGACGACGCACGCGCGATCGCCGCCGCCGCGCAGGCCGAAGCGCAGCGCAACAACTGGGCGGTGACGATCGCCATCGTCGACGACGGCGGCCACCTGCTGTGGCTGCAGCGGCTCGACGGCGCGCCGCCGATTTCCGCCTACATCGGCGCCGAAAAGGCGCGCAGCGCCGCCCTCGGCCGGCGCGAGACCCGCGTCTACGAAGACATGATCAACCAGGGCCGCAGCGCCTTCCTCTCGGTACCGCTGCTGCAGGGCATGCTCGAAGGCGGGGTACCGATCGTGGTCGGCGATCAGGTGCTGGGCGCGGTCGGCGTCTCGGGCGTCAAGTCGAGCGAGGACGCGCAAATCGCCAAAGCGGGCATCGCCGCGCTCGGCTGAGCGGCGCAACGGTCGGCCGCAGGCTGCGCCGGCGCATCAGTCTTCGGTGGCCAGCGCCGCACGCCGGCCACGCTCGACGTCGACCTTCGCCAGCACCAGCAGCCCGGCGACGAAGTACAAGCCGGTGATCATCATCGCCAGCCGGTGGTCGTTGTCCGAGAGCCAGGTCACCAGACCGTAGGTGATCGGCCCGACGATCGCCGACAGCCACACCGCCGAGTTCCACAGACCGTAGAACTCGGCCAGCCGCCGCCGCGGTGCCAGCAGCCCGACCATCGCCCGGCCGGCGCTCTGGCTCGAGCCCATGCACAGGCCGGCAAGGTTGGCGGCGATCCAGAAGCCGACCGCGCCGGTGCTGGCGGCGGCCACCGCGATCATCGCGATCCAGCCGACGATGGTCAGCGCCAGCGCCCGCTTGTGGCCGACCGCGTCCTGCACGTAGCCGAAGGCGAAGGCGCCGGCGGCGGCGGTGATGTTCACCAGCAGCACGAGCGCCATCGTCTGCGCGGTGTCGAAGCCCATCACCTGCTGCGCGTAGATCGCCGCCAGCGCGATCACCACCGACAGCCCGGCCTGGTACATCAGCCCGCAGGCCATCAGCCAGCCGAAGTCGCGGTAGTCGCGGATCCGACTGAGCGTGTGCCACAGGCGCGCGGTCGACTCGCGCACGACCGTGCGCACCGTGGCGTGCGAACGCGGCAGCGCGCGCTCGCGCAGCACGAGAAACAGCGGCAGCGACGCCAGCGCGTAGACCGCCGCCGTGATCAGCATCGTCACCGGCACGTACGAGGTGGCCGGCGCGCCGCGCGCCTGCGCCGCCAGCACGTAGGCGAGCGACAGCGACAGCGACAGCAGCCCCCCCAGGTAGCCGACGCTCCAGCCCCAGCCCGAGACCTTGCCCAGCGCCTCGGGCCGCGCCAGCTCGGGCAGGAAGGCGCTGTTGAACGAGACGCTGGCGGCGAAACAGAAGTTCGACACGACCACCAGCGCCGCCGCCAGCCACAGGTCGCCGTCGCCCACCAGCCCCAGCAGCGCGGTGGCGATCACGCAGCCCGCGGTCACCAGCGCCAGCAGCCGCTTCTTGGCCGCGTGCACGTCGGCGAAGGCGCCGAGCGCCGGCATCACCAGCATGCCCAGCGCGTAGGACAGCGACAGCACGAGCGTCCACGCCAGCGTCGCCCACGGCGCCCCCTGCGCCACCACGGCGACGAAGTAAGCGTTGAACACCGCCGTCAGCACCACGGTCGTGTAGCCGGAGTTGGCGAAGTCGTACATCGCCCACGCCAGCACTTCCTTGCGGGGCACGCCCGGGTTCAGGGCCCGGGGATCGAACAACGGCATCGGCACTCCTTGCGCAGCCGCGATCCTAACTGCGGCCGGGTTGCACCCGTGTGGCCGCTTCAGGAATTGCCGGTGACGATCGCGCGCAGAAGGTTGCGCCGCGCACGTTGCTCGTAGCGCAGGCGGAAGGCGGGCAGGCAGAAGATCTCGGGTCGCTCCAGCAAGCGACCGAAGAAGGCGACTCGGCGACGCTGGAAGCGGCTCCAGGCCTGGGCGTCGTCGGCGACCGGCCACAGCGGCCGCTGCTCGGCGAACACCTCGCGCGAGTGACGCTCGAACTGCTCGTCGCCGGCCGCCAGTCGCAGCAGGTCGAGGTCGAGCACCAGGCGCGCAGCCTCGCTGCGCGGCAGGTGATCGGCGGTGTCGATCACGATCCGGATCGCCAGTTCGAGCACCGGCGCCGGCAGGCCGGCACCGTAGACGCGCAGCAGTTGCGCCGACATCGCCTCGTTGCTGCCGCGCGCCGCGCCCGGCACGTAGATGGCGTCGTGGAACACGACCGCCAGCGACTGCTCGGGTTGCAGCGGACAGCCCATCGCCAGCGCGCCGTCGAGCATCTCGCGCAGGTGCGCGCGGTTGTGATAGTGGCGATGCGGCTCGTCGTAGAAGGCCAACGCCTGGTCGATGCGGGCCCTCGGGTAGCCGAGTGCCAGCAGCGGCGCCAGCGCCGGGTGACGATGGTCGAGCGCCGCGTCCGGCGCAGCAGAAAGCGCAGTCATGACGGCGATCCTAGGGGCCGGCCGTTGCCGCCGCCTAGCGAATATTCCGGTGCGCCGGCGGGCGGCAGCCAGCAGCCACGTTCGGGTTGACGCCAGCACGGTCGCGGGCTTTCGCGTCACCGGCAAACCGTCGGCGACCACCCGGTCTGCGCACGACACGCGACGCGCATTGACGGGTCACGCGCAACGGCATCGACCTGTGATGCCGTTCGCGCGAAGCGCATGCGGGTGACAGGGATTACATCGATCGGCCGATGGTCGCGCGCACCGCAGATTGCCGACACTGCACTCGGTTGCGTTGCCGCAGATCGAGCCATGCGTATCGTCATCCCTCAGAGTCCGGCGGCGCCCGCGAGGCCCGCCACCGCCACGGCCGCCAAGTCCTCGCTGCGACTGGAAGCGCGCGGTCCGTCGACGCGACCGTTGCCACCGGCCGGCGAGTCGCGCGAGCAGCTCGAGCGCGAGCTCGATCGCGTCCAGCACGGCCTGCTCGGCGAGCGCGCGAACTTCGGCCAGCAGTTGAACTGGCTGCTGCTGTCGCAGGCGCTGCTGCTCAACGCCTTCCTGATCGTGCTCGTGTTCGGCTGGTCGACGCCGCTGCCGGGCAAGCGCGCGCTGCTGGCCGCACTGGCGCTATTCGCGGCGGCGCTGGCGATCCTGATCGTGCTCGCATTGCGCGGCACGCGCGACGCCGTGCTGTCGCTGCAGGAACTGCGCCAGACACTCGAGGCGCGACTGCACAAGGACTGCCAGCGTGCACCGCTGTTTGCGTCACGCGCACTCGTCACGCGCAGCCTCGCGACAGCCGCCGGCGGCCTGCTGCCGGTGGCGATCGTCGCCGGCTGGATCGCGCTTGCCCTGTATGCGCTCGCGGCACCGTTCGCCACGGCTTCCGCACCGCAGCGCGATCTCGGCGCGCCCACCTCGACCGCCGGTGCGCAGTCGCTCGCCCGCAGCCCGAGTCCGAACCGAGCGGCCACCGGGCAGAAGCCGGCGGCCGCACCGCCGCCAGCGCATCCGGCCACCGTCGAGCACGCCGAACCCGAACCGGTGGCGGCCGCGCACCGGCACGGTGCCAGGTGACGAGGTCGCTGTCGATCGCTGCGATCGCCGCCGCCGTGCGGGTCCGGACAACGGCCCTCAGCCGCTCGCCCAGTTCGGCCGGCGCTTGTTGAGGAAGGCGTCGACGCCTTCCTGCGCGCACTCGTCGATCATGTTGCAGGCCATCGTCTGACCGGCGAGTTGGTAGGCGGCCTCGATGCCCATCTCCGACTGGCGGTAGAAGAGGTTCTTGCCGATCGCGATCGACGCCGCCGGCTTGGCAACGATCGACTGCGCCAGCCGCGCGACCTCGGCGTCGAGCTGCTCGGCCGGCACCACGCGGTTGACCAGTCCGCGCTCGAGCGCGCCGGCCGCGTCGACGAAGTCGCCGGTGACCAGCATCTCGAAGGCCTGCTTGCGGCCGACGTTGCGCGACAGCGGCACCGCCGGCGTCGAACAGAACAGCCCGAGGTTGATGCCCGACACCGCGAACCGGGCGGCGTCCGAGGCCACCGCCAGATCGCACATCGCCACCAACTGGCAGCCGGCGGCGGTGGCGATGCCGTGCACGCGCGCGATCACCGGCTGCGGCAGGGTCTGGATCCGCAGCATCATCTGCGCGCAATCGGCGAACACCTTGCGGTAGTAGTCGAGACTCGGGTTCGCCCGCATCTGCCTGAGGTCGTGGCCGGCGCAAAACGCCTTGCCGGCGCCGCCGATCACGACCACGCGCGCGGTCGCGTCGGCCGCGACCGCCGCCAGAGCCGCCTGCAGCGCCGCCAGCATCTCCTCGGACAGCGAATTGAACTGCGCCGGGCGATTGAGCGTCAGGTGCACGACGCCGCCGTCACGCCGTTCAAGCACCAGCGGCTCGAGCCGGGTCGAGCTATCGGCTGCATTCATGGGTCGCTCCTAGACGTCGATCGCCGAGGCCGACTGGGCCTGCTGGCGCAGGATGAACTTCTGGATCTTGCCGGTGCTGGTCTTCGGCAACGGACCGAAGACGAAGTTCTTCGGCGTCTTGAAGCCTGCCAGGTGCTGGCGGCAGAAGGCGCGCAGTTCGTCGCCGCTGACGGTCGCGCCGGCGCGCAGTTCGACGAAGGCGCAAGGCACTTCGCCCCACTTCAAGTCAGGTTGCGCGACCACCGCGGCGGTCATCACCGCCGGATGCCGGTACAGGACGTCCTCGACCTCGAGCGACGAGATGTTCTCGCCGCCGGAGATGATGATGTCCTTGCTGCGGTCCTTGATGCGCAGATAGCCGTCCGGCTGCATCACCGCCAGGTCGCCGGAGTGGAACCAGCCGCCGGCGAAGGCTTCGCGCGTCGCCTGCGGATTCTTCAGATAGCCCTTCATCGTGATGTTGCCGCGGAACATCACCTCGCCGATCGTCTCGCCGTCGGCGGGCACCGGCTGCATCGACTGCGGATCGAGCACCGCGACCGCCTCGGCCATCGGATAGCGCACGCCCTGGCGGCCGTTCTTCAGCGCGCGCTCGGCGAGCGCAAGCTGCGCCCACTCGGGCTGCTTGGCGCACACGGTCGCCGGGCCGTAGACCTCGGTCAGCCCATAGACGTGCGTGAGGTCGAAGCCGAGCCGGTCCATGCCCTCGATCATCGCCGCCGGCGGTGCCGCGGCGGCGACCATCGCGTGCACCTTGTGCGCAATGCCCTGCCGCAGCTCGGCGGGCGCGTTGACCAGCATCGCGTGCACGATCGGTGCGCCGCAGTAGTGCGTGACCCGGTGCTCGCGGATCGCAGCGAAGATCGCCGCCTCCTCGACCCGCCGCAGGCACACGTGGGTGCCGGCCATCGCCGCCACCGTCCACGGGAAGCACCAGCCGTTGCAGTGGAACATCGGCAGCGTCCACAGGTAGACCGGGTGCTGCGGCATCGCCCAGACGAGGATGTTCGATACGGCATTGAGGTAGGCGCCGCGATGGTGATAGACGACACCCTTCGGATTGCCGGTCGTGCCCGAGGTGTAATTGAGCGCGATCGCATCCCATTCGTCGCCGGGGCGCGACCAGTCGAAGTCGGGCGAACCCTGTGCGATGAAGCGCTCGTAGTCGAGCGCGCCGAGACGCTCGCCGGGACCGTCGTAGATCGGATCGTCGACATCGATTACTTCGAGCTTGCGCTTCAACTGCGACACGGCGGCCGCAGCGATCGCGACGAACTCGCGGTCGACGACGAACAGCTTCGCCTCGCCGTGCTCGAGCATGAACGCCACCGAGGCGGCATCGAGCCGCGTGTTGATCGCATTGAGCACGCAGCCGGCCATCGGCACGCCGTAGTGCGCCTCGACCATCTCGGGCGTGTTGGCGAGCATCACCGCAACGGTGTCGCCGCCGCCCAGCCCGCGCTGCGCCAGCGCATGGGCGAGCCGGCGGCTGCGCGCGTAGGTTTCGGCCCAGGTGCGGCGGATCGCCCGCTCGCCGCTGCCGTGCACGACCGCCGCGAGCTGCGGATGCACGGTGCCGCTGCGCTCGACGAACGACAGCGGCGTCAGCGGCGCGAAGTTCGCCGCATTGCGTTCGAGTCCCTGATCGTAGAGGGCAGTTGTCATGGCGGATCGAGGATCGAGGATAGAGGCAGCCTGTTGCAGGCCGAGGCAGTCGGCCCCTGAGTCGTCGATTCCCTAGAGTTGCGCCAGCACCTTCAGGTGCGCGGCGACGCTACGCGCCAGCGCGCTCAGGTTGTAGCCGCCCTCGAGCGTGCTGACGATGCGGCCGCCGGCGTGCAGGTCGGCCAGTTCCATCAGGCGCCGGGTCATGTACGCGTAGTCGGATTCGACCAGGCCCATCTGGCCGAGATCGTCCTCGCGGTGCGCGTCGAAACCGGCCGAGATGAAGATCATCTGCGGCGCGAAGGCGTCGAGCGCCGGCATCCAGACCTCGTCGACCACCTGCCGCACCAGGTCGCCGCGGGTGCCAGCGGGAAGCGGCACATTGATCATGTTTTTCGCGTGACTCTCAGCGCCGGTGTACGGATAAAACGGGTGCTGGAAGAAGCTTGCCATCAGAACCCGGTCGTCGTCGGCCAGGATCTCCTCGGTGCCGTTGCCATGATGCACGTCGAAGTCGATCACCGCCACCCGCGCCAGTCCGTGCGCCGCCAGTGCGTGGCGGGCGCCGATGGCGACGTTGTTGAAGAAGCAAAAGCCCATCGCCTGCGCGTGGCGCGCATGGTGGCCGGGCGGGCGCACGGCGCAGAAGGCATTGGCCAGCTCGCCGCGCAGCACGCGGTCGGTAGCTTCGACCACGGCGCCGGCGGCACGCAGCGCCGCCTGCCACGTGCCCGGGCTCATCGACGTGTCGGGGTCGATCGAGACGTAACCCGCCTTTGGTATTCTGGCCTCGAGCTGGGCGACGTAGTCGCTGCAGTGCGCGCGTTCGAGTGCCTGGCGCGCGATCAGCGGCGCGTCGACGTGGACCAGGTGCGGCAGCAGACCGAGCGCGATCAGATGATCGTGGATCGCCGCCAGCCGCTCCGGACTCTCCGGGTGCCAGGAGCCCATTTCGTGCGCCGCGCACACGCTGTGAGTGACGTAGCCGGTGTCCACTGTCTCCCGCCCTCGCATCAAGCCGGTTGATCGCGACCGGTGCGCCGCGACGCACCGGCCGGCATGGCCTTGTCGTTTGGACCCAGTCTAATGCTAGAGAAACTGCGTACCTGCGCCGCCCAGATCGGTTCCGTGATCGTCGGCAAGGAGCTCCAGATCCGCCAGAGCCTGACCTGCCTGCTCGCCGGCGGCCACCTGCTGATCGAGGACGCGCCGGGGGTCGGCAAGACCACGCTGGCACACGCCATCGCGCTGTCGCTCGGGCTGCCGTTCCGGCGCCTGCAGTTCACCAGCGACCTGCTGCCGTCGGACGTGATCGGCGTCAGCGTCTACGACCGCAGCGACGGCCGCTTCGTGTTCCACCCGGGACCGATCTTCAGCGAGGTCCTGCTCGCCGACGAGATCAACCGCGCCAGCCCGAAGACGCAGAGCGCGCTGCTGGAAGCGATGGAGGAGGCGCAGGTTTCGGTCGACGGACTGGCGCGGCCGTTGCCGCAGCCGTTTTTCGTGATCGCCACCCAGAACCCGCTGCATCAGGTCGGCACCTTTCCGCTGCCCGAGTCGCAGCTCGACCGCTTCCTGATGTGCATCAGCCTCGGTTACCCGGACCGCGCCTCGGAGCGCGCGCTGCTCGCCGGTGCGGCGCGGCGCGACATGCTCAAGACCTTGCCACCGCTGGCGCGTCCGGCCGACCTGGTGGTGGCGCAGGACGCGGTCAAGACCGTGTTCGCCTCGGCGGCACTGCTCGACTACGTGCAGGCGCTGCTCGCGCACACGCGCGCCAGCGGCCGCTACGCCGAGGGTCTGAGCCCGCGCGCGGGTCTCGCCCTGCTCGCCGCCGGCCGCGCCTGGGCCTGGCTCGATGGCCGCGACCACCTGATCCCGGAGGACGTCCAGAACGTGCTGCCGGCGGTCGCCGGCCACCGCCTGCACGCGACCCAGCGCGAAGGCACGCGCGTGCTGCACGGCCGCGAGCTGGTGTCGCAGTTGATCGAGGCGGTCGCGGTCTAGGATCCAGGTCCGCGATCGGCAACGCCGTAGCACCATGTCGCTCACCGCCCACCCGCTCGCGCTTCGCCTCGGCGACTGGATCTCCGGCCGCTCCGGGGTCGAGCCGGGCGAAGTGCTGCTCGACCGCAAGCGCGTCTACATCCTGCCGACGCGCGCCGGCGCCGTGTTCGCGGCGGCGATGCTGGTGTTGCTCGTGGCCTCGATCAACTACGCGTTGCAACTGGGCTTCCTGCTCACGTTCTTGGCCGCCAGCATGGCGATCGTCGGCATGCACCACACGCATCGCAACCTGGCGCGCATCACGCTGCGCGCGCAGCGCGCCGACCCGATCTTCGCCGGCGATGTCGCCACCTTCGAGCTGCTGGTCGCCAACCCGACCGTCGAGCAGCGTCTGGCGCTGCACTTCGGCTTCGCGCTGCACCTGAAGCGACGCGGCGAGCGCGGGCGGCAGCGCCGCCAGGCGCCGGGGTTCTGGCTCGACCTGCCGGCGCGCGGCAGCGCGACCGCACGGCTGAGCCTGCCGACGCGCCGGCGCGGGCAACTCGCCTGCCCGCGGATCCGGGTGCAGACGAGCTTTCCCTTCGGACTGTGGCGCGCCTGGGCCTACTACGCGCCGCCGCTCACCGTCCTCGTCTATCCGACACCCGAGCAGGATGCGCCGCCGCTGCCGGTGGCCGGCGGCAGCGGTCGCGAAGGGGCGGGACTGGCGGCCAGCGGCGAGGACTTCGCCGGCGTGCGCCCATACCAGGCCGGCGATCCGCGCAAGATGATCGCCTGGCGGTTGGCGGCACGCAGCGACGAGCTGCCGGTCAAGCTGTTCGAGGCGCCCTCGGGCAGCGAGCTGCTCCTCGACTTCGAGCGCCTGCCGGCGCAACTGGACACCGAGGCGAAGCTGTCGCGCCTGACGCGCTGGCTGCTGATCGCCGAGGCGGCGCAACTGCGCTACGCGCTCGCCCTGCCGGGAGCGACGATCGAACTGGGCAGCGGCGCCGCGCACCGCGCGCGCTGCCTGGCGGCGCTGGCGCTGTTCGAGCGGTAGGGGTCGGCCATGGCCAGCGCGCCGGCAGCCACCGCCCGACCCGCACCGGGCGAGCGCCTGCGCCGGCTGCGCGACGCCACGCTGCTGCCGCAGGTGTCGAGCGCGGCGCGCGAGCGGCGCGACCTGCTGGTGCTGCTGGCCGCGCTGGCGTTCATCGTCGCGCCGCACTTCACGCACCTGCCCTGGTGGGCGACCGCGCTGCTCGTCGTGCTGTGGTTCTGGCGTGTGTGGCTGGTGCTGGCGCAGCGACCGCTGCCGGGCCGCTTTGCGATGCTGCCGCTGCTGGCGGCGGCCGCCGGCGCGGTCTGGCTCGAACACGGCACCGTCCTCGGGCGCGATGCCGGCGTCACCTTCCTGCTGATGCTGCTGGCGCTGAAGCTGCTCGAGATGCGGGCGCGGCGCGACGTGTTCGTGGTCGTGTTCCTCGCCTTCTTCATCCTGCTGACGCTGTTCCTGTTCGAACAGGGCGTGCTGGTGGCGCTGCTGTCGCTGGCCGGTGTGCTGCTGCTGTTCTTCGTGCTGGTGAGCGTCAGCCTGGAAGACGGCGACCTGCACGCGCGCGTCAAGGCGCGACTGGTCGGCCTGGTGTTCCTGAAGTCGCTGCCCCTGGCGCTGGCCCTGTTCGTGCTCTTCCCGCGCCTGGACTCGCCGCTGTGGGCACTGCCGGGCGACGTCGACGCCACCCGCACCGGACTGTCGGAGACGATGGCGCCCGGTGCCGTCGGCCGCCTGCTGCAGTCCGAGCAGATCGCCTTTCGCGTGCGCTTCGAAGGCGCGCTGCCGCCGCCCGGCGAGCTCTACTGGCGCGGACCGGTGTTCGGCGTGTTCACCGGCCGCGCCTGGCTCGGTGGCGGCGAAGCACCGGCGGCGACGCCGCCGATCGTGACGCCCGGTCAGCCGGTCTACGAGTACACGATCACGCTCGAGCCGCACCGGCGCGACTGGCTGTTCGCGCTCGAGCTGCCGATCGACCTCAGTGGCGCCGGCGAACTGGCGCCGCGCCTGCGCTCGGACGGCCAGCTCATCGCCGGCCGGGTGATCGGCGAACGCGTGCGCTACACGCTGCGTTCGGCGAGCCGCTACCGCTTCGGCCCCAATCCGACGGCGCTGGCGCCGCAGGAGGGGCTGCGGCTGCCGGCCGGCTTCAACCCGCGCACGCTCGAGCTGGCGGCGCAACTGCGTCGCGACCTCGCTGCCCAGGGCGCTGCCGGCGAGGAGGCGCTGGTGCGCGAAGTCCTGCGCCGCTTCCGCGAGCAGGGCTTCCGCTACACGCTCGAGCCGCCGCCGCTCGGACGGCACTCGGTCGACGAGTTCCTGTTCGACACCCGCGCCGGCTTCTGCGAGCACTACGCGTCGGCCTTCGTGGTCCTGATGCGCGCGCTCGAAATTCCGGCGCGCGTGGTCACCGGTTACCAGGGCGGCGAGTTCAACCCGGTCGACGGCTTTCTCACCGTGCGCCAGTCGGATGCCCACGCCTGGGCCGAGGTCTGGCTGTCGGGGCGCGGCTGGGTGCGGGTCGACCCGACCGGCGCGGTCGCCCCCGAGCGCATCGAGCGCGCCGCGCGCGGCGCGCGCGCGGCCGCGGCCGGCGGCGCGGTGTTCGGCGAGCGCACCTTCGATCTGCTGCGCGCGCTGCGCTTCCAGTGGGAGGCGATCGAGAACGGCTGGAACCAGTGGGTGCTGTCGTACACCCCCGAGCGCCAGCGCGAACTGCTGCGCCGGCTCGGGCTGGCGCCCGATACGCACACGCTGGCGCTGCTGTTCGCGGCGGTGGTCAGCACGATCCTGGCGCTGCTGGCGGTGATCTCGCTGCGCCACCGCAGCGAGCGCGACCGGCTCGGCGAACTGCTGGCGCTGGTGCGCGCGCGTCTGGCCGCCGCCGGACTCGAGGTGCCGGCGCACTTCGGTCCGCGCGCGCTCGCCGCCCACGCGCAGCCGGCGCTGGAGGCGGCGAGCGCGGCCGAGACCGGCGAGCTGGCCGCCGAGCTCGAGCGCTGGCGTTACTCGCGCGCCAGCGGCGCGCTCACCGGCCGCGCCCTGCGCGCCCTGCGCCGGCGCATTCGGCGCTATCGTCCGCGCATCGCGCGCCCACTGCCGGCGGCGCGTGTCGGGCCGGCCCGCTGAGGCGCCGGCCCGTGCTCCGTCAGGCCGTGCCCACAACCTGAGCGACTCGCCGTGCAACGTCGCACCCTGCTGCTGGCACTGGCCGCCTTCGCCGCCCCCGGCGTCGCCCGGGCCGACGCGCCTGGCTACCTGCTGCGGCCCGAGGTGCAGCAGTTGATCGACGAGGTGGTCCGCGCGCACGGCATCGACCGCGCCTGGATCGAGTCGGCGTTCGCGCAGGCGCGCTACTCGGAGCCGGCCGAGCGCCTGACCACGCCGGGCGCGGCGGCGGCGCGCAACTGGCTCACCTACCGCGAGCGCAACGTCGATCCGGTGCGCATCCGCGAGGGCGTGCGCTTCCTGCGCGCCGAGCGCGAGGCGCTGGCGCGCGCCGATCAACGCTTCGGCGTGGCCGCCGAGGTCGTGGTGGCGGTGATCGGCGTCGAGACCGTGTTCGGACGCCACACCGGCAGCCTGCGCACGCTCGACGTACTGCTCACGCTCGCCTTCGACTACACGCGGCGCGCGCCGATGTATCGCGAGGAACTGGTGCAGTTCCTGCTGCTGTGCCACGAGCAGGGCATCGATCCGCTGGCACTGCGCGGCTCGTTCGCCGGTGCGCTCGGATTGCCGCAGTTCATGCCCGGGTCGATCCGCCGCTGGGCGGTCGACTTCGACGGCAACGGCCGCGTCGACCTCGCCGCCAGCCGGGCCGACTCGATCGGCTCGGTCGCCAACTTCCTCGCCGAGCACGGCTGGCGGCGCGATCTGCCGCTGCAATTTCGCGCCAGCGCCGACCGCGAGATCTTCGACACGCTCGGCCGTGGCATCGTCGCCCTGCACGCCTGGCGCGACGTCGCCGCGCTCGGCGTGCGCATCGACGGCGAACTCGAGCCGCAAACGCGGGTGCTGCTGATCGATCTGCCGTGGCGCCGCGCCACGGGCGAAGAAGGCGTCGACTATCGCCTCGGCACCGTCAACCTGCAGGCGCTGCTGCACTACAACCGCAGCTACTTCTACGCCGCCGCGGTCGCCGATCTGGCGCAGGCGGTGAGCCTGCGCGCCACCGCCTAGGCGCCGCGCAGTACTACTCGTCGACCAGCCGATTCAACTGCTGCGGGTCGACGCGCGGCGCCGTCAGCTCCTCCATCGCGATGCCGCTGCGCGTCAGTGCCGCCTTCAGCCGCTCGATCTCCTGCTGCTGGGCGGCGGCGTAGTCGATCAGCCCGTGCAGCGCCTTGGTCAGCGGATCGTCGCCCTCGGCGCCGATCCCGTAGGCGGAGAACCCCATCCGGTTGGCCGCCGCCTCGCGCTCGGCGTCGAGCTCCTTGTGCAGGATCCGCGCCGGATTGCCGACCGCGGTGGCGCCGGCCGGCACCTCCTTGACCACCACCGCGTTCGAGCCGATGCGGGCGCCGTCGCCGACGCAGAAGCCGCCGAGCAGCTTGGCGCCGGCGCCGACGATCACGCCGCGGCCAAGGGTCGGATGGCGCTTGGCGCCGCGCGCCAGCGACGTGCCGCCGAGCGTGGCGCCGTGATAGATCGTGCAGTCGTCGCCGACCTGCGCGGTCTCGCCGATCACCACGCCCATGCCGTGATCGATGAACACGCGCCGGCCGATCTGCGCCGCCGGATGGATCTCGATGCCGGTGAGCCAGCGCGCCAGATGCGAGACGAAGCGGCCGAACCAGCGCAGACCGAAACGCCAGCAGACATGCGCGAGGCGATGCAGCCACAGCGCATGCAGCCCCGGATAGCAGGTCAGGATCTCCCACGCCGTGCGCGCCGCCGGATCGCGCTCGCGGATGCAGGCGATGTCCTCGCGCAGGCGGTCGAACATGGACAGGGCTCGAGTGACGGAGGCGCGATTCTACGGCGCGAGCGCGCCTCGCTCGCGGCCACGGCCGTGGCTCAAACGCCGCGCTTGCCGCCGATGCGCTCGCGCCTGGGCCGCTCGAGCGCGGCGCAGATGCCGCGCAGCAGGTCGAGCTCGGCATCGCTCGGCCGCGCGCGCGCGAACAGACGGCGCAGGCGCGGCATCAGCTTCTTCGGTGCCGCCGGATCGAGAAAGCCGCTGGCGACAAGCGCCCGCTCCAGGTGCTCGTAGAACGACTCGAGCCGATCGACGCTCGCCGCCGGCTCCTCCTCGAAGCGCGCCAGGCGTGCGCCGGCGCCGCCGGCCAGGGCGAGTCGCAGCTCGTAGGCGGCCACCATCACCGCCTGCGCTAGGTTGAGCGATCCGTGGCGCGCATCGGCGGCGATCGCGCACAGCCGCTGGCACTGCCCGACCTGGTCGTTGGTCAGCCCCGAGCGTTCGGCTCCGAACACCAGGGCGACCTCGGCGCCGTCGCACGCCAGCTCGCGCGCGGCGATCGCCGCCGCCTGGCGCAGCTCGACCAGCGGCGGCCCGAACTGGCGTTCGTAACCGCTCATCGCGAAGGCCAGCGACACCCCGGCCAGCGCCTCGGCGAGCGTCTCGTGCCGGCGCGCCGCCGCCAGCAGGTCGGCGCCGTGGGTGGCGAGCGCCAGCGCCTCGGCGTCGGTGGCGAACGAGGCGCAGCGCGGTGCCACCAGGTGCAGTTGCGCGAAGCCCATCGCCTTGAGCGCGCGCGCGGCGGCGCCGATGTTGCCCGGGTGGCTGGTGTCGACCAGCACGAAGCGCAGGCGTTGACTTGCGGCTGGGTTCAGGAAGGCTCCGCGTCGCAGGCGGGACGTCGCGAGCCGCGCCCCGTACAATCCCGGCCAGTCTAGCGACGCCGAGCGCGCGCGCTCGATCGCCCGCCGCCGCTCCTTTCCCCGCCGCTTCCCATGCATCCGATGCTCAACACGGCCGTCAAGGCCGCGCGCAAGGCCGGTTCGATCATCAACCGCGCCAGCCTCGATCTCGACCTGATCAAGGTCTCGTCCAAGGGCCGCAGCGACTTCGTCACCGAAGTGGACCGCGCCGCCGAGGCGGCGATCATCGACACCTTGAAGCGCGCCTACCCGGAGCACGAGATCCTGGCCGAGGAGTCCGGCGCCAGCAAGGCCGGCGGCGGCGAGTACACGTGGATCATCGATCCGCTCGACGGCACCACCAACTTCATCCACGGCTTTCCCCAGTACGCGGTGTCGATCGGCCTGCAGCACCGGGGCGTGATCACGCAGGCGCTGGTCTACGACCCGACGCGCAACGAGCTGTTCACCGCCTCGCGCGGGCGCGGCGCCTTCCTCGATGACCGTCGCATCCGCGTCTCGCGTCGCACGAAGCTTGCCGAGTCGCTGATCGGCACCGGCTTCCCGTTCCGCCAGCTCGACCACCTCGACGAATACGTGCGGATGTTCAAGCTGATCACCGAGCGCACCGCCGGCATCCGCCGTCCGGGGGCGGCGGCGCTCGATCTCGCCTACGTCGCCTGCGGCCGCCTCGACGGCTTCTGGGAGTTCGGCCTGTCGCCGTGGGACATCGCCGCCGGCAGCCTGCTGATCATCGAGGCCGGCGGCCTGATCGGCGACTTCGACGGCGCGGCCGACTACCTGAACTGCGGCCACGTGGTGTGCGGCGCGCCCAAGGTGTACCCGCAACTTCTGGCCCTGGTGCAGGAAGTGCACCAGCGCGGCGCCGTCGCCGATCGAGTCGGCGACCGCCTCTAGTGCGCGCGGCGCTCGGCGCCACGCATCGCCCCCGGATCCGCGCGCGCCCCGGCTGCGCACCGCCCGCCGCAGCGACCGCTTCGCCTTCGACCGCGACCATGTCGAACGCCGAGCACACGCCGATGATCCAGCAGTACCTGCGCCTGAAGGCGCAGCATCCGGATCTGCTGTTGTTGTACCGGATGGGCGACTTCTACGAGCTGTTCTACGACGACGCCGAGCGCGCCGCGCGCCTGCTCAACATCACCCTCACCCGCCGTGGCGTCTCGGCCGGGGCGCCGATCCCGATGGCCGGGGTGCCGGCGGTGTCGGTCGAGCAGTACCTGGCGCGGCTGGTCAGGCTCGGCGAATCGGTGGCGATCTGCGAGCAGATCGGCGATCCGGCCACCGCCAAGGGGCCGGTCGAGCGCAAGGTGGTGCGCATCGTCACCCCGGGCACGGTGACCGACGCCGGACTGCTCAGCGCCAAGGCCGACGCCACTCTGGCGGCGCTGCATGTCGACCGCCGGCGCGGTGTCGCCGGGCTCGCCTGGCTCGTGCT
>Ga0208100_100210_pt1 | contig 24753 bp, 23 predicted proteins | sample SubbioR11_8A_Aug_FD_184817 | JGI IMG/M metagenome (GOLD analysis project Ga0208100, IMG submission 184817) | Serpentinite rock and fluid subsurface biosphere microbial communities from McLaughlin Reserve, California, USA - CR11_8A_Aug (SPAdes) | ecosystem: Environmental > Terrestrial > Deep... | reverse complement strand
GGCGAGCCGATCGGCACCCAGTTGACGGCGGCGACCGCCGTGCTCACCGCGCGCAAGCAGTGGCTGGCCGATCACCTGCAGACGCGCGGACGTCTGGTGATCGACGCCGGCGCCGCCCGCGCTCTGGCCGCCGGTGGCAAGAGTCTGCTGCCGATCGGCGTGGTCGAGGTCAAGGGCGAGTTCGCGCGCGGCGATGTGGTCGTATGCGTCGGTCGCGACGGGCGCGAGGTGGCACGCGGTCTGGTCAACTACAGTGCCGAGCAGGCGCGTCAGATCGCCGGCCGGCCGACCTCGGAGATCGAGACGCTGCTCGGCTTCATCGAAGAGCCCGAACTCATTCACCGTGACAATCTGGTGCTGAGCTGAATGCTCAGCGCCAGATTGCGTCGCAGACTAACCTGCCGCAGGCAGGTTAAGGCGGCGCAGCCGCCGGTCGCAGACACAACCGCCGCGAAGCGGCTTGGCATCGTGCTGAGCTGAATGCTCAGCACCAGGTTGTGCCGAGCTGAGATCGGCGCCCGCTAGCCGATGCCGTCGGCTGGCACCGAGCGCTCCTGCGGTGACGACGCGGTGTCGGCGGTGGGCGCCGGCGGCGCCGCACGGCGCGTGCCGTGCACGAGATAGCGCGACAGTTCGTGCAGCGCCTGCTGATAGACCGCGCGCTTGAATTCGATCACTGCGTCGAGCGGCACCCAGTAGGCGTGCCAGCGCCAGGCGTCGAACTCCGGCTTGTCGGTGCGGCGCAGGCAGACGTCGGTGTCGCGCCCGGTCAGGCGCAACAGGTACCAGATCTGCTTCTGGCCGCGATAGCTGCCGCGCAGCTCGCGCCGCATCCACTGCTCGGGCACCTCGTAGCGCAACCACTCGCGCGTGCGGCCGACGATCTTCACGTGCTCGGGCCTGAGGCCGACCTCCTCGTACAGCTCGCGGAACATCGCCTGCGCGGGCGATTCGCCGGGCTTGATCCCGCCCTGCGGGAACTGCCAGGAGTGCTGCCTGACCCGTTTGCCCCAGAAGACCTCGTCGCGGTGATTGAGCAGGATGATGCCGACATTCGGGCGGAAACCGTCCTTGTCCAGCATGCCACCACCTGAAGCCTTATCATCTGTGGCCGATTATATGACCGGCCCGTCACGCAGGAGCGCGCTGGCGCTGGCGCGCCGGGCTCTCCAATGCGATGCGGGCCTCCCAGTTCTTTCTGTCGACACTCAAGGAAGCGCCGGCCGACGCCGAAGTCGTCAGCCACCGGCTGATGCTGCGCGCCGGCATGATCAAGAAGGTCGCCGCCGGCATCTACAGCTACCTGCCGATCGGCCTGCGCTCGATCCGCAAGATCGAGGAGATCGTGCGCCAGGAGCTGGTGCGCGCGGGCGCGGTCGAGTTGCTGATGCCGGTGGTGCAGCCGGCCGAGCTGTGGATGGAGTCGGGCCGCTGGTACAAGATGGGGCCGGAGCTGCTGCGCGTGAAGGACCGGCACGACCGCGACTTCGTCATCCAGCCGACCTCGGAGGAGGTCATCGCCGACATCGCGCGCGAGGCGCTGCGAAGCTACAAGCAACTGCCGGTGAACTTCTTCCACATCCAGACCAAGTTCCGCGACGAGCGCCGGCCGCGCTTCGGCGTGATGCGGGCGCGCGAGTTCACGATGAAGGACGCCTACTCCTTCGATCGTGACGAGGCGAGCGGCATGACGAGTTATCGCGCGATGTTCGATGCCTACGAGCGCATCTTCACGCGCATGGGTCTGCGCTTCCGTGCGGTCGCGGCCGACACCGGCAACATCGGCGGCCATGCCAGCCATGAGTTCCAGGTGATCGCCGACACCGGCGAGGACGCGATCGCCTACTGCGCGACCTCGGATTACGCCGCCAACCTCGAGCTGGCCGAGGCGCTGCCGCTGATTGCGCACCGCGCGCCGGCGTCGCAGTCGCTGGCGCGCACGCCGACGCCGGGCAAGGAGAAGTGCGAGGACGTGGCGGCGTTGCTCGGACAGCCGCTGGCGCGCACCGTGAAGTCGATCGTGCTCGCCGTCGACCGGCGCGACCGGACCGTACCGCAGTCGGCCGACCTCTGGCTGCTGCTGCTGCGCGGCGACCACGAATTGAACGAAGTCAAGGCGAGCAAGGTGCCGGGCCTGAACGAGGGCTTCCGCTTCGCTACCGAGGCGGAGATCGGCGCCGTTTTCGGTTGCCGGCCCGGCTACCTCGGACCGATCGGCACGCGTGCTCCGGTCACGGTGGTCGCCGATCGCACGGTTGCGCACATGAGCGACTTCATCTGCGGCGCCAACGAGGAGGGCTACCACCTGACCGGCGTCAACTGGGGGCGCGATCTGCCCGAGCCGATCGTCGCCGACCTGCGCAACGTGGTCGCCGGCGACCCGTCGCCCGACGGCCAGGGCGTGCTCGCGATCCAGCGCGGCATCGAGGTCGGCCACGTGTTCGCCGGGCTGCCCTATGCCGAGTCGATGAACCTCTCGTACACCGACGAGAAAGGGCAGTTGCGGCCGATGGTGTTGGGCTGTTACGGCATCGGCATCACGCGCCTGCTCGGCGCCGCCATCGAACAGAACCACGACGACAAGGGAATCATCTGGCCGCAGGCGATCGCGCCGTTCAGCGTGGCCGTCTGTCCGATCAACTATCGGCAGTCGGCGGCGGTCAGGCAGGCGGCCGATGCGCTGTACGAGGAACTGCGCGCCGCCGGCATCGACGTGATTCTCGACGACCGCGGCGAACGCCCGGGGGCGATGTTTGCCGACTGGGAGTTGATCGGCGTCCCGCACCGGTTCACGCTCGGCGAGCGCGGGTTGAAGACCGGCGAGGTCGAGTACGTGGCGCGCCGGCAGCTGCAGCCCGTCATGGTGCCGTTCGCGCAGGCCTCGGCCACCTTGCGCGACCAGACCGACCGCTAGGCCGGAGCCGATGAGGGACGGTCGGCGCGCGCTGCTCATGGTGTCGCTCGCCGCCGTCGCGTGGCTGGCGCTGCCGCGCCCGAGCCGTGCCGGCGACCAGCGCTACGAACCCCTGGCCGATGCGGTGCGAACGGCACTGGCGGCGCAGATCGCCGATGCCCGACCGCCGGTGCGCAGTTTCGACGAGGCGCAGGAGCGGGTCGCGTTCGCCCACTGGCTGGCCGAGATGTCGGCGCGACTGCGTGGCCGCAAGGCCGACGACCGCACGCGCGTCGAGTTCCTGCGCACGCTCGACTATGAGTGCATTCGCGCCGGACTGGACCGGCAGATGGTGCTGGCGCTGATCCAGGTCGAGAGCAACTTCCGCCGCTACGCGATCTCCAGCGCCGGTGCCCGCGGCTACATGCAGGTGATGCCATTTTGGACCCGGGTGATCGGCGACGGCAACCCGCGCCGCCTGTTCGAGATGCGCACCAACCTGCGCTACGGCTGCGTGATCCTGCGCCACTACATCGACCTCGAGCGCGGCGATCTGTTTCTTGCGCTCGGTCGCTACAACGGCAGTCGCGGCCGCGCCGAGTATCCGAACGCCGTGTACGCGGCGTGGAACGGCCGCTGGCGCTACGAACCGGCGCCGCGCGCCTGATGAACCGCGGGCTTGCGCGCCGGCGCCGTCGGCGCGGCGTCGCTACCGGCGCGGCAGCCCCGGCGCCGCCCCGCGCAGTCCGCCCAGACCGCGCATCATCTTCGCCAGTCCGCCCTTCTTCATCTGCTTCATCATCGCCTGCATCTGCTCGAACTGGCCGAGCAGGCGGTTGACCTCCTGCACCGGCACACCGCTGCCGCTGGCGATCCGGCGTTTGCGCGAAGCCTTGATCAGCTCCGGTCGGGCGCGCTCCTGCGGGGTCATCGCATTGATGATCCCTTCCAGCCGGCGGATCTGGCGCTCGGCGTCCTTGTCGTTGACCTGGGCCGCCGCCTGCGCGAACTGGGTCGGCAGCTTCTCCAGCATGCCCGACAGGCTGCCCATCTTGCGCATCTGGCCGATCTGCTGGCGGAAGTCGTTGAGGTCGAAGCGGTCGCCCGACTGCATCTTGCGGGCGAACTGCTCGGCCTGCCTGACGTCGATCGACTTTTGCACGTCCTCGACCAGCGCCACGATGTCGCCCATGCCCAGTACGCGCCCGGCCATGCGCTCGGCATCGAAGCGCTCCAGGCCGCTGAGCTTCTCGGCCACGCCGACGAACTTGATCGGCCGGCCGGTGACGTGGCGTACCGACAGCGCCGCGCCGCCGCGCGCGTCGCCGTCGAGCTTGGTCAGGATCACGCCGGTCAGCGGCAGGCGCTCGGCGAAGGCGCGCGCGGTGTTGACCGCGTCCTGGCCGAGCATCGCGTCGACCACGAACAGAGTCTCGACCGGCTTGAGCGCCGCGTGCAGGGCGGCGACTTCCTGCATCATCGCCTCGTCGATCGCCAGCCGTCCGGCGGTGTCGACGATCACCACGTCGAACAACTGCCGGCGCGCCTGATCGAGCGCGCGCAGCGCGATCTCGACCGGCCGCTCGTCCGGTGTGCTGCCGCAGACGCTGGCGCCGGCCTGCGTGGCGACGGTCTTCAACTGCTCGATCGCCGCCGGTCGGTAGACGTCGGTCGAGACCGCGAGCACCTTCTTGCGCCGTTCTTCGATCAGCCACTTGGCGAGCTTGGCGGCGCTGGTGGTCTTGCCCGCCCCCTGCAGGCCGGCGAGCAGGATCACCGCCGGCGGCTGCGTAGCCAGACTCAGTTCGCGCTCGGCGGCCGGCAACTGGCTGCCCATCAGGCGCGCCAGTTCCTTGTGGACGACGCCGACCAGCGCCTGCCCGGGGGTCAGGCTGCCGATCACATCCTCGCCGAGCGCCTGGTCCTTGACCGCGGCGATGAACTCGCGCACCACCGGCAGCGCGACGTCGGCTTCCAGCAGCGCCAGGCGCACTTCGCGCAGCATCTCCTGCATGTTCTCTTCGGTCAGGCGCGCCTGGCCGCGCATCTGCTTGACGACGCGGGCGAGCTTTTCGGTCAACTGCTCGAGCATCTGGAGCCGGGAGGCTGAGGAGGAGGAAGCGCGCCGGTCGGCGACCGGCGGCGGCGCTCGCTGCGTGCTATATACGTGCGCCTATGCACGGCTTCGCATTTTACGTCGCCGCCCACGTTCTGATCGCAGCCCTGTATCTGCTGCTGGCGCAGCGGGTCTGGGCGTCGCTTGCCTTGGACGCCGACGCTCACGGTGGCGCCCGGCTGCATCGCTGGGGGCTGCCGGCGGTGGCGCTCGGCCACGGCGCGCTGGTCCTGACCGGCGCCCTGGGCGGCGATGTGTTCCGCTTCGGCTTCGCACTCGCCTTGTCGGCGACGCTGTGGCTGACGGTGCTGATCCTGTGGTTCGAGGGCTTCTTCGTGCCGCTGCGCGGTCTGCTGCCGCTGGTGCTGCCGGCGGCGGCGGTCGCGACGCTGCTGCCGCTGCCGTTTCCCGGCACCGTGGTGGCCGCCGATCGCACGCTCGGTTTCGAACTGCATCTGCTGGCGGCGATCCTCGCTTACAGCCTGCTCACGATCGCCGCCCTGCATGCGACGCTGATGGCGGCGCTGGACCGGCAACTGCATCGCGGCGTCGGCGGCGAGCGCGGCGAGCCGAGCCGGCTGTTCCGCCACATCCCGCCGCTGCTGGCGATGGAGCGGCTGCTGTTCCGGCTGATCGGCGCCGGCTTTGCGCTGCTGACCGTCACCGTGGCCTCGGGCCTGCTGTTCTCGGAGTATCTGTTCGGCCGCGCGCTGCGCTTCGAGCACAAGACGGTGTTCGCGCTCGCCGCCTGGCTGATCTTCGGCGGACTGCTTGCCGGCCGGCTGGTGTTCGGCTGGCGCGGCCGCGTGGCGCTGCGCTGGACGCTCGCCGGCTTCGCGATGCTGCTGCTCGCCTACGTCGGCAGCCGCTTCGCGCTCGAGGTGGTGTTCGGTCGCGGGTGAACGCGCAGGCGCCACGGTGCGCCAGGGGTGCGGATCGACATGGGACGAATCTTCTTCTTCTTTGTGCTGCTGCTGGCGGTCTACGTCGGCTGGCGTTGGTGGCGCGCGCAGCGAGGTCGCCTCGGCGCCGGCGAGCGACCGGCGGTGCGCGGTGCCGAGTCGATGGTCCGCTGCGAGGTCTGCGGTCTGAACCTGCCGCAGTCGGACGCGCTGCCGGCGCCGGATGCCGAACCGCGGCGCTGGTACTGCTGCGAGGAGCACCGGCGACAGGCCTTGGGCGATGGCCAGCCGCGCTGAGATCGGCGACCGCGCCCCGGCAGCGATCATGAGCGACACCGGCGCCGCACTCCGTACCTCGCCGCACGACGCACCGTGGCGAACGCTGCAGTACTTCGCCCTGGCGCGGGTGCTGGTCGCCAGCAGCCTGTTGCTGATCGTCACCGCGCTCGGCGGCGCGCCCGGCCTCGGCGCCGGTCTGGGCGCCGCCCTGCCGTTGTCGATCGTCTACCTTGGCGCGGCCAGTCTGCTGGCGCTGGCGGCGCTCTACCTGCACCGCAACTTCGGGGCGCAGTTGGTGGGGCAACTGGCCACCGATCTCGTGGTCATCAGCGCGCTGGTGGTGCTAGGAGGCGGCCTGCGCGGCGGCGTCATGGTGCTGTACTTGCTGCCGCTTGCCGGCGCCTCGCTGCTGCTGCCGACCAACGCCGCGTTCTTCGTCTGCGCGATCGCGGTGCTGGTCCTGCTGGCCGATGGCGTGCTGCGCTCGCTCGCCGGCCAGCCGACCGAATCGACCCTGTTCCAGACCGGCCTGTACGGCGCGGCCCTGTTCGCGATCACCGGCCTGCTGCGGCTGCTGTCGGCGCGCCTGGCAGTGCAGGAGCGCTTGGCGCTGGCGCGCGGGCGCGATCTCGAAAGCCAGCTCGAGATCAACCGCCTCGTGATCGCGCAGATGGAGCAGGGCGTGCTCGTGGTCGACGCCGACACCCGCGTGCGTGCCAACAACCGCGCTGCGCGGCGCATGCTCGGCCTGCCCGCCGACGCGCAACTGACGGGCCGGCAGCTACTCGACTTCAATGCCGTGCGTCCGCTGGCGCAGGCATTCCTGCGCTGGCGCGAAGCGCAGCGCGCCAGCGGCTCCTGGTCGAATTCGGTGCTGCAGCCGATCGTCGCCGGCCAGCATGCACTGCCCGATCTGCAGTTGCGGGCGCGCTTCGCCCGCCCGCCGGGTGAGGAAAGCGACGAGTTCGTGGTGTTTCTCGACGACGTGCGCGAGGTCGAGGAGCGCGCGCAGCAGCTCAAGCTGGCATCGATGGGTCGGCTGACCGCCTCGATCGCGCACGAGATCCGCAATCCGCTGGCGGCGATCGCCAACGCCGGACAGCTGCTCGCCGAGGACGCGCGCGAGCCGCTGCAGAAGCGCCTGGCCGGAATCGTCGGCGAGAACACGCAGCGCCTGAGTCGTCTGGTCGATGACGTCCTGCGCGTGGCGCGGCGCGAGTCGCCGCTTGGCGACGAGATCGAACTCGGCGGCTTCGTGCGCGAGTGGCTCGCCGAGTTCGAGCGCGACCGCGGGCTGCACCCGGGCCAGATTGTGGTCGAGGCCGAAGCCGACCTGCGCGTCAAGTTCGAGCTGTCGCACCTGCGCCAGGTGCTGTTCAACCTGGTCGACAACGCCTTGCGCTACGCCAGCGGGCGGCGCGCCGCCGTCAGAATCGTCGCCGAGCGGGCGGTCGACGACGGCGGTCGCGTGCGCCTGTGGGTGTTCGACGACGGGCCGGGAATCGCCGCCGACGCGCGCTCGACCCTGTTCGAGCCGTTCTACACGACGCGCACCGGCGGCACCGGCCTGGGGCTGTACATCGCGCGCGAGTTCTGCCTCGCCAATCGCTGCGAGCTGGTCTACACGGGCCGGCGCGAGCTCGACGGCGCCACGCGCGATGGCTTCGTGGTGCGCTTCGTTCGCCGTGCGATCAGCGGCGCCGAGGACATCGGCTTCCTCGATACCATTCCGATGCCATGAGCGCTACCACTGGCTCGGCCGGCAACCACGGCGCCGGCGATGCGGCTCGACGCACGCCGGCGGTGCTGGTGGTCGACGACGAGGCCGACCTGCGCGAGCTGTTCGCGCTGACGTTGGTGCGGCTCGGCCTCGACGTCGATGGCGCCGAATCGCTCGCCGCCGCGCGCGCGCTGCTCGAGCGCAGTCGCTATGCGCTGGTGCTGACCGACATGCGGCTGCCCGACGGCACCGGCCTTGATCTGGTGCGCGACGTCTCGCAGGGCAAGTGGCGCGAAGCGCCGCCGATCGCCGTGATCACCGCCTACGGCAGCGCCGAGAACGCGGTCGCGGCCCTGAAGGCAGGCGCCTTCGACTACCTGACCAAACCGGTCGATCTCGAGCAATTGCGGCTGCTGGTGCGCTCGGCTCTGCGCGAAGGGCCGGGACGGCATGGCCGCACCGACAGCGGCAGCGTGCGCGCGCCGGCGCTGGCCCGGCTGCTGGGCGCGTCCTCGCAGATGCAGCAGCTGCGGGCAATGATCGAGCGTCTCGGTCACAGCATGGCGCCGGTGGCGATCCGCGGCGAGTCGGGCAGCGGCAAGGAGCTGGTGGCGCGGGCGATTCACGAGTGCTCGGCGCGCCATGCCGCACCGTTCGTTGCCGTCAACTGCGGCGCCATTCCGGAGGCACTGATGGAGGCCGAGTTCTTCGGCTACCGGCGCGGTGCCTTCACCGGTGCCGAACGCGATCGCGACGGTTTCTTCCAGGCCGCCGCCGGCGGCACGCTGTTCCTCGACGAGGTGGCCGAACTGCCGCTGCCGATGCAGGTCAAGCTGCTGCGCGCGATCCAGGAGCGGCGCGTGCGCCAGGTCGGTGCCACCGCCGAGGTGCCGGTCGATGTCCGGCTGCTGAGCGCCACCCATCAGGATCTGACGAAGCTCGCCGCCAGCGGTCGATTCCGGCAGGATCTGTTCTACCGCCTGCACGTGATCGAGCTGCGGGTGCCGAGCCTGCGGGAGCGCGCCGAGGACATTGCGCTGATCGCCGATGCCCTGCTGGCGCGCATCGCCGAACGCAGCGGCGCCGCGCCGGCGCGGCTGTCGCCGGCCGCCGAACAGGCGCTCGCGCGCCACCCGTTTCCGGGCAACGTGCGCGAGCTGGAAAACGTGCTCGAGCGTGCGATGGCTCTCGCTCCCGGTTCGTGGCTGGAGCCGATCGACCTGATGTTGCCGCAGGCTGAGGTCGATCTGCTGCTTGAAGCAGAGCCGGCCGAGGTCGACCGGGCCGCGCCCGGCGAGCCGACGACCGAATCGGCGCCGACCGCCGTCAACGCCGCAGCGCTGGCACCCCAGCCGGCGAGCGCGCTGGTGGCGCCGCGCGGCGGCGATGCCGTGCCCGCCGACCTGACCGCCTATCTGGACGGCGTCGAACGCGAGGCGATTCGCGCCGCCCTGGCGCGCACCGGGCACAACCGCACGGCGGCCGCGCAACTGCTCGGGCTGACCTTCAGGCAGCTGCGGTACCGGATGCAGCGGCTCGGGCTGCGTTGACTGCGCCGATGGCTGCGCGCCGGCGCCTGACCGCGACCGCCCGCGCGCGCGGCCGTCGCGCCGGGTCCAACCCCGCCGCAGTGGTCGCCGCGCCGGCGCGATGTTGGACTCGGCGCGCGCGCGCCGTGCGCACCGCGCATCGACGGCACGGCGCGCGCAAGAGCCGATGAGCGACGAGCTTCGGGTCGGCGCCGACGGCTGGCTCGCCGGTGTCGAGCGGCTGGCCTCGCCGAACTGCGATCGGCGCCCGCCGGGAGGCGCGATCGACTTGATACTGATCCACAACATCAGTCTGCCGCCGGGAGTCTTCGGCGCTGGCCACGTGCAGCGGCTGTTCAGCAACACGCTGCCGGTCGGCCTGCATCCCTTTCTCGACCAGCTCGGACAGGTGCGCGTGTCGGCGCACTTCCTGATCGAGCGTGGCGGGCACATCACCCAGTTCGTCGCCTGCGGCGACCGTGCCTGGCACGCGGGCGAGTCCCGGCTGGGTGCGCGCAGCGGCTGCAACGACTTCGCCATCGGCATCGAACTGGAAGGTTCGGACTTCGTGCCGTTCACCGATGCTCAGTACCAGTCGCTCGAGGCGCTGGCGTCGGTGCTGATCACCGCCTACCCGATCGTCGCCGCGCACGCCCACAGCGAGGTCGCGACCGGACGCAAGACCGACCCCGGGCCGTTCTTCGACTGGCAGCGGGCGCCGGCACTGGCGCGCCTGCGCCGGCGCCGCGGCTGAGGCCGGCGCCGCCGCCTTCTACCGGCGCAGCGGCCGCGGCCGCAGGTTCCGCCGCCGCCACCGGCCGGCGTCAGAACGAGATTTCGGTTGAGTTTTGCCCATCCCTTACCTATCATCGCCTCGCACTAGCGGTTGTGCAGTATCGTGCTGCAGATACAAGATGTTGAGGTCGAAGATGACCTCGCTTCAGTCAGGCGAGAGGGCGGCGGCTGGTCGGCCGCGGGCTGGGCCGGATGCACTGAACCGACGGCTGCAGCCGCGTGCGATCGGCTCATCGACATCTGGTGGCGATCGGAAGTTCAGATCAAGATTTTGTGGTGCGTTCTGCAGTCGGCGGCGCAGCGCACGCATCCGGGGACCGCGGCTCGGGAGGTCGAATGCAGGTTCGTGAAGCGCGCACAACCGCCATCGGCGCGGCCGCCGGCGCCGCGGCGCCGCCGAGGGCGCCGCTGATGACCGCCGGCGGCGCGCTGGCGGTCACTCTGTCCGACTACAAGGTGATCCGCCGCAACGGCGCGGTCGTGCCTTTCGAGCCGGCCAAGATCGCGCTGGCGATGACCAAGGCCTTCCTTGCGGTGCGCGGCGGCCAGGGGGCGGCCTCGGCGGCGGTGCGCGAGCAGGTCGAGAAACTGACTGCGAACGTGGTCGCTTCGCTGCAGCGCCGGTATCCGGCGGGCGGCTCGATCCACATCGAGGCGGTGCAGGATCAGGTCGAACTGGCGCTGATGCGCGACGGCGCCCACGATGTCGCACGCGCCTATGTTCTGTATCGAGAGCGTCGTGCCCAGGAGCGGGCCGCAAGGGCCGCCGACCGAAAGGCGCCGCCGCTGACGATGGTCGACAACGGCGCGCGAGTGCCGCTCGACCTGGCGCGGATCCGCGCCCTGATCGATTCCGCCTGCGTCGGGCTCGGCGATCAGGTCGCGGCCGAGACGATCCTCGCGGCGACGGTGGAGAATCTCTATGACGGCGTGCCGCTCGACGAGGTCTACAAGTCGGCGATCCTGGCGGCGCGCGCTCTGCTCGAGCAGGATCCGGCCTACTCCTACGCCACCGCCCGCCTGCTGCTGCACACGATGCGCCGCGAGGCGCTCGGCGAGGAGCTGACTTGCGCGCAGATGGCGACGCGCTACGCCGAGTACTTCCCCGGGTTCATCCGCTCTGGCATCGAGGCCGAGCTGCTCGACGAGCGGCTGGCGCAGTTCGACCTCGCGCGACTGGCGCTCGCGCTCCTGCCGGAGCGCGACCTGCAGTTCGACTACCTCGGACTGCAGACCCTGTACGACCGCTACTTCCTGCACCACCAGGGCCGCCGCTTCGAGCTGCCGCAGGCGTTTTTCATGCGGGTGGCGATGGGACTGGCGCTCAATGAGATCGACCGCGAGGCGCGCGCGATCGAGTTCTACCGGGTCCTGTCGAGCTTCGACTTCATGAGTTCGACGCCGACCCTGTTCAACAGCGGCACCCGTCACTCGCAGCTTTCCTCGTGTTACCTGAGCACGGTGGCGGACGACCTCGAAGGCATCTACGAGGCGATCAAGGAAAACGCGCTGCTCGCCAAGTACGCCGGCGGGCTCGGCAACGACTGGACGCCGGTGCGCGCGCTCGGCGCCCACATCAAGGGAACGAACGGCAAGAGCCAGGGCGTGGTGCCGTTCCTGAAGGTCGTCAACGACACCGCGGTCGCGGTCAACCAGGGCGGCAAGCGCAAGGGCGCGGTGTGCTGCTATCTGGAGACCTGGCACCTCGACATCGAGGAGTTTCTCGAGCTGCGCAAGAACACCGGTGACGACCGCCGCCGCACGCACGACATGAACACCGCGAACTGGATTCCGGACTTGTTCATGAAGCGGGTGATCGAGGGCGGCGACTGGACGCTGTTGTCGCCGTCCGACTGCCCCGATCTGCACGACAAGTTCGGGCGCGCCTTCGAAGAGGCCTACCTGCGCTATGAAGAGCAGGTCGCCCGCGGTGAGCTCAAGCTGTTCAAGAAGATGCCGGCGGCGCAGCTCTGGCGCAAGATGCTGTCGATGCTGTTCGAGACCGGGCACCCGTGGATCACGTTCAAGGACGCCTGCAACGTGCGCTCGCCGCAGCAGCACGCCGGCGTGATCCACGGCTCGAACCTGTGCACCGAGATCACGCTCAACACCTCGGCGGCCGAGATCGCGGTCTGCAACCTCGGCTCGGTCAACCTGCCGGCGCACATGAAGGCCGACGGCGGCGGCGGCTTCGAGCTCGACCACGCCAAGCTGAAGACGACGATCGGCACGGCGATGCGGATGCTCGACAACGTCATCGACATCAACTACTACGCGGTGCCGAAGGCGCGCAACTCGAATCTGCGCCATCGCCCGGTCGGGCTCGGCATCATGGGCTTCCAGGACTGCCTGCACCTGCTGCGCACACCGTACGCGTCGCAGGCTGCGGTCGAGTTCGCCGACCGCAGCCAGGAAGCCGTCTGCTACTACGCCTACTGGGCCTCGACCGAGCTGGCGCAGGAGCGCGGCCGCTATTCGACCTTCGCCGGCTCGCTGTGGGACCGCGGCATCCTGCCGCAGGACACGCTGGCGCTGCTGGCCGAGAGCCGCGGCGCCTGGCAGGGGCAGGGGGACGCCTCAACCCCTTTGGTCGACGGCGACCGGTCGTCGACCATGGACTGGCAGGCGCTGCGCGAGCGCATCCGACAGTACGGGATGCGCAACTCGAACTGCGTGGCGATCGCGCCGACGGCGACGATCTCCAACATCGTCGGCGTCGACGCCAGCATCGAGCCGACCTTCCAGAACCTGTTCGTCAAGTCGAACCTGTCGGGCGAGTTCACGGTCGTCAACCAGTACCTGGTGCGCGACCTGAAGAAGCTCGGCCTGTGGGACGAGGTGATGGTGGCCGACCTCAAGTATTTCGACGGCAGCCTGACGCGGATCGACCGCATTCCGCCGCAGCTGCGCAGCCTGTACGCGACCGCCTTCGAGATCGATCCGCGCTGGCTGATCGAGGCCGCAGCGCGGCGCCAGAAGTGGATCGACCAGGCGCAGTCGCTCAATATCTATCTGGCAGGCGCGTCCGGCAAGACGCTCGACGAGGCCTACAAGCTCGCCTGGCGCCGCGGGCTCAAGACCACGTACTACCTGCGCACCGTCGGCGCCACCCGCGCCGAGAAGTCGACCTCGACGCGCACCGGCGAGCTCAACGCGGTGGCCGCGGGCGGCGGCTGCGGTGCGATCGCGGCGTCCGCGCCTGTGGCCGCGGGCGGCGTCTGTGCGCTCAAGCCCGGCGACTCGGGCTTCGCCGACTGCGAGGCCTGCCAGTAAGGCGCGACCGACAGCCAATCAAAGAGAACAAGGGGGACGGGGTGCTTTCCTGGAACGATCGGATCGCCGCCGGCGTGCGTGCCGCGCCGCAACCGGGCGCGGCGCCGCCGCCGGCCACGCCGGCAGGTCGTTCGCCGGCCGTGGCCGACCTGCGGCGCGTCAACGCCGCCGACAAGCGGATCATCAACGGCCACACCGACGTCAACCAGCTGGTGCCGTTCAAGTACAAGTGGGCCTGGGAGAAGTACCTGGCCGCCTGCGCCAATCACTGGATGCCGCAGGAAGTCAACATGTCGCGCGACATCGCGCTGTGGCGCGATCCGAACGGCCTGACCGACGACGAACGGCGCATCGTCAAGCGCAACCTCGGCTTCTTCGTCACCGCCGACTCGCTCGCCGCCAACAACATCGTTCTCGGCACTTACCGCCACATCACGGCGCCCGAGTGCCGCCAGTTCCTGCTGCGCCAGGCCTTCGAGGAGGCGATCCACACCCACGCCTACCAGTACATCGTCGAGTCGCTCGGGCTCGACGAAGGCGAGATCTTCAACGCCTACCACGAGGTCGACTGCATCCGCGCCAAGGACGAGTTCCTGATCCCGTTCATCGATGCCCTGACCGACCCAGAGTTCCGTACCGGCAGCGAGGACGCCGACCGCAAGCTGCTGCAGTCGCTGATCGTGTTCGCCTGCCTGATGGAGGGCCTGTTCTTCTATGTCGGCTTCGCGCAGATCCTGGCGCTGGGCCGGCAGAACAAGATGACCGGGGCCGCCGAGCAGTATCAGTACATCCTGCGCGACGAGTCGATGCACTGCAACTTCGGCATCGACCTGATCAATCAGATCAAGCTCGAAAACCCGCATCTGTGGACGCCGCAGTTCCGCGCCCAGGCGACCGAGCTGTTCCGGCGCGCGGTCGACCTCGAGTACGCCTACGCCGAGGACACGATGCCGCGCGGCGTGCTCGGCCTGAACGCGTCGATGTTCAAGGGCTACTTGCGCTTCATCGCCAATCGGCGTGCGCAGCAGATCGGCCTCGAGCCGATGTTCGGCCAGGAGGACAACCCCTTCCCATGGATGAGCGAGATGATCGACCTGAAAAAGGAGCGCAATTTCTTCGAGACGCGCGTCATCGAGTATCAGTCGGGCGGCGCGCTCAACTGGGAGTGAGCGGAAGTGGCCGATCGGCACTGCGCGATGCCGGCGACGGCGACCTCTGTGGATGCGCTGACGATGCGAAGCGCCGTGCCTGAAATCGAACACTCATCCATCAAGCGCGCGCATTTCTCTTGCGATCGAAATCCATTGCGGGTAAAAAGCGAACTCAAGTTTGGTTGCTCGATCGGTTTGATTAACAAGCGACGATCGATCACTGAGTTGAACCCAGACAGTCGACCATCCCGCTTCATCGTCGAATTCAGCAGACGACTCGCATCCAGGACGATCCGGTTCTGCGGCCTCGTGTCCCCCGCAGGGTCGCAGCCGCTGTGCGCCGCGCAGTCCGCGGTCACTGGCAAGCAAACCCCCCTGAATTTGCAGGACAGCGCCGACCTCGCGTCGGCGTTTGCGTATGCGCGCGCGCCGCGACTCGCCGCCGCGCCGCTCGCCGCCTGCGTGCGCCAGCCGGCCCGGCTGTGCGCTACCGAATTCATCAGCGTCAGCGGCTACTGCCCTGAACGTTCCGCGCTGCACTCGGATTTGCGCCTCAAACGCTCTTCTGGGTCTGTCGCGGCGCCGGAGCTTCCGCGTGCGCCGATGAATGGCCCGGCCGCATCTCGCGCCGGGTTTCCTTCCCAATCAGCATGCTGAAGGAGCTATTCATGGCAACGAAGAAAGCTGCGAAGAAGACCGCGAAGAAGGCCACGGCCAAGAAGACCGCGAAGAAAGCCGCCAAGAAGACCGCGAAGAAGTCCGCCAAGAAGACCGCGAAGAAAGCCGCCAAGAAGACCGCGAAGAAGGCGGCCAAGAAGGCAGTGGCAAAAAAAAAAGTAGCTAGGAAGCCGGCGGCAAAGGCGGCGCGCAAGCCCGCCGCCAGGAAGGCCGCGGCGCCGAAGAAAGCCGCGGCGCCGAAGAAGGCTGCGGCGCCGAAGAAGGCCGCCAAGCCGGCGGCTGTGGCGCCGGCGCCAGCAGCGCCGGCCGCTGCGGCACCGGGCGCGAAAACCGCGCTCAACCCGGCTGCCGCATGGCCGTTTCCGACCGGCAGCCGTCCCTAGCGGCTAGTTGAACGGTCCTTCGGGGCGCTGTTCGCAGCGCCCTTTCTTTTCGTGCGCCAGTGACTTCATTTCGGTTGCCGCACGCGTGCGGTCGGGCCGAACGGCATCGCTGGCTACAATCGCGCGATTTCAATCCGCCGTCTGGCGCCTGCCGTGTTCTCCGACATCTCCCACTTGCTGATCGAGACTGCGGCCGCGCTCTTCGGTGCCGCGCTGCTGCTGCGCCTTTACATGAACTGGGTCGGCATGCCTGCGCGCAATCCGCTGGCGCAGTTCGTGATCGCGCTCACCGACTGGGCGGTGCGACCGCTGCGCCGGCTGACGCCGGCCGCCGGCCGGCTCGACTTGGCGACGCTGGTCGCGGTCCTGCTGCTCGCGCTGCTGGCGCTGGCGCTGACCGATCTCGTGGCGCGCGGGCTCGTCTATTGGGATCGGGCGCTGATCCTGACGCCGTTGACCGTGCTGCGCTGGGCGCTGAACCTGGTGTTCTGGATGACGATCATCCACGTTGTGCTGAGCTGGGTGAACCCGCACGCGCCGATCGCACCCGCGGTGTCGGTGCTGCTGCGCCCGTTCCTGGCGCCGTTCCAGCGCGTCATCCCGCTAATCGGCGGCATCGACCTGTCGCCGCTGGCGTTGATCGTGCTCGTCAACGTCTTTTTGCTCGTGCTCAATCGCGCCGGCTTCTGACCGCGACGCCGGTCCTTGGCGCGCCATGCGCCCGCGTCGGCGCCAGGCCGCCGGCCGATCAGCGCGTCACGCGCGTCGTGCCGCCGGAGCTGACCAGCCGCACCCGGTCGCCCGGCTTGAACTGCTGCGGGTCGACTTCCTGCACGATCGCGCGCAGTTGACCATCGTCGAGCCTGACCGTGATCTCGAGCGCCGCCACCAGCCCGGCGCGGTTCTCGATCGCCTGACCGACGACACCACCGACCACCGCGCCGGCGACCGCGCCGACCACCGAGCCGCGCCCCTGGCCGACGCCGCTGCCGGCGACGCCGCCGATCACCGCTCCGGCACCGGTGCCGACGCCGGTCTGACCGCGGTCGATCTGCACCTCGCGCACGCTCTCGACGGTGGCCATGCGAACCACCTGCTCGCGCTGCGCCTCACCGGCCCGATACACGCTCGCCGAGCGCTGCTGCGTCGCGCAGCCAGCCAGTGCCAACGCGACGGCCGCCGCGGCCGCCAAGGTCCAAAGTGTTCTCATGTTCTTCCTCTTCGGGGCCTGCCCCCAGGGTGTGCGACACCGTGCCGAGGCCGATGTTCCGATGGGCAGGCTACCAGGGACGGTAGCCGAAGCCCTCGCGGAAGCGATCGGTGATCTGCTGCCGGTCCGGCGTGTGGTTCTGGGCGCCGGCGTGCTCGATCTTCAGGCTGCCCATCACGGTGGCCAGTCGCGCCGTCGTCTGCCAGTCGAGACCGTGCGCCAGTCCGTACAGCAGGCCGGCGCGGTAGGCGTCGCCGCAGCCGGTCGGATCGACCACCCGGCGCACCGGCGCCACCGGGATCGGCGTCACTTCGCCCTTGCGCCACAGCTCCGAGCCCTGAGCGCCACGCGTGACGATCAGTGCCTCGAGCTTCTTCGACAGCGTGGCGAGATCGGTGCCCGTCTTCTCCGTCATCAGCCGCGCCTCGTAGTCGTTGAGGGCGACGTAGTGCGCGCGGGCGACGAACCAGGCCAGTTCCTCGGCGCCGAACATCGGCAGGCCCTGACCCGGGTCGAACATGAAGGCGATGCCGTGCTCGGCGAACTGCTGCGCGTGCTGCAGCATGCCGTCGCGGCCGTCGGGCGCGACGATGCCGAGGTCGACCGAACCGTCGGCCGGCACCGCGCTCAGGTGCGAGTGCGTCATCGCGCCCGGGTGGAAGGCGGTGATCTGATTGTCGTCCAGATCGGTGGTGATGAAGGCCTGCGCGGTGAAGGTCGACGGCACCTGGCGCACGTGCCGGCGGTCGATGCCGAGCGCGTCGAGTCGCGCCAGGTAGGGCTGCGCGTCGTCGCCGACGGTCGCCATCGGCCAGGCACTGGCGCCGAGCAGCTTCAGGTTGTAGGCGATGTTGCCGGCACAGCCGCCGAACTCGCGCCGCATTTCCGGCACCAGGAAGGCGACGTTCAGGATGTGCACCTGCTCGGGCAGGATGTGATCCTTGAAGCGGCCCTGGAACACCATGATCGAGTCGTAGGCGATCGAGCCGCAGATCAGCGTGGCAGGCATCGTGTCGGATCGCGACCAGCCGGTCGCGCGCAGAGGTGATCGGTCAGAGATAGAAGGGGTAGACGACGAAACCGGCGGCGCTCAAGCCGCGCGCCTCGAAAGTGATGCGCACCACGTGGTCGCTGCCCGGCCCGATGCCGTCGTCGATGCGCTGCGACGGCTCGCCGCTCGAGGCCAGGATGTCCACCGGCGCGAAGACCTTGCGCGCCAGCATGCGGTTGGCGGTGTCGGTGAGGGTGACCTCGACCGCCGGCAGCGCGACGCGGAAGTTGGCGCGGTTGCGGATCACCGCGGTCAGTTCGAGGATCTCGGTTCCGGGCACCGCCTGCAGTTCGCTGCCGACCACGGCCAGTGCTTCGGCGCGCGTCGGCCAGCCGACCGTGCAGCCGTACAGGGCGCAGATCGCCGCCAACTGCGGCCGCAGTTCGGGCCAGCGCATCAGCAGTTCGCTGCGCAAGGCGACCGCCAGTTGCACGACCAGCGCGCAGGCGAGCAGCAGCGAGCCGCCGCCGAACACGATCGAGAAGCCGCGCCGCGACCGGCGCGGCCGCAGAAAGCCGATCTCGTCGTCGGCGAGCGCGGCCGCAGTTTCCGAGGCCGCCGGTGGGCGGCGGCTCTTGCGCCGCTCGCGCGCCGGCGGCGCGGCCGGCAGGGTTGCGGTGGCACCACCTGCCACCGGCTCGGCGCCCGTCGAGGTTTCCTCTTCGCGCGATCGGGCCGCGAGCAGGGTTGGCACCGCGAGCGGATCGGCGGCCGTCGGGCGGTCCGGCGGCTCAGGTTCGGCAGGCGCTGCTGCCGCGACCGGGATCGGCTCCGGCGGCGACGCCTGGAGCAATGGTCCTGACGTCAGCGCGCCCGCGGCAGCGCGCGGCACTGCGCCGCCGGCGTCGTCGCCACTGGCACGCACCGCTGGCGTCGCGCCGCCGGCCTGAGCGCCGGGCGACTGAGCGGGCGTCGGTGGACTGCCTGCCGCCTCGTCGATGTAGGACAGGCTGCCGATGGCATCGAAGACATGGCGGCAGTTGCCGCAGCGGACCAGTCCGCCGCGCAGCTTCAATTGATCGGAGACCACCCGGAACATCGCCTTGCACTCCGGGCAGCGGGTGGCGAGCGCCATCGGCCGGCCGTCAGCGGCGATCGCAGCGACGGCCGGCCAGGCAGACCCAGCCGTTGTCGTTGCGCCAGGGCGCCAGCGCGAGCGCGCGATCGGCGCGCCGGTAGACCTCGATCATCTCGCCCGCCTGCTGCTCGAGCACGCCGGCCAGCACCAGCGCGCCGCCGGGTGCGACGCGCGCCAGCAGCGCCGGTGCCAGCAGCTTGAGCGGGTTGGCGAGAATGTTGGCGAGCACGATGTCGAAGCGGCCGCCTTCGGAACCCGGATCGGGCAGCGCTTCGGGCACAGTGTAGCGAGCGATGCCTGCGGCAATGCCATTGGCGCTCGAGTTGGCGCGCGCCGCGGCAAGCGCTTGCGGATCGATGTCGATGCCGGTCACGGCACGGGCGCCGAGCCGGGCCGCCGCCAGTGCGAGGATGCCGGAGCCGCAGCCGTAGTCGAGCACGGTGCGGCCGGCGACCGGGTGCGCATCGATCCAGGCCAGACACAGGCGCGTGGTCGGATGCGATCCGGTGCCGAAGGCCGCGCCCGGATCGAGCCGCAGGTTGACGGCGCCGGCATCGGGTGGCGTGTGCCAGCTCGGAACGATCCACAGGCGATCGCTGATCCGGATCGGCGAGAACTGCGCCTGGGTGAGCCGCACCCAGTCGGCGTCGGCGACATCGCTGGCGCTCTCCAGGCAGGGCGCCGGCAGCGACGCCGCAGCGGCGGCGGCGGCGAGCAGTCGCTGCGGGTCGGTGCCGGCAGCGATCAGCACCCGCAGCCGGCTGCGGCGCCAGGCGGGGTGTGCGAGTGCGCTGCCGGGTTCGCCGTAGAGCGGCTGCTCGTCGGCGCTGCCGGCGGCGGCATCCTCGACGCCGACGGCGAGCGCGCCGCGCTCGAGCAGCGCATCGGACAGCGGCTCGGCGTGCGCCTGCTCGACGAGCGCGGTCAGTTCGCGCAGCATGCGAGGGCGGCGTTCATCCCGGCGCCTGCCGCGCGGCCAGCCTCTTTTCCAGGTAGTGGATGCTGGTGCCGCCGAGGATGAACTTCTCGTCGGTCATCAGGTCGCGGTGCAGGGCGACATTGGTCTGGATTCCCTCGACCACCATTTCCGACAGCGCGATGCGCATCCGCGCCAGCGCCTGCGCGCGGGTGTCGCCGTAGCAGATCAGCTTGCCGATCATGCTGTCGTAGTACGGCGGCACGAAATAGCCGGCATAGGCATGCGAGTCGACCCGCACGCCGGGCCCGCCCGGCGTGTGCCAGGCGCTGATCCGGCCCGGGCTGGGGGTGAACTTGTAGGGGTCCTCGGCGTTGATCCGGCACTCGATCGCGGCACCGCGCATCTGGATGTCGCGCTGGCGCAGGGCGAGCTTCTCGCCGGCGGCCACCCGGATCTGCTGCTGCACGATGTCGATGCCGGTGACCATCTCGGTCACCGGATGCTCGACCTGCACGCGCGTGTTCATCTCGATGAAGAAGAACTCGTTGTTCTCGAACAGGAACTCGAAGGTGCCGGCGCCGCGGTAGCCGATCTTGCGGCAGGCGTCGGCGCAGCGGTCGCCGATGCGCTCGATCAGTCGGCGGGCGATTCCCGGTGCCGGCGCCTCCTCGATGATCTTCTGGTGGCGGCGCTGCATCGAGCAGTCGCGCTCGCCCAGCCACAGCGCGTTGCGGTGCTGGTCGGCGAGCACCTGGATCTCGATGTGGCGCGGGTTCTCGAGGAACTTCTCCAGGTAGACGGCGGGATTGCCGAACGCCGTCTGCGCCTCCTGGCGCGTCATGTTCACGGCGTTGATCAGCGCCGCCTCGGTGTGCACGACGCGCATGCCGCGCCCGCCGCCGCCGCCGGCGGCCTTGATGATCACCGGGTAGCCGGTGGCGCGCGCCAACTTCACGATCTCGCGCGGATCGTCCGGCAGCGCGCCTTCGGCGCCCGGCACGCAGGGCACGCCGGCGGCGATCATCGCCCGCTTGGCGCTCACCTTGTCGCCCATCAGCCGGATCGACTCCGGGCGCGGGCCGATGAACACGAAGCCCGACTTCTCGACGCGCTCGGCGAAGTCGGCGTTCTCGGACAGGAAGCCGTAGCCGGGGTGGATCGCCTCGGAGTCGGTCACCTCGGCGGCGCTGATGATCGCCGGGATGTTCAAGTAGCTGTCCTTGGACTGCGGCGGCCCGATGCACACCGACTCGTCGGCCAGTCTCACGTACTTGGCGTCGTTGTCGGCGGTCGAGTGCACGACCACGGTGCGGATGCCCATCTCGCGGCAGGCGCGCTGGATGCGCAGGGCGATTTCGCCGCGGTTGGCGATCAGAACTTTTCCGAACATAGGGTGTTCCGGAGCTCACTCGCCGGCGGTTGGGTCTGGGCCGGCGCGGCGCGATCCGGCGAGCACTGCGCGCACGTTGGCCGCGCCGGCGCGGCCCACTAGCCGATCACGAACAGAGGTTGGCCGTACTCGACCGCCTGTCCGTTCTCGGCCAGGATCTCCTTGATCTCGCCGCCGACCTCGGACTCGATCTCGTTGAGCAGTTTCATCGCTTCGATGATGCACAGCGTCTCGCCCGCCTTGACCGTCTGGCCGAGTTCGACGAAGGACTTGGCGCCGGGACTCGGCGAGCGATAGAAGGTGCCGACCATCGGCGACTTCACGACCGTGCCCTGGGGTTCCTCCGGCGCCGGCGGCGCGGCTGGGGCAACCGGCGCTGCCGGCGCGGCGGTGGCCGGCGCGGGCGGCGCGGGCGGCGCGTAGTAGGTGGGCGCCACCGCCACCGGCGGCGCGACCGGCGCGTACTTGACGATCCGGACCTTGTCTTCGCCTTCAGTGACCTCGATCTCGGCGATGCCCGATTCGGCCACCAGGTCGATCAGCGTCTTGAGCTTGCGCAGGTCCATCGACGGTTCCTTTCGCGGCCCGCTGCTAGGCGGCCGGGGCGGTCGACGCGTAGTCGAGCGCCAAGCGGTATCCGGCGGCGCCGAGGCCGATGATCGACCCGACCGCAAGGTCACTCAGGTACGAGTGGTGCCGGAAGCTCTCGCGCCGGTGGACGTTGGACAGGTGAACCTCGATGAACGGGATCGCGACCGCCGCCAGCGCGTCGCGCAGTGCGACGCTCGTGTGGGTGAAGGCGCCGGCGTTGATGATGATGAAGTCGGTGCCGTCGGCGCGTGCCCCGTGGATCCGGTCCAGAAGCGTCCCCTCGTGGTTGCTCTGGAAGAAGTCGATCCCGACTCCCCTGTGGGCCGCAAGGGCGGCCAGCGAGCCATCGATCTCCGCAAGGCCCTGGGATCCGTAGATCTGCGGCTCGCGTGTGCCGAGCAGATTCAGATTCGGACCATGGACGACCAGAATGCGCTTGGCCATGCGTCGGCGTCCTCACAGCGGCGGTCGATGCCCTCTCTTCGGTCGCTGCCGAAGAGCGTCTTAGACATCAATTAACGCCTGAAGAACGAAAAAGAAATATGAAGGGCCGGAGTGTGCGCCGGGTAGCCAAAGTTGTCCAGCGGGCACGGGCAGGTTCACGAGACTCAGCCGAGTTGTGCATCTAACCACAATCGCAGCTCGGCAGGCTTGATCTGGCCCAGTTTGCGCTGCACAACGCGACCCTGCCGGTCGATGAGGACAGTATAGGGAAGGGCCCCGGCGAGGTTGCCCAGGGCTCGCCCGAGTTCTGCGCCGGCGGCCCCGGCGACGAGCAGCGGCAGCCGCAACTGCTTGCGATCGCGAAATTCGCGAATCCGGTCGGCCTGATCGATGCCGAGGCCGATCACCTCGACGCCGCGTCCCAGGTACTCGTCGCGCACCCGTTGCAGGTCGGGCATTTCCTCGACGCACGGCGGGCACCAGGTGGCCCAGAAGTTGACCACCAGCAACTGATCGCGCCACTGTGCCAGCGGCTGCAGCGTGCCGTCGGCGTCCGGGAAGGTGGCGGCGAACAGCCGCGCGGTGGCATCGTCGGCAGTCGGCCCCGGTGCCAGCCGGCGCGCGGACATCCAGGCGCCGAGCCCGGCCGCACCCAGGCCGGCCAGCGTGACCAGCAGCCACTGGCGGCGGATCATGGCGCGCGCTGCGCGTACTCGATCAGGCTGCGCAGGGCGCGCGCGCCGGCCCGCCCGCTCGCCTCGACCGGGTGCAGCGCCGGATCGCTGGAACGGAACCTGGGCGCGATCCGGATCGCGTCGCTGTCGTGCACCGACAGCACGACGCCGACCCGCGCCGGCAGCGCCGGCAGCCGCGCCGGCAGCACGAAGCGCAGTTCCTCGACCGGGCCGGCCGCAGTACCGCCGGCGAGCGCGGAATCGACGTCGAAGTCGATGCCGGCGTCGAGCAGGAAGAGCTCGACCTCCTTGGCGCTGTCGGTGAACAGGTGCAACTGGATGTCGCTGTGCGCGGTGGCGGTGCCGTTGAGCACGGCGCCGACCAGGTGCGGTTCGAAACGTTCGAGACGCGCCATCAGCTCGAGCGCCAGCGCGCGCAGCGCCGTCAGGCGTTGCCGCAGGTCATCGGCCTCGAAGGTCGTCAGGTAACGGCGCAGCTCGCGCTCGACCGACTCGTTGTCCGGCAGGCTGCAGCGCGTGCCGGCGCCGAGCAGCGCCTGCGCCGCCTTGCGCTTGGCGCGCGCGTAGTCGAGGCCTTCTTCGGCGATCAACCGGGCGGCGGTGGCGGCGATTTCGCTGCGCGGGTCGTTGCGCGGGTCGGCGGACATCGAGACAGGCGCGGGACGCAGCGCATCGATTGCGCGGCGCGCGGCCGAGGGTTGCGGGCGAGTGTAGCGATCGTCGGTCACCGGTCGCGCCGACACGGCCCCATGTGTTTCCCTAGAATCGCGCGGTTTTGCATTGCGCCAGTGCGCCGTCGTTGTGCACCGGCCGGCGCGCGACTCTGCGGCAGGCAACCCTTGCACCTCCACATCCTCGGCATCGGCGGCACCTTCATGGGCGGCCTGGCGCAACTGGCGCTCGCCGCCGGCCATCGGGTCAGCGGCTGCGACGCAAACCTGTATCCGCCGATGTCGGAACAGCTCGCGGCGGCCGGGATCGAGCCGATCGAGGGCTTTGGCGCCGACCAGATCGCGCTGGCGCCGGATCTGTTCATCGTCGGCAACGTGGTCGCGCGCGGCAACCCGCTGATGGAGGCGATCCTCGAGGCGGCCTTGCCGTTCACCTCCGGCCCGCAGTGGCTGGGCGAGCACCTGCTGCGCGGCAAGTGGGTGCTGGCGGTGGCCGGCACCCACGGCAAGACCACCACCAGCGCGATGCTGGCGTCGATCCTCGAACACGCCGGCCTCGCGCCGGGCTTCCTGATCGGCGGCGTGCCGCAGGACTTCGGCGTCTCGGCGCGCGCCGGCGGCGAGCACTTCGTGATCGAGGCCGACGAGTACGACACCGCCTTCTTCGACAAGCGCAGCAAGTTCGTCCACTACTTTCCGCGCACCGCGGTTCTCAACAACCTGGAGTTCGATCACGCCGACATCTTTGCCGACCTGGCGGCGATCGAGACCCAGTTCCACCACCTCGTGCGCTGCGTGCCGGCGAGCGGCCGCCTGATCGTCAACGGCGCCGAGGCGGCGCTGGCGCGCGTGCTGGCGCGCGGCTGCTGGTCGCAGGTCGAGGCGTTCGGCACGGATCGCGGCTGGCAAGCCGAGGCGGTGCGCGAGGGCGCCGAGCACGTCTTCGACGTGGTCCACGCCGGCAGCCGCTGCGGCCGGCTCGCGC
>Ga0208100_100207_pt1 | contig 24835 bp, 19 predicted proteins | sample SubbioR11_8A_Aug_FD_184817 | JGI IMG/M metagenome (GOLD analysis project Ga0208100, IMG submission 184817) | Serpentinite rock and fluid subsurface biosphere microbial communities from McLaughlin Reserve, California, USA - CR11_8A_Aug (SPAdes) | ecosystem: Environmental > Terrestrial > Deep... | reverse complement strand
TGTTCTGTTCTTTAAAATCAGAATTACTCCAAAAATGTTGTAGAGACTTTTTGCAACAACTACGTGCAGGTTAAAGCAATAGCAATTTGAAAAAGACAGTGTTTAGGGCGCGTTATGACAGAAGTTGTATTGCTCAGAATAGAAAAACCTTAGTAGAAGCGACTGTATGCTTTGTGACGATGATGTTTGATATTTTTCTAAGAATACGACAGTTGTCCATGTCACAGAATTCGAGTTTAAGGATTGGGAGGTTTTAAAAAATAGACAGTGCGAAAAAGTTGCAAATTGTTCTCTGGTTGCTAAGAATTAATAGCAAGAAACGGATTTTCTTGTATCCGACCGCTTGCGGCGGAGTTGTCCTTGCTTTAACTAGGTATAGCTGGCTACTGGATTCCATAACCTTGCGACTGCATGATGATGAAGGACGCGGTTGTCAGGTAATATTAATTTATCCGCTTTTTATGTCGCTTCTATGTTTTTTGATATGCTTTGCTGTATCATGGTTGATTTACAGACCAGTTGGCAGGGTCGAGTACAAGTGTTCAAGGAAACCACAAAAAGTAGAATACAAAAGTAGCAGTACCTTTATTGCGTCCCAAAAGGCGTTAAGCAGCACTGAATTATTAAAGCCGCAGTTATATCATTCGCCCAATCCGTATCTTGACAGATTAGAACAAGGTTGGCATGTTCTGGTGCCGGAAAGCGAGAAAGAGGGGGGGTAGTCCGTAATGTGGAAGCCAAATCATATTGTAGAAGATGAAAGAGTGCAACGCATGAGTTTTCTGCCCTATGAGGTCGTATTGCTCTTCTTCTTAACGGAAAATGCAATTTATGCAAGCCCATTAAAAAAGGGAAATGAAACAAACGTAAATCTGCCTTCCATACAGGAAATTGTTCAGGGATGCGCGTATGCAGGCACTCATTATGTTGTCTTAGTGCATAATCATCCAAATACAAATTTTCTCTTTCCGTCAAGGGAGGATATCGTCAGTACAATGATGTACAAAGCTTTGCTGGAAAAATACAACGTTATTCTGCACGACCATATAATCATCTCGGAGGGGGGGATGCAGTATTCATTTAAACAACATGGTATTTTATGATTAAACATTATGGGGAGAAAATATATTTTTGAATAAAACCTGCCAATTCTACATTATTTATCAACCGGAAATAGTGTAGGAAAGGTGAGCTTATCGCTCGAAATAGCAACAGTTTTCTCTTGAAGCCAATTGGTACTGAATGGAAATCAATGAGGAGGATATTTATGGATATTTTTGACCAGTCGAGTCTTGAGCAAAACAAAGAAGTTTTGAGTTGGAAAAACAAAAAGCATCGCAGTGACCGGGATACTATATTTAGCATAATAGAACAAGATAGCGGTCGCTCAACCCTTAAGCAGTTAGCGGAAATACTAACAGACCATCCAGACACTATTGGTAACTTTTCTATGCGGCAAGCAGATTATTATAAAATGCTCTATAAAAGCGGAAAAACAGAAATGAAAATAAGGCCTTGGCGTCCAGAGGAAGATAATATTTTGTACAATCTTATTCAAAAAGGAGTGTCTAACAATAAAATTGCAGCAATTCTAAACAGAACAAGACAAGCTGTTTGCCATCGTATTATACAACTGGACTTTCAAACAAGAATCTCAGAAAAAAAGGCAAGTCATGTAAAGGAAGGACTTGTAAAAGGATTGCCACATGCGGAGATTGCGAAGAATTGTAACGCAAAACTCTCCTCGGTCCGTCATATATCCAGTAAATATAAACCTTACGTGGATAAAAGGCGACTTGCTTTTCCAAGAAATGGGTCGTTTGTAGAACGGGAAATAAGAGCAAGCCTTGAGAGCAGATATGGTGATGCCGTACTTCCGAAAAAAAGTAGCAAGACATGGAGCGGAGGTCGGTATGAAATTGATATTCCAATTGTGGTTGGTGAATACAAGTTCGCAATTGAAGTACAATCACCACTGCATAAGGATAAAAAATTTAGGGATTATGCAAAAATGAGATGTGCAGAAGAAAAAGGGTGGCTCTGGCTTCCTGTATGGGTAATGGAAGCAAATCCCGATATTAAAATTGCTAACAAGTTTGTTAATCTAATCTGCCATCTTATTAATAATTATCAGAAAGGCAATACTCACCCGTATGTACGGTACATGGAAATCATCAGAAAAAAAGAGGAGGAAGAATTTTACGCCCCCATACAGGAACCCTTTTATAACAAGTGGGTAATTTATGGAGATTATTGGACGGATGTAGAAGAGCAGATACTCAAGGATAATTATGGCAAAGTACCCAAAAAAGAAATTCGCGAACTTTTAAAAAATAAAAGAACTATTGTTGCCATCGGGCACAAGGCTATGCAATTAGGACTGACAAAGACTCGCAAAAACTATACCCCTAGTGAAGCAGATATTCTTAGAAAATACTATCCGATTGCTGAAAAAGATTATATCTGCTCATTATTGCCAGACAGGTCTTGGACGAGCATCGCAAGTAAGGCACACGACCTTGGTTTAAAAAGATTAAAGTCGCATGTGATTAATGAAACGAGTTCAGTTTAAAGGAACAGATTTGAGATAATATTTTAAGGAAAGGAAATACAGCATTGCTGCGCCTTTAGGTGCTGTAAGGTTTATGTGGCTGGGGTGTGTCGGCTCTTAAGAATAGGTACATCCCTGCCACTTTGCCGCGCTCAATACAGGATAGTTTCCATCGCGGGAGATGTCGTCCTCATTAGAAGTGCTTATGGAGATTATTGGGCAGATGAAGAAGCAGTTAGTCAAGTAAATTATGGCAAAATATTCGATTGAAATATCACTAAAATGCCCTCGAAAAGCAGGGTTTTTTGCAGAAAATCAACTCATCGAAAAACCATACAGGATGGGCGATTGTGGCACTTTTGGAGGGGGGGCTTGAGCGTTACGTTAATTCTCCGCTTTCAGAAGCCTTCAATGGGACAGAAATACTCCCCGTCCTAGTCTTCATCACCCTGTTTTCCCTCGGCAAACCCAAATAAAAAGTACAGGGTATAATTATACTCTGTACTTTCGAAGAAAGGCAGGCTGTTTTTGAAGTAAAAGGCCTGATTGTGGCTATGAGAGGTAGAATTGCTGTTGACTTATAGTCAACAATTGTATGGCGGTTACTCTTCTTTTTTTAGACTCATCGTCAGAGGGAATTTCTGCACTTGTGTTCGCAGGTGTGTCATATCCGTTTTTGTATAAACCTTAGTGCTGTTTAGGTCTTCGTGTCCGAGCAATTCCTTGATGGAGATAAGGTCAGCCCCGTTTTGCAGGAGCAGTGTGGCGTAGCTGTGGCGGAGTTTATGGGGGGAATAGCCTTTACCTTCAAGCCCTGCTAGTTTAACGTATTTGCTAAACATCCTATTTACCGTGCGAGAGGTGATTCTGCCCCCTTCAGGCCAGGTGAACACTGCCCGCTCCGTCAGAGGCAGCCGTGAGTTCAGATATGCCCACAAATCAGAAACAAGTGGTTCGGAAATCGGGATGACCCGCTCTTTTTTGCCTTTGCCTTTGACCTTGATAGTATAATTTTTGAAGCAAATCCTGTCCCAATCTAAAAAGCACAGTTCGTTGCGGCGAATTCCTGAAAAGGCGAAGGTTTCAATGATGCATTTATCGCGCAGGGCATTTTCACCGCCGTGGCGAAATGGTGCTTGGATAAGGCTAATGATTTCTTCTGGTTGCATGTAAATAGGTACTTTGTCCGTGTCTTTTGGTGCTTTAATTGGCATCATGGGACTTTTATTGACATATTCCTGCGAAAGCAAAAAGTTGTAAAATGATTTGAGAGAATGAATTTTCCGGCGCATAGAACTTACACTGTAGTTTTTCTCAGATTTGATATACGTCAGGTATCTGCGAATATCTGGTGTGGTGATGGTATCGGCAAGCATAGGTATGTTCTCATGGCTCAGGAACTCAAAGAAAAACTTGAAGTCATTTTTATACCCTGTTATGGTGTAGGGTGAAGCATCCCGCTCCGCGACAAGATAGTCCAAAAACTCCTGAAAGCACTTTTCCAGTTTCATAGTACATCTCCCTCCAAAAGTTGGTGGAAGCATTATGAATCTTGCATCCAGGGTTGTATGTCCCAATAAGACAAAAAAAATGACGTTGCGGGTCACTTTATTGCCAATTGGAAAAGAAATAACCCCCCAAAATGCCCTATTCATGGGGAAATAGAGGTACTCTGTGGGGGCATCTTATATCTCGGCTTATAGGCCTGCTCTGCATTGTCCCTTGAGGCATCGCGTTTTTGACGCGGTGCTTTTTGCATTATAGGAAGCCAGTCAAACCTAACGACAAGGGGACGGTCTTTTGTCGGGAGATTGAGCATGAGGGAGTCGTCGCCGCACTAGCAATTGTTCGAAGACATAAAATGGTATATAATAATGGCAATTAACTATTGAAATATATCGGAAGGGTTGACTGAAATGAGGGATTATCTGGACTTCAAGCCGTTTTTGGATACGTTTCGAAGAGAAGTCCGCGAGGCTATAAAAGAAGGTGATTTCTATGCTTAACCTAAAGTTGTTGGAAGAGAAGTTAAATCAAATTAGAAGTTCGGCAAATAGGTTGGTAAAAATAAAGCTAATGAGCAAGGAAGAGTTTTTAGAGATCCTGATAATTTTGCTGTAGCAGAACATCATCTGAGAAGATCGCTTGAAGCTCTTTTTGATATTGGGCGTCATATTGCAGCCAAAAAAGGGTTTGGAAAGCCGGAAAACTATAGGGAAATCCTTGAACTTCTTGGGCAGCACAAAGTGATCAGTTCCGAATTCAGCAAGAATATTCTTGGAAGGTTTTAGGCAAGCAATGGTGAATATTAAACGCTAATAAGTAGCCAGCCTGATTTATGAAGGATATCGTTTGAGAGCGCGGCTACGCATAGCAGGAGGAGGCTGTTTGTCCATGATTATCGATGTCCAAGACCTCACAAAGCGTTACGGCGGTTTATTGGCAGTAGACAAGGTGAATTTTGCCGTTGAACAGGGTGAAATCTTTGGTTTTTTAGGACCAAATGGCGCCGGCAAAACTACTTGCTTAGAAATGATGGAAGGCCTAAGAAAGCCGGACGGCGGTCAAGTTTTACTTAAAGGCATTTCAGTCTGGCCCAATCCGGGGAAGGTTAAAAACCTGATTGGTGTCCAGCTGCAGAGCACTTCTTTTTACGAAGAACTGACAGTAAAGGAAATTCTGGTGCTTTTTGCGTCACTCTATAACAGGAGGCTGTCTGAAGGGCAATTGGAGAGTCTTTTAAGCATGGCGGGACTGGAAGAAAAACGCAATGCATACACCAACACGCTTTCCGGTGGTCAGAAACAGCGCTTGGCGATTATTACGGCGCTTGTTAATGAGCCGGAAATTATTTTTCTTGACGAACCGACCACCGGCCTTGATCCTCAAGCCCGCAGGCGAAGCTGGGAAATCATTCGGGAGTTGCAAGGCAAAGGGAAGACGATAATTTTGACTACTCATTACATGGAAGAAGCTGAAAATCTCTGCGCCAGGGTAGCCATTATTGACCAAGGGAAGATTGTGGCAATCGATCAGCCGCAAAAGTTAATAGAGCAATTAGGCAAGAAAGCCAAGATCTCATTTGCCAGCAGCCGCCCGCTGGAAAGCGTCTTTCTTGCCCAGCTAGGCGCTGAAGCGGGGCAGGTCAGCTCCGCTGAGGGGCAAGTGCTTTTTGCCAGCGACCCGGCGCAGACGATTGGTGTGCTGCTCGAGAAGGCTAAGCAGGAAGGGATTGTTATTCATAATTTGCATGTGAGTTCGCCTAGTTTGGACGACGTCTTTTTGGGGTTGACAGGGAAGGAGCTGAGGGACTAATGACTTTCTGGACGCTTTTACTGGCTAATACACGCCTGCAGTTGCGCAACCGCGGCTCGCTTTTCTGGCATTTTGCTTTTCCGCTAGTTTTTATGACTCTTTTTGGGTTAATTTTTGGCCGTGGCGCTGGGATGCTTAATATTGGCCTGGTTACAAATGATTCAGTGCCGGCTCAACATTTTCAGGCAGCCTTCAACGAGATTGAGGGGGTAAAATTAATCCAGGGAGAAGAAAATACTTTGCTGGAGGATTTGCAGGACGGTCAAATCCATGTGCTCGTAGTGTTTGCTGCTGCAGCAGCAGGGCAACCGGTGGATGTAGAACTTTTTTATGATCAGAATGAGATGTTAGCGACCGGCACTGCGAGGAGTGTGGTGAGGGGCGTTCTGGACGGCATAACTAGGGCGGTGTTAGAAGTTCCGGAATTGTTTAGGCTTAAGGAAACAGCAATTTCTACCGAAGAATTGACTTTTATGAGTTTCTTATTGCCTGGGGTTATCGGCATGTCAATTATGTTTTCCGCTTTATTTGGTACCGCATACCCGCTTGTTACTGAGCGCGAGAAGGGAATTTTAAGGCGGGTAAAACTGACGCCGGTGAAGACAGCAGTCTTTCTGGGTGCTAAAGCCGTAGGGATGACAGTTATTGCTTTCATGCAGGCAGCTATTATTATTCTCACAGGAATCAGCTTGTTTGATGTGCAAATTTTAGGAAGTTTGTTTGCCGCGGCACTCGTTGTTTTGCTTGGTGCTTTGATGATGGTGTCGCTTGGGCTGCTTTTAGCCGGTGTAGCTAAACGAGTCGAGTCGGTCGACTCTATTGCCAACGCCATTGCTATGCCGATGATGTTTCTGGCGGGTACTTTTTTTGAGATTGACGGGGCGCCCGACTGGCTTCAGTCAGTCGCCCTGATCTTGCCGCTAACTCACTTGAACAGCGCTTTGCGGGAAGTTTTAATCCGCGGGCAAGAACTGGCGGCCGTCTTGCCGGCGCTTTTAACTATGGTGGCTTGGGCGCTTGTTTTCATTTTAGCGGCTGCTTATCTTTTCAAATGGGAGTCGCCAAAGATTCAGGGTAATAACCGCAAAGTGCTTTAGCACCGTGCTCTTTGTGGGGTCGGAAAGGATGTGAGTCAAAAGATGGTCAATAAGGCATTGATTGAACTTTTGTACGAGGCGGCAAGTATCCAGCGCTGGAATGACCATATACGGCCGCATAAAGGGTTTACTGAGCTGGACAAACAGGCGCATAAAATGCTCTATGCTTATGTTCTTGGCAAAATGGAAGTGAACGACCGAAAGGCAAAAGTGGATTGGCGAAAATTGATCGAAGGTTGCTGTTTTGAATTCCTGCATCGTATCGTCTTAACCGACATTAAACCGCCCGTTTTTCACAGGTTGATGGCAGAGAAGGGCGACAAGCTAAACGCCTGGGTGCTGGAAAAGTTGCAGGACAAGATAGGCCGCCGCCAAGTTGATTTTTTTACTAAATTCGCCTGTTATTTGTCTGACCCCAGAGAGAGTCTCCTGGAGAAGAAAATTCTTAAAGCGGCTCACTATTTGGCTACTAACTGGGAGTTTAAAATTATTTACCAAATGAATGCAGGTCTTTTTGGCCTTGATGAAACACGGGCTAAAATCGCTGATGAAATTGAGGAGCATTTTGACTTGGCCGGCGTGCAAAAGCTTCAGCTTGGCAAAAAAACAAGTCATTTTCTTGACTTGGTTGGACAACTGCGCTTCCAGCAACGCTGGGCGCAAACACCGAGGATTCCTGAAACATCGGTAATGGGTCATATGTTGGTAGTGGCAATGCTCGCTTATTTCTGCTCCTTGGAACTTGGCGCCTGTGACCGCCGCCTGTATAACAACTTCTTTGCCGGGCTATTTCACGACCTGCCGGAAGTGTTAACCCGCGACATTGTTTCGCCGGTGAAGCGGTCGGTAGAAGGCTTGGACGAGTTAATTAAGGAGATCGAAGACAGACAGGTAGAGGAAAAGCTGCTCCCTCTGCTGCCAGGCTCTTGGCACCAGGAAATCAGATATTTTATCACTGACGAGTTCAGGAGCAAAATTCAACTTGATGGGCAAGTTCGGCTTGTCAGCTCGGAGGAAATAAATGTCGCTTATAACGGCGATCGATTTTCCCCATTGGATGGTGAGGTGCTTAAGGCTTGCGACCAGTTTGCCGCCTATGTGGAAGCGTATCTTTCTCTGGCTCATGGGGTCAGGTCACCTTCTCTCCGGGACGGACATCGGCAATTATCTGCTCTTTACCAAGGCAAGGCAGTCGCTGGCATAGATTTTGGTGAGTGGTTTGCCTATTTTGAGGCAATCTAAGCGAGGGGCTGCTGAATACCTCGAAAACGTTTACTGCTTAAATCGTAGAAATCGCCGTGTATCAATGGTTTGCACGGTAATGCAGGAGGAGGCTACTCAATAACTGAGTAGCCTCCTCCTGCATTTTTTGGACAAATTTGAGGAAGTGGAGGCGGAGCATGATTGGATTAGCTATCTAGTGCGTCTAAAGATGATTTCTTCGTGCTTGGATACCTGCGCTTCAACACGATCCAGTTTATCGAAGATAAGTTTCTGTCCATCAAATAAGGCACCCAACTTTTGGCCATGGTCATGCTCGATTTTGATGACAATAGCCTTGATACTGTCCATTTCAGTCTTGACGTTGCCTAAGTTATCCTTGACGTTGCCTAAGTTATCCTTTACGTTGCCTAAGTCAGCCTTGAATTCAGTAAAGCCTGTCTCAAGATTCAGAAGCCGTTTATTTAGGTCAATATACATCTTTTCGAGCAAGCTTAGGATTTTTTCTCCATTGTCCATAAGCTTCACTTCCTTGAAATTCAGTATGGCATACTCGATTTGTTCTCAGGATATACGCCAGTAACTGTGCTAAAAGAGTGCGTTAAAGGACTTTCTTTGTGTGCTTTAGGCGGGTTTGATGCAGCCTTTTTGTCTGCAGCACAAAGCTTTCCAGGCTGGCCTCAATCACCGGCGGGAAAGGGCTGCCGTCACTTTCGATGCTGAGAAAAGGCAGACGGGGATGCTCCTTCATGATTTTAGCGACTAGCTCAGGGTCGGCACACATTGATAGTTTTTCTGTGTCAATCGTTTGCTTGATTACCGATTCTGCTATGCGGGAGGGCATGCAGCCAAAGGGTCCGATTGAGATCACGCCGTCAACTCGGTCAACAATTTCGGTCAGGGCGCAAGCTAAGGTAAGGATGGCTTCGCCTGTCAGTCGCGGGTCGATAAACCTGGAGACACTGTTGATTAAATGGTCTATATCAATCAGGTGATAGTCGTAAAGTCCTGAAGCGGCCATGATTTGCTTGACTATGCGCTCGTACTTTTTCATCAGCAAGGCTGTGCCGCGGAACTTTAAGCGCTGCGGCAAAGTATTTTTGCCGCGCATACCACGCGCTGCCAGATAGTTGGTATAGTAAACCCATTCCATTACAGGCGCCATCAGTGCCACAATGCCTTTTTCAGCCATTTGTTCCGCCAGATAGCGCTGCGAGAAACCATCCCGGCGCAAGTATATTTCACCGATCAGCGCTATTTTCGGCGCTTGCTCAAGCGGTGTGTGGAGGGGAATCTTGGCAAGCAGGGAAGCCACCTCTTTTAATGTCTGCTGCAACTCATCCCAGCTTGCATTGGCCATGGCTGTCAGAACCATTTCTTCCGCCTGCCTGTATGTTTGCATTCCCATTTCGCGGTTTTTTGAGAGAGTGAGTACGGCGACACGGATTTCTTCCATCACGTCTGCGATTAGCACGCCCCATAAAGCACGTTTAGTAAAGCTTGTGCCCATGCCGCCGTAGCCGTTTTGCGAGGAGAGGGACATCACTACCAGATTAGGTATTTGGTGTTTATTAATCAGCATCTTTGTTAGGACATTATATTGAGCAAAGCGGCAGGAGCCCCCGGTGGTCGGCATAAAATAAATAGTCACTTCTTCCGGCGGCCGCTTATCGAGGTAATTGAACAGGGAACCCACGGTCTGGATTAGCGGCAGACATTCTTTGCAGGTGGAATGTTCCTTCCCTCTTTGCAAATCAACTTCCACGGAAGGAGGCAGTGCCACGGCGTTGATACCATGAAAACGGAAGACGGCTGCCACGGCTTGCGTGGAAAAATCTCCCATGGAAGGGATAATCAGCTTCACCCGCTTATCGGTCAGACTGAGATTTTCGCCATCGGAGGAAGTAACCAGCCATTGTTTGCCATGTTTTGTCATTTCCGTCGGCACAAAGGAAGGGTTGCCGGAGTCAAGAGAGGCATTATTTCTGTCATAGCTTTTGACAATGTCTAGGAATGCCTCAATGCGTGTGTCGATGCCTGCGTCGGCAGTATGCGAGTCGAGTTCAAGCGTCAGCGATGGTTTCTCCGCCATAATCTCACGGAAATAGTTAATTACAAAGGAGTCGGGCCCACAACTAAAATTTGTGACGTAGCAGCCAAAAAGATGCGGCTGCCGTTTTGCCACCTTTGCTGCCTTCAAAATACTCATGCCGGCAGCCCAGTGCATGGCAGGGATCGGCTCATCCTGGTCGTAGTCCAGCATATCGTAAGGGATGACCATGACGCCACGGGAAGCAAACTTATGGGGGATACCCATATGTGCTACGCCTGAGAAGGCATTATATGAACGACCAAATAGCACTACAGTAGGCTGAGCCGATGCTGCGGCCTTCTCCAAGGCCGCTTTGCCTGCAGCCTTTGTGTCGGCAAGAAACTTATTTTGCGCCTCAATGGCAGCCAGAAAAGCAGTTCTGGCAGCAGCCTTCGCAGCGCCGAGTTTGCTTCCCAGCAAAAGCATTTCCTTCTCGCTTTCCGCATAAGATTCAGGCATGTCAAGCACAGGGACAAGCAGCTCAATGCCTTTTAAGTCTTCTTGGAAAGTACGTCTTAAGACGTAGGGCTCTCCTTGGATTAAGGGGCAAGTGGTACTGGGCGGGCAGCCCTTTGTGACCGGTGTGGCGCGGACATGTGGGAGTAGGATGTAATCCGGCTTTTTAGCGATCAGGTTTGAGATGAAACCGTGAGCCAACTCGACCGGGTAGCAGAAAGGCGCTTTGCGCCGCTCAATACCTTCTGCATCCGGTTTATCGGACAAAATAATGCTGAAGCCAAGGCTGGTTAAAAAACCGTGATAAAAGGGATAAAGACTGTTTGTCATCAGTGATAAGCTGATGCCCACCGTTTTTCCGTTCGGAGCGGCGGGAGAGAGGGGCCGTTCAAAGAGTAACCGCTGGCGTTCAGCCACCAGGTCCAACGCGGCAGTGTCATGGGTGAGCTGGATTCGCTCGTTATAATATTTGTTGCATGTTCCGCCGAAGGGGTAGGTTTTATCGTCTACTTTGATGCGGGCAATGGTACACTTGCGGTCGCAGCGTTCTTTGCCGCCGGCACACTCGAAAGGCTGGCCATACGCTACTTCCCTTGCCGCCAACTCTTGTAGGCTGAAGTTGCCGGCAGGCAGGGAGCCAGCCGTAATTTTTTGCCATACTTCTAATGCTACGCCGAAAGCGCCCATCAGACCCGGGTCGGGCGGGACAATAATTTCCCGTCCGGTCAGGGCAGCCATGGCTAACGGTACCGCTTTGTTGTAACAAACCCCACCCTGCATAAAGATTTTGCGCCCTACTTTTCGGCTGCTTTTGACCCGTGTGATGTAGTTTAGGCAGATGGCATAGACCAGTCCGGCGGCGATATCTTCGTTCTTAATGCCTTCCTGGATTGCTGTTTTGATATCGCTGCCAATAAATGCGGCACACTGGTCGTTAAAATTGGGCGGATTGGTCCCTTTGAGAGCATAGGCGGCGATATCCTCGGTGACAATATTTAATGCCTCTCGGGCCGCCTCTTCCAGAAAAGAGCCGGTACCGGCGGAGCACGCCTCATTCATAGCATAATCGGAGGGTACGCGGTTGATAATAAAAGTATATTTTGCGTCTTGACCGCCGATTTCAAAGAGGGTGTCAACCTCAGGGTCAAAGTAAACGGCAGCCGTAGTGTGGGCGATAATCTCGTTAACAATACCGTTTGTCAGACCATGCAGACCAACGATTTGCCGTCCCGAACCGGTAACGCCTAGACCGATAATTTTTAACCCGGGCGGCACCTGTTCGAGCAGTGAACGGTAACATTGACGGGAGGCTGCCACCGGGTCGCCGCCGGTTCGCAGGTAGATGCCTGCTACGATAGCTTGGTCCGAAGTGCGCATGAGGATCGCTTTGGTGGTGGTTGAACCTGCGTCTAGGCCGATAATGTATTCATCGTCCACGGTTGCCTGCTGCCATGACTGTTCTTTAAAAGAAACACCGTGCTGAAAAGCTGACAAGGGAGCAAGGAAGTCAAAGGCAGAATTATTTTCTGCGCGCAACTCATCGTCTGACCAAGGGCGACCGTGTTCCGCAGCCCATAAGGCTGCTCCCAGTGCTTCAAAAGTGTCGTCAAAAGCAGAGGAGATAATCTGGAAGCCTTCCCTTTCTAAATATGCTCTCATCATCCTGTTTTTTGCCACGCCGCCGATTAGCAGCACACGGCGGGCTGCTGCTATTTTCAGCAATTCGGCAGTTTTAGTCGCCATCATTTGCCCCAGACCGGCTACCACCCGTCCCTTAGGAACCCCTTTGTTCATGGCGTGGGTGCAGTCACTTTTGCTGAAAACCGAGCAGCGGCTTGCCACTTTGTACGGATTGTCCAGCAGCGCCAGTGCTTGCGCTTCCTCTGGGTCTAAGTTCATGCGGCGAATTTGCTGCAGGAAAAATTCCCCTGTTCCTGAGGCGCATTTGTTGCCTGTATGGACAGACATCACGCGTCCGCTCTGATCAAGCTCATAGACCATAAAGTTTTCGCCGCCCACACTGGCGGCAGCATCTACTTTTTCAGGCAAATCGTCAAGCGTGTATTGCAAAGCCAGCTCGGTGGCTTCCGGCTCGGAAATTTGCGGCAGCGGTATTTGTTCCCTCAGTTTGCGTCCTGTTACGGCTACAAGAAAGTCTGGGCCCGTATGCTCATGGAGGAGATCACTTAAAACTTTTCTAGCGTTGCCGTCGTGTGGTTTGACAATTTGCTGCGCTACTTTCAGGCGTCCGTCTTGCATTTCACCGGTAACAATCTTGATGTTAGAGGCACCGACACAGATGCCGGCCACATGTTTCTTGGTCAAGTATTTCCACCTCTTTGCTGAAATAAGTAGTTGTAACTAAAGTTTTGGCTTGCCATCAATTGCTGATTTGGAAAAGGAGCCGTTCGCCGTCGGCGTCTAACATTACGGAGGCGCCGTCTGCTATTTCGCCGCTAATTAATTTTCTGGCGAGCACAGTTTCCACTTCACGTTGCAGATAACGTTTAAGGGGTCGGGCACCATAAACAGGGTCATATCCGGCTTGAGCCACAAAATCTCTGGCCGCCCCGGTAAGCGCTAAGCTAATCTGGCGTTCGGCCAGGCGCCTGAGCAGTAAGGCCAGTTGTAAATCAACAACTTGTTTGGTTTCTTCCAGAGTGAGCGGTTTGAAGAGGACGATTTCATCCACACGGTTTAAAAATTCTGGTCGGAAGTGGCTGCGCAACTCGGCAAACACCTTTTCTTTGATGCTTTCGGTTATCTCCCCAGATTGACCCGCATTTTCCAGCAGATAGCTACTGCCGAGATTAGAAGTCATGATAATAATCGTGTTTTTAAAATTTACAGTACGGCCGTGACTGTCTGTAAGCCTGCCGTCATCTAGAATTTGCAGCAGCACATTAAAAACATCATAATGTGCTTTTTCAATTTCGTCAAACAAGAGTACACTATATGGCTTGCGCCGGACTGCTTCTGTTAGTTGGCCACCTTCGTCATAACCTACATAACCGGGCGGGGCGCCGATTAGACGCGCCACAGTATGTTTTTCCATGTATTCACTCATGTCAATCCGAATCATATTTTCTTCACTGTCAAACAATGCTTCTGCCAAGGCTCTGGCCAACTCAGTTTTGCCGACACCGGTAGGGCCAAGAAAGATAAATGAGCCGATCGGTCGTTTTGGGTCTTTTAAGCCGGAACGAGCACGGATAACAGCGTCGGTGACTGCCTGTACCGCTTCACCCTGGCCGATAACCCGCTGATGGAGAATATCATCCAACCTCAGCAGTTTTTCTTTTTCTCCTTCCAGCAGGCGGGAGAGAGGAATGCCTGTCCAGCGGGAGACTATCTCAGCCACTTCTTCCGGCGTTACTTCTTCTTTGATTAGTTTTGCTTCGCTGCCAAGCCGTTCTTCCGCCGCTCTTAGTTTTTGCTCCAGAACAGGGATTTTGCCGTATTGGTATTCCGCCACTTTGTTTAGGTCGTAATTTCGTTGAGCCTGCTCCATTTCAAGGCGCGCTTTTTCCATCTCTTCCCGCAGCAAGCTCAATCCGCCAATGCTGCTTTTTTCTGCTTCCCATTGGGCGCGGAGAGTATCTCGCTCTGTGCGAATCTCAGCCACCTCTTTTTCCAAGGCTTGCAGCCGACTCTGGGATGCTTGGTCTTTTTCCTTGCGCAACGCTTCTCGTTCGATTTCCAGTTGCATTAATCTGCGTTCCAGCGTCTCCAGTTCTTCCGGCATACTTTCTATTTCGGTGCGCAGTTTGGCGGCCGCTTCGTCAATCAGGTCGATGGCTTTGTCAGGCAAAAAGCGGTCTGAAATATAGCGGTGGCTTAGGATCGCGGCCGATACCAGCGCCGCATCCTGAATCCGCACGCCATGGTGCAGTTCGTACCGCTCCCGCAGTCCGCGGAGGATGGAGATCGTATTTTCCGCCGTAGGCTCATCCACCAGCACCGGTTGAAAGCGCCGCTCAAGCGCCGCGTCTTTTTCAATATATTTTCTGTATTCGTCCATCGTGGTGGCGCCAATGCAGTGCAGCTCGCCCCTGGCCAGCAACGGTTTTAACATATTGCCGGCATCCAGCGAGCCCTCAGTCTTGCCGGCACCTACCACAGTATGCAGTTCATCAATAAAAAGAATAATCCGTCCGGCAGATTTTGTCACTTCCTGGAGAACGGCCTTAAGTCGTTCTTCAAACTCACCGCGGTATTTTGCGCCCGCCAGCAGGGAGCCTATATCCAGAGCGACAATTTTGCGGTCTTTTAAGGACTCCGGAACATCGCCTGCCACAATCCGCCGTGCCAGGCCTTCCGCAATGGCAGTTTTGCCGACGCCGGGCTCACCGATTAGCACAGGATTATTCTTTGTACGCCTTGAAAGCACTTGAATCACCCGGCGAATCTCCATGTCACGGCCGATAACCGGATCTAGCTTGTTTTGGCGCGCCATTTCCGTCAGATCGCGGCCGTACTTCTCGAGCGCCTCGTATGTATCCTCCGGGTTAGTGCTTGTTACCCGCTGGTTTCCTCGTACGTCGGTCATTGCCTTTAGAAAGGCGGCACGGGTCGCCTTGGCATCAGCTAAGAGTCTGCCGGCGCCCGGATCGTCAAAGATGGCAAGAGCCAAGTGCTCAACGCTGACATATTCGTCTTTGAGGCGTTTAGCCTCATCCTGAGCCCGAAGCAACAATTGATTTAGCCGCTGAGTAATATAGGCAGATGAGGCGGCGCCGGTCACCGCCGGCAGTTTCGCTAGCGCCTGTTCTGTCTGAGCAATGAGAATCTCGGGATTAGCTCCTGCTTTGGCAAACAGCCGCGGTACAAGGCCGTTCTCCTGTTGGAACAGGGCTAGGAGGAGATGTTCTGTGTCCACAGCTTGGTGATTGCGGCGGACAGCCAAATTTTGTGCTTCGCCAAGAGCCGCTTGCGCCTTCTCTGTAAATTTTCCTAAATCCATAGCTATCCCTCCTAATTTCAGCTCTACCTTAAGAGTAAAGATTATTGTTAGCTCTGTCAATCGGCAAAAACATTTTTGCTAAAAAATGAGCAGTAGAGCGCGCCTAGCTGTGGAAAAAACACGATTCTCCGATAAACTCGCGCAGGATGGAGTTAGTGGGGATGTGGTGGGCGCCGAGAGAAACAAATCCGGAGAAGAAAAGGAGTAGACGCTTAGCATCTATATATTCCGGATCAGCTGGGGTGATTTTCTCGAGTAGCGGCTGGGCAAATGTCTTTAAGACGGCCAGTTCATAGACGAGTGCCGAATTAAACATAATGTCTGCCTCTTCTTGTATCTGAAAGATGTTTCGTTCTTCGCCCCGTCGCACAGATGGCCAGCGGCGGATGGTGCTTAAAGCATCGGTGCCGCGAAACTGATTGTCGCGGACGATGCGGCGCAACAGACGAGTATCGGTCGTATGGATGCGTGTGTGGTAGTCAATGTTGAGGGCCGTCAGCGCGGAAACGTAGATCTTGAATTTATGCCGGCGGAGGATGGACTGAGTCAGCTGTTCGTTAAGACCGTGGATGCCTTCGATAATTAGCGGCTGATTTTTTTCCAGTTTGAGTTTGTGGCCATTATATTCCCTTAGACCGGTGCTAAAGTTAAAAGTAGGTATTGCTACTTCCTCGCCGTTAATCAGGCGAAGCAGGTGTCTGTTAAACAGATCTAGATCGATCGCCTCAATATGTTCAAAGTCCGGGTTGTTTGCTTCATCGAGCGGTGTATGTTCCCGGTCAACGAAATAGTCATCCAGGGAAATGGGAAATGGGCGGATCCCGTTAACCAGAAGCTGCGTACGCAGGCGCTGGGCAAAAGTGGTCTTTCCTGACGAAGATGGTCCGGCAATTAGAATGATGGAAATTTCATTTTCGCGTGCTGTGATTATGTCAGCAATTTGGGCAATTTTCTTTTCGTGCAGCGCTTCGGCTATGCGGATAATATCAGAACCTTGGCCGTCCTCAATCAGGTCGTTTAGCACTCCCACGGTATCAAAGCCTAGTACCCGGCTCCACTGTTCCGACTCGCGAAAAATTTCAAAGAGTTTGTTTTGCCGAGTGAATTTTGGAATGGAAAAAGGGTCTGATTCATCTGGGAAGCGGAGAATAAGGCCGGGCGCATGATACTGCATACTAAAAAGATGCAACATTCCCAAGCGGGGGACCATATAGCCATGGAGCGAAGACGTCAAATCCCCTAGGCTGTAAACAGTCAAGTCTTCTTTTTGCCAGCGCTTATAGAGCCGAACTTTATCGTCAAAGCCCTCGCGCTCAAAGAAGTCAATCGCTTCACTGATGCGCAGTTTTTTTCTCTCAATCGGCAGATCTTGATTGATTAGCTCCCACATCTTTTTTTCTAACACCAGTACATCTTCGGCAGAAAGCTCGGGCGTCTTCTTGATTTCGCAGTAAAGTGCCTTGCCTAGCGAGTGCTCAACTTTAAGCTGGGCCTTAGGGAAGAGTAGCTTTGTGGCGTAAATTAAGAGCAGTGTTAAGCTGCGCTGGTAAATCCGCGCGCCTTCTTTAGTAGTTAGGTCGAGAAACTTTATCACAGAGGGTGAACTTATAACTGTTTCCAGATTTCTTACTTTTCCATTGACGAGAGCAGCCACAATGGTGGAGTGGTAATGCTGCGCCACATCTTTGCTGATTTCCAGGAGGCTGCGGTTTGCGTTGGTGACAACAACTGTATTTTCAGGCAAAATAATTTCTACGCTAACTTGTTCCTTTTCTATTGTCAAACCAATCCCTCTTCCTCTACGGTTTAGTATTTTTTAGTCTTTTTTCAGCCTTCCTGCTCTTCTTCTTTTCTCTTTTTATGCCTACTTTCCTTTTTATGATAAAAACCTAAAGTCTTCCTGCGTTAAACTGCCACCTGAGAGTTAATGTCTTGGCAAGATAAAGAGAGTGTTATTGTGGTACAATAAGAAAAACCAGATTGGCAGGTGAGAGATATGGAAGAGCTAAAGATCTTACAGCAGGCCATTTTAAATGAAGTGGAAGGCCAGCAGTTTTACGGCTTGGCAGCTCAGCGGGCGTCAGATGCTGCTGTGCAAGAAGCGTTTAGTCATCTTGCCCGGGAGGAGCGGCAACATGAAGTTTGGTTGCGCAAAATGTATGAGCAAGTGGCCGCAAACCAAGCGACTGCTTTTGATGAATTGGAGATTATTGAGGCGCTTTCTCCGCAAATTTTCCGACTGGAAAATGTGGGAGTCGAGTCTGGTTCACTTGAGATCTCTGTTTATAAAATCGGGATCTTGCTGGAAATGGCCTCCGGCATTTTTTACAAGAATGCTGCGGAAGCGGCTACTACTCCGGCCGTCAAAAAGCTGTTGCAACAGCTGTCTGAATGGGAAGAGGTTCATCTGAAGTCACTCCAGAAAATTTATGACGTTCTCCAGGAAGAATGGTGGGATAAGCAAGGTTTCTCACCAGCTTAATGCACAACAAAGCAAAAGCAGTTTAGATTACCAGCTCTACGATATCTTTGTCTTGGAGAACATAGTCACGAGCCACCGCTTGGCCGGCAAAACGGGCTGAGCCCCAGACAAGGGCACTTTTCAACTTACTCGGGAAATCGCGATGGATTTGATACGCTAAATCAAGCACGGTGGAGCCCGATTTTAGAATAAAGGGACGCTCCATTTCTGCTTTTTTGCCCGGCGTTTTGCCGTAAATGCGAATTACATCCAGTAGGCGGTAGATGCTCTCCCGCAGCAGCGTCAGTTCACTATTGATTGAAACAGGTAAAATGGTCATATCCGGCTGAAGTTCGGCTAAAATCTCCAGATTAGCTGCCGCATCCGGCAAGTCAGCCTTCATTCCTAAAAGCAGAAAAGGAAGGGCAAGCGGACTCTCTCCTTCAGGGTCAATTACGCCCCGTTCTGTCAGCAGTTGCAGGGATGTTTCCAACTGTGTCAGGCAATCTCCCGAGTTCAAGTCTAGCATAATGAGAATGGCGTCAGCGTTGCGCAGTGTGCCTGTCAGGCCGGGCGGAAGACCTTCCGCCGTAAATGGGGGGGTATCCACCAGCTGCACATGTACGTCTTCGTAGGGCATCATGCCTGTGGCAGGTACTGCTGTGGCAAAGGGAAAGTCGGCTACTTTAATTTTCGCCCTAGTCAGCGCTGCCACCAAAGCCGACTTGCCCGTATTGGGATAACCAGTCAAAGCAACTTGTCCCGCACCCTGCTTCTCCACGTGGAAAGGGTTAAAGCCGCCGGTTTGTTTCTTTTTTTGCAGTGACTCATCGCGCATTTGCGAGAGGCGCTTTTTTAGATCGGCTTGCAGTTTTTCGGTGCCCTTATGTTTGGGAATCACCGCCAGCATTTCTTGGAGACCCTCGATTTTTTCTTCGGGAGAGCGCCCTTTTTTATATTTTTCTTCCGCAGAGTAGTATTGGGGGGTCAGATTGGCCGGCAACGGTAACACCACCTTTTTCATAGCATAGGAAATTATATCGTTCAGGGAAGCTACGATCCTATGCGTTGGGGTTTGTAAGGGGCGTGCCCCTTACTCTTGCGGGGTGCTCAGAGCCCGCAGGCTCGCCGAAGGGGCGGCAGCCCCTAGCGGACAAGAAAAACGCATCTTTAGATAAAGCGCGAAGCGTTTTTCTTGAACTGCACATTATACCTTTGTATCTTTTCTCTTTAGCAACTCAAAATCCTGTGCCTTCGTTGACAGAAAAACTATTTTCATGATAAATTCTAGTGAATGACGGACAGGAGGAATGGAAGATGGGACAAAATTTAACGCGCAAAATCATTGCTGCGCATCTGGTAGCGGGGGAAATGAATGCCGGAAGTGAAATTGCGCTTAGAATTGACCAGACACTGACACAGGACGCCACCGGCACTATGGCTTATCTGCAGTTTGAAGCTATGGGCGTGCCGCAGGTGCGTACCGAGCTGTCGGTTTCCTATATAGACCATAATACCTTGCAGACAGGCTTTGAGAATGCGGATGACCATCGTTTTCTCCAGACGGTGGCAGCCAAGTACGGTGTCTATTTCTCTCGCCCGGGCAACGGTATCTGCCACCAGATTCATCTAGAGCGATTTGGCGTTCCAGGCAAGACATTATTGGGCTCTGACAGCCATACCCCCACAGGAGGCGGCCTAGGCATGCTGGCGATTGGCGCCGGCGGCTTAGACGTAGCCGTGGCCATGGGCGGCGGACCCTTCTACCTGACAATGCCGCAAGTGTTAAAAGTGGAACTGCTTAACCGTCTTCAGCCTTGGGTTTCCGCAAAAGATGTCGTTTTAGAAGTTTTGCGCCGCCTGAGCGTCAAAGGCGGTGTGGGTAAAGTGATTGAGTATGGCGGTCCCGGTGTGGCAAGCCTGTCAGTTCCTGAGCGCGCCACTATTGCTAATATGGGGGCGGAGCTTGGTGCCACCTCTTCAATCTTCGCAAGTGACGGCGTGACCCGGGCATTTTTAGCGGCGCAGGGCCGGGAAGAGCAGTGGGTGGAATTACTGCCTGCGTCGGACGCCGCCTACGATGAAGAAATTGTACTCGATTTAGGCAGCCTGGAGCCTCTTGCCGCCACCCCCCACAGTCCCGATGCGGTAAAGAAGATTAAAGAGCTGGGGGAAGTGAGGGTCGATCAAGTCGCCATTGGCAGCTGTACCAACTCGTCTTATGCCGATTTAATGCAGGTGGCAAATATCCTGCGCGGAAAAAAAGTGCATAATGAGGTGAGCTTGATAATTTCCCCCGGGTCTAGGCAAGTCCTTGCGATGCTGGCCCGCAACGGCGCTTTAGCCGATTTGATAGCCGCAGGTGCCCGCATTTTGGAGGCAAGCTGCGGTCCGTGCATCGGCATGGGTCAAGCACCGCCATCCGCGGCAGTATCTGTCCGCACTTTTAACCGCAACTTTCCCGGCCGTTCGGGAACTGCCGATGCCGGAGTCTATCTGGCCAGTCCGGAAACAGCCGCCGCCGCTGCCTTGACCGGCAAGCTGATTGACCCGCGTCAACTGGGCGAATACCGGCAGATTGAGCAGCCGGAAAGCTTTCTGCTCGACGACAGCTTGATCATTCCGCCTGCCAAGGAATCTGCCGCAGTGGCAGTGGTGCGCGGCCCTAACATCAAGCCGTTGCCTGTCAACACGGCGCTGCCGGAAACTTTGACTGTCTGCGTGCTCCTGAAAGTGGCAGACAATATCACTACCGACCATATTATGCCGGCGGGCGCAAAAATTTTGCCGCTGCGTTCCAATATCCCGGCCATTAGCCAGTATGTCTTTTCCGCGCTTGACCCAGAATTTCCTGAGCGCGCCAAAGCAGCCGGCAGCGGTATCGTTATCGGTGGTCATAACTACGGCCAGGGCTCAAGCCGTGAACATGCTGCTCTGGCACCGATGTATCTGGGCGTTAAAGCGGTACTTGCCAAATCGTTTGCCCGCATTCACCGCGCTAATTTAATCAATTTTGGTATTTTGCCGCTTACATTTAAAGAGGAAAGTGATTATCAGCAAATCAGTCAGGGTGACATCCTGGAGCTTAGCGCTGTGGGCAGGCAACTGCAACAAGGTGAGGAACTGACGGTATTGAACTGCAGAAGCGGGGCGAGCTTCTCTGTGCTGCATGGCCTGACGCAGCGAGAGGTAGCGATTATCAAGGCCGGCGGGTTGTTAAATTATACAAGAGAGAGTTGAAATACCAGGGTGATTTCCCCTCTCCCATTGGTATCTGTGAATCGGCTATCTCGCCGATTCAAACGAATCCGACATCTGACTTCCGACCTCTAGCAATAGGTGAGGGCAAAGGTTTGCTGCCAGTAATCAGATACTGATGTGCAGAGATCTGCTCCGTTTCTAATTTCACGAAGCCGTTTTGTGCCAGCAGGTTCTCAAGTTGCCTGGCTGTGAGCATGAGTGCCGGCTCCGAAACTAGTTGTTCGATTTTTGTCAGAACCTTTACAGCCGCGCTCTTCCTGTCAAAATCCAACACCGCCAGCGTGCCGCCAGGCATTAAGACGCGTAATACTTCTTTCAGTACGGTTTCTTGTTTGCGGAAATGATGGAGCGCATCTACAATCATCACTACATCAAAGCTATTTTCCGCAAAAGGGAGAGCAGCCGCATCGCCTAGAAGAGCACGCTTTTCAGGCATTACGCGGCGAGCTCGCTTCAGCATGGCGGCGGAAGAATCTAGGAGCCAGACATCGGCGCCCGCCTTTGCTAGCAGTGCCGCAAGCCTTCCTGTGCCGCCCCCCAAGTCCAGTACTTTGCGGCTGTCTAAAGGCGCAAGCCTGTCAAGCAGGAGTCTGCCCTGCTGCTTGTGCAGTGGCGCCATAAAGCAGTCATAAAACGGTGCAAGCAGTGTAAAGAAATTCATCAGCAACCTCCAAAAGATGTTTAACGGTTTATCAAGGCGTGTTGGCGTTTGCAGGAAAATTCCCTGGTGCATAGAAATATGCGGTATGGAAAAATATAGGGTACAAGAATTTATGTTTCATTTAAAAATAAGCGTTGGAGGTGGAGAAGATGTTTAATCCATATCGTTGTCAGATTTGTGGCGAAACATACTTAGGAAACACGGCATCAGATCGTTGCCCTTTTTGCGGAGCGCATGGCCGTTGGATGGTAGGTGCTGCCGAGTGGGTGAAAACAGGAAAAATCGAGTTGTGTCAGCAAAGTCATGAAGACTGTCTGCAAGCGATAGACTTGGAAGTCAACAATGCAGCTTTCTACAAATGTGCTCAGCAGAACGCTCAGACACAAGTAACCGCAGCCATTTTTAAACGGCTGCATAAGCAAGAAATGGAACATGCGGAGTTGTTGGCAGAAATGGCAGGCGTAGATGAGCCTGCCTTACCCACAGAAAACTGTGCCGCTAACGATGATTCCCAAAACCTAGCTGATGCCCATGCTAGGGAGCAGCGTGCCATTCGCTTATATTTACAGTTTGCCGACCGGGCACCGGAGAAACGGGTTCAAGAGGTTTTTCGTGCCCTGGCTGATATTGAAGCGGAGCACCTGAAAATCTCAAATGTTTACCGGTAACAAGAAAACAAGAAACGAGGCGGGCGGAGAACCCTAGCCTCGTTTTTCTGTGCGCAAGAAACTTTCTTAGGCTTTTTCTCCTCGAATTCTTATTGCAGTTTTAAGAGGTCGTCTGCAAGTTGGTGGAGGCGTTTTGAGACATCTGCAAGCGATTCCAGCGCTGCTAACACTTCTTCTGAGGCAGCCGCCTGGCTTTGGGCAATCAGTCCGGATTCTTTGATGCCTTGGTTGATGGTTTGCATATAGTTTTTTACGCTGTTTGTGATTGTGCCGATTTCTTTGGTGGATGTACTCGTGCTTACAGCCAGTTTGCGAATTTCTGTGGCAACGACTGAAAAACCGCCGCCCGCCTTGCCCACCCGGGCAGCTTCAATGGCGGCATTCAAACCGATGATATTAGTCTGTTTAGCGATATCGTCAATTATTTTTAAGATTTGCTGTGTTTTTTCCGCTTCAGAGGTGGCAGTTTGGGAGGTAGCCGTCAGCGTTTCGCCGTAATTGGCAAGCTTCTCGGCTTCACCAGCTAAGTGCTCCATGCTCAGCCTGATCTGGCCTGCCGAGTCATTTAACTGTTCGGTATAATTAGCCAATTCTTCCGCGTTGGCGTAGATCTTTTTAAACAGCACTGCCCGACTTTCCACAATAGTAATCAGCAGTTTGGCGGCAACAGCACTCATCACCGTGGTGTGGGCACCCACATTTTCCTTCAGCCGTTGTCCCACCTTTTCCACCCCGGTTGCCTCAATAACCATTTGCAGGCTTAGGTCTGAGAGCCGGACCACAAAATCGGTAATCGTCTCGATGCCGAGTTTACGGGCTTTGAGCAAGGCGGGCGCATCTGTTTGCAGGTCGGAAACCCAAATTACGTTCATGCCGGGGATTGTGAGGAGAAGCTCCATAACTGCCAAGCCGCCCCGTCCACCGCCGATGATGCCTATATTCATTACATGCCACCTCAATCTAAGGATTTTGTTTTAGCATAGGAAATTATATCGTTCAGGAAAGCTATGATCCTATGCGTTGGGGTTTGTAAGGGGCGTGTCCCTTACTCTTGCGGGGTGCTCAGAGCCCGCAGGCTCGCCGAAGGGGCGGCAGCCCCTAGCGGACAAGAAAAACGCATCTTTAGGTTAAAGCGCGAAGCGTTTTTCTTGTGCCTGTATAATTCTGCTCTTTCGTGGTGATTCCTGCTTTTTCCTTAAATAAAACGATTTAATTGTCTATTTTTGAAATAGCCGGCATAGTTTGCAGACGGATGACTTATATCACAGCAGTAGGAGCAAATTAATGCTATACTGGGGCTATGGCAAGCTAATACAGGGAGGAAAGACTCATGAAAAGACAGATTATCCGGATTGATGAAGATAAGTGTAATGGTTGCGGGCTATGCGTACCTTCTTGCGCGGAAGGGTCTCTGCAGATTATCAACGGTAAAGCCCGCCTGATTGCAGATAAGCTTTGTGACGGGTTGGGCGCCTGCCTTGGTGAATGCCCGCAGGGCGCGCTGATAATTGAAGAACGGGAAGCGGAAGCCTTTGATGAACAGGCTGTCCACGCTCATCTACAGCAAGCGGAAAAGGTCGAGCCTCTTGCTTGCGCCTGCCCCGGCAGCATGGCGCGTACCCTGGCGCCGGGAAGAGGGGCTGCAGAACCGGTCTTAGTGCAGGGAGACGCAGTTTCGGAACTTGGACAGTGGCCTGTTAAACTAAAATTGGTGAACCCTGCGGCCGCTTATTTTAAAAATGCTGAATTACTTGTGGCAGCCGACTGTGTTCCCTTCGCCTTCGCCAATTTTCACCAGAGTTTGCTGCGCGGACATGCGCTGGCTATTAGTTGCCCAAAGCTGGACGAGACAGTGCCGGCTGTGGAAAAATTGGCAGAAATCATTAGCATTAACGCTTTAAAAAGTATTACCGTCGCTCACATGGAAGTTCCCTGCTGCAATGGTTTAATTAGCATTGTGCGTGCAGCAGTGCAGCGTGCCGGCGTCAATGTTCCGCTGGAAGCTGTGCGGATTTCCCTTGAGGGTACAGTGATGGAGCGTAAGCAAATAGAATTATCTTAGGGCCTTGACCCCCATCTGGCGGGCGGG
>Ga0208100_100196_pt1 | contig 25412 bp, 23 predicted proteins | sample SubbioR11_8A_Aug_FD_184817 | JGI IMG/M metagenome (GOLD analysis project Ga0208100, IMG submission 184817) | Serpentinite rock and fluid subsurface biosphere microbial communities from McLaughlin Reserve, California, USA - CR11_8A_Aug (SPAdes) | ecosystem: Environmental > Terrestrial > Deep... | reverse complement strand
GGCGCCGCTGTGGGTGGTGATGTCAGAGCGCAACGCGGCCCAAGAAGAAGCGCTGCGCGTCCTGCGTGGCGGCACGGCGCTGCCCCTGCAAGCCGGTCTGTGGTCCGATTGGGCACAGTGGGAGCAACTGGGTCCGGGTGCGGCCTTAATGTTGTTGGGTGCGCGCGCGCTTGCGGCTTGGGGCGAGCGCCAGCCTGCGGCAATACCAGCCATGCCTTGGGTGGCGGGTTTGCTGTCGCAGTCGGCATGGGCTGCGGTGCCGGTTGCCGTGCGCAACCGGGCCCATGTGGCTTGGCTGGACCAGCCGCTGCCGCGCCTGGCCGAGCTGCTGCGGCTGGCCTTGCCCGATCGCTCGCGGGTCGGGGTGTTGTTCGGCCCCGCCACCAGCGCGTGGCGCGAGCCGCTGCACGAGGCCCTGCGCGCGCGCCAGTGGCAGATGCGGTCGGCGCAGTTGCACGAATCCGATGGGCCGGCCGAACTGTTTGCGGCGCTCAGCCGCGTGCTCGATGGCAGCGAGGTGCTGCTGCTGTTGCCCGACGCCCAGGTGGTGCAGCCGAGCCAGTTCCAAAACTTGCTCATCGCCGCCTACCGCCAGCGCCTGCCGGTGGTGTCGTTTTCGCAGGCCCATGTGCGCGCCGGGGCCACCTTGGGCCTGTTTACCACACCGGCCCAAGCGGCGCAGCAAATGCTCGACCTGCTGCGCCACGCGCAACAACCCGGGGCCCGCTTGCGCCAGCAGTGGGCGGCGCAGTTCGAACTGGCCATCAACGAGCCGGTGGCGCGCTCCCTCAACCTGCAACTGCCTTCGGTGGCCATGCTGGCTGGGGCCCTGATGCAGCGCAGCGGCGCCGCACCCGATGGGGGGGGCGATGAGCCACGACCCCATGCTGCGCCAAATGCGGCTGCGCCTGTGGCTGGCGGCCGCCTTGCCCGCAGTGCTGGTGGTGCTGGTGCTGTTGGCCTTGTTTGTGCAGCGCCACGGCCACGAACTGCTGCAGGCCAAGCAGCACCAAGCGCTGGCGGTGGCCAAGCAACTGGCCAGCCAAGCCGAGTTTTCCCTGTTTGCCGCCGACGTGCAAACCCTGCAGCGCCTGGCCAGCGCCACCAAAGACAGCGACGAAGACATCGTGGCGGTGGCGCTGCGCGCAGCCAATGGGCTGTTTCAGGCCGGCTCGGGGCGTTTTGGTGCCGAATTGCCCGATTTCACGGGCAACCGGGTACACATCAACGGCGAGCGCCTGTGGGTCATCTACGAGGTGCGTTCCGACTTGTTGGCGGTCGATGACCCGCTGGCTGCGGGCCTGCTTGAGTCGGGTGGGGCCGCCCCGGTTGTGCTGGGCTTCGTCGCGCTCGAATACGATCTGAGCCCGTTGAACCGCAGCAGCCAGCAATTGCTGCTCTGGGCGCTGGGCGCCACCGGTTTGGCCTTGGTGCTGGCGGCGCTGCTGTCGGCCCTGATTGCCTCCAGCGTGACGCGGCCGGTGGCGCACATCAGCGAGGTGGTGCGCCGCATCGGCAGCGGGGAGCTGCAGGCGCGCGCCGAGCTGTCCCGCGCCGGCCCGATGGCCCAGTTGGCCAGTGGCATCAACCGCATGGCCGCTCAGGTTGCCGTTACCCAAGAAGAGCTCAAGCTGCAGGTGCAACAAGCCACCGACGAGTTGCGTCTGCAAAAGCTGGAAGCCGAGCGCACCGCGCGCACCGACGGCCTGACGGGCTTGCTGCGCCGGCGCGCCTTCATCGATCTGGCCGACGCCGAAATCCAGCGCAGCCTGCGCTACCAAGACCCGCTCTCATTCATCATGTTCGACGTGGATCACTTCAAGGCCATCAACGACACCCACGGCCACGCCTGTGGCGATGCGGCCTTGGTGCACTTGGCCAATTTGCTGCGCGACCAGATGCGCGACTCCGACCTGCCGTGCCGCTGGGGCGGCGAGGAGTTTGTGGTGTTGCTGCCGCGCACCAGCGCCGACGTGGCGCGCCACGCGGCTGAGCGCATTCGCTGCCACTTCGAGGCCAACCCGGTGTGTTGGGAAGCGCGCAGCCTGCGCGTGACGGCCAGCTTTGGCGTGGCCGCCTTCGACGTGCGCGACCTCAGCCTCTCGAGCATGGTGGCACGCGCCGATACGGCCCTGTACCGCGCCAAACGCAACGGCCGCAACCGGGTCGAGGTGGCCGAATACGAAGGCCGGGCTGCGGGGGGGCTCGAGCAGCCCGCGGCTTAGAGGCGCGTCAGCGCCGCCAACTCTGCCATTTTGAGAGCAAGGTCAGTTTAAGCCATGACCGCTCAACCGCATGGCCACACTGGCGCTGAACGGTATCGGATCGGCTCGGCTTATTGACTCCGTTTGCCCGCTCGCTCAGCAAGTCTTGCAAACCGTTTTGGAGCCTTCCCAGTTGCTCAGCGGCCCACTCAGGTCCATACCGCGGCGCAGCGCGGTCATTTCGGCTACGATGCTCAGCGCAATTTCAGGTGGAGTGAGGGCGCCTAGGTTCAGGCCCACCGGGCCGTGCAGGCGGTTGGCTTCTTCCTTGCTCACATCAAACTCCAGCAGGCGTTCGCGGCGCTTGGCGTTGTTTTTCAGGGAACCCAGCGCACCCACGTAAAACGCGGGTGTGCGCAGTGCTTCTATCAGCGCCAGGTCGTCCAGTTTCGGATCGTGGGTGACGGCCACCACTGCGCTGTTGTGGTCCAGGTTCATGGCCAACACCAGGTCGTCGGGCATCACGGTGGACAGCGTTACGCCGGCCATGGCATCCCAGCCTTCGTGGTATTCGGTGCGCGGCTCGCACACGGTCACCAGGTAGTCGAGCATCACAGCGATGCTGGCTAGGTAGCGCGACAACTGGCCGCCGCCTATGATGAGCAGGCGCAGGCGCGGACCGTGCACGGTGCCCAGGGTGGTGCCGTTAAACGCCACGCGGTCGCCATCGGTGGCGGGTACCAGCCGCACCAGGCCGGTTTGCATGTCCAGCCAGCGCTGCACGCGTTGGTGCGCCTCAATGGCTACCAGCAATTCGCGCAGTTGCGACTGCGGGCCCAGCGGCTCCAGCACGATCTGCACCGTGCCGCCGCACGGCAGGCCAAAGCGGCGCACCTCTTCGGCAGTCTCGCCGTAGGTGGTGACCTCGGGTTTGCGCAGGGCGAGTTCGCCCCGGCCTACGCGGCCAATCAGGTCGTCTTCAATGCAGCCGCCCGACATGGAGCCGGCCACTTGGCCGTCGTCGCGGATGACCATGAGCGAGCCCGGCGGGCGTGGCGCCGAGCCCCAGGTGCGCACCACCGTGCCCAGCACCACGCGGTGGCCACGGCCTTGCCAGTCTAGGGCGGTGCGGATCAGGTCGATGTCCATGCTATTCATGCAATGTTTCTCCGGGTGTACGAGGATGCACAAAACGGGCGGCGGCTTGCGCGCCTAGGCCAGTGCGCGCCACCCCTTGGGGGTGGCGCGCAGCGCTACGGGGGGAGCTCATGTCACGTTGCGGCATAGCCGTGCAACTGGTCGTTGCCACTGGCGCCGTGCACGCTGGCGTTGAACGACACGATGATGCGGTCGGCCGCACCTGCGTAGGGCATGGCCTGGTGGGGCAGCCACGACGGGAACACCACCAACTGCCCGGGTAGGGGTGGCACGTCCAAGTGCGCCGACTGCAGGTAGGCGTTGCCAAAGTCCATGTGGGCGCCGCCTAGGTGGTTGAAGTGGGGGCCGTAAAAACGGGTGATGCCGTTGCGCTCGCCCAGCACCGGGTGGGCGCTGCGCTGGGCGTCGGCGTCCACCTGCACGCAGTACACGCCCGACCACGAGCAGTTGCCGTGGGTGTGTACGTCGTGGTGGCTGCCTTGGTTGCTGATTTGAAACCACATACCGCGCAGCGCAATCTGCAGGCCCGGCGTGGCATCGGGCCAGGCGCCTTGGTTGGATAGCACCACGGTCTGACGCACGCTGTCCGCGATGAAGCGCACCAGCGCCTCCCACTCGGGCAGTCGGATACGCTGCAGCAGGTCGTCGCGGCTGGCGTAAAAAACGGCCTTCGGGCCGGCCTGCGGGTCGGTTGCGCGCATCGACTGGAACACGCGCACCAGCAGCGGGTTGACGTCATCAGCCTGGGCCAAGCGGTGCACGCCCAGCGGCGTGGACCAGAGCGACATCAGCGGATCGGGTGCCATGGTCAGCAGTGGCTCAGGCTTCGGTCAGCAGGTCTTTGGGCCACAAGAGGCGGTGGCCTGTCCTAGCAGCCAGCGCCTCTATGTCTTCGGGCGTGTCCACGTCGGTGCGGTAGCGCTGGTTGGAGGTGGCCCAGCGGTGTACCTGTTCGGGGTGCGCGGCCTGCCACTGCCTGCAGCCCAGCCGGGCTTCGCCGGCCAAAATCTGCTCGCGCACCTCGCCACTGAACATCACCGGGTTGCCGGGCTGGCCGTGTACCTCGGGCTGCACCACCAGCGTGCCTGCGGGGCGTTTCTTGTAGGCACCAATCAGGTCATTGATGTCTTGCGAGTTGATCAGCGGCTGGTCGGCCAATGCCACCAGCACGGTGTCGATTTTGGGCGACAGCGCCTGCAGCCCAATGCGCAGCGAAGACACCTGGCCCGCGTCGGGGTCCGGGTTGTGCACCACAGTCACGGGAAACTCTTGCACCGCCAGCGCAACGCGCTCGGCGTGGTGCCCGAGCACCACCACCAGCTCGTCCACACCTGCGCCAGACAGTGCAATGATCTGGCGCCGGATGAGCGCAATGCCGCCCAGCTCCAGCAGGCTTTTGGGTCGATGGCCCATGCGCGAACCCGAGCCAGCGGCCAGTAAAATGCTGCCCACCACAAGGCGGCTGTAGAGGCCACCGCCGCCTTTGAGAATGCAGCCCATGGTGCTCAGTTTCCGCAGCAGGATTTTTTAGGTACAACGGTGTCGGCCGTTTCAACGGGCGCCTTCACTTCAGCGGGTGCTGCAGCTTTGTTCGCCGCACCACCGCAACACGACTTGGCCGCTGCGGGTTCCGGTGTGGGTGCCAACAACGCGGCAGCCGCCTTGCTCGCCACCGCAGTGGCCGCCACCAGCGGCACACGCCGCGCCGCCACCACCGCCACCAGCACGGTGAGCGCAATTTCTTCGGCGGTTTGCGCGCCAATGGGCTCGCCCGCTGGTGCCACGATGGCAGCTACGCGAGCGGCGTCTTCACCGCTGGCCAGCAGACTTTGTTTCAACACGCCGGCCTTGCGGGCGCTGGCCACAAACCACAGTGTGCGGGGTTGCAGCGCCAGCGCGGCTTTCAGGCCTTGCAGGTCGCGCCGGCCCTGGGTGGCCACCACGGCAAAGCCGGCGCCGGGCAGGGCCGCGCACACGCTGGCGGCGTCGTCGCTGGGCAGCACGGTGTGCGCGTCGGGAAAGTCTTGTGCGGCGGCGCCTTCGGCTACCACCGCTACGGTGAAGCCCACGCGGGGAGCCAGCACGCTCAGCGCGCGCGCCACGGGCGAATCGCCCAGCACGGTCAGGTGGGCGGCAGGCAGCACCGGGTCAATGAACAGTTCCAGCGTGCCGCCCGAATGGCAGGCCATGCCAAATTCCAACACGTCACCCAAGGTGCGTTCGGCGGTCTCGCCGGTGGGCGTGATGCGGATGGTGCGCGGCTGCCCGTCGGCCAGCGCGGTGCGCACGGTCTTGATGACGGCAGGCTGGGCGCAGCCGCCGCCGATCCAGCCGTGGATGGCGCCGTCGGCGGTGACCAAAGCTTTATCGCCCACTTTAGCCGAGGCGGGCGGCTGCACCCGCAGCACCGACACCAGGGCAAAGGGCTGTTGCTGCGCTTGCAGCCGGGCGGCGGCGGTGATCCATTCGTTGTTCATGGTGTTCTCCTTGGGTTCAGTTCAGTGAGCGGCTGGCAACAGCTAGGTCGCTCAGGCTGGCGAGGGGGTAAAAGCGTTCGACACACGCGTGCGAACGCTGCAGCGCAGCGGCGGCAGGTACCGCCCGGGTGGGGTGGAACCAAGTGACGCGGGCGCCCCGGGCGCGCACCGCTTGCAGCGCGGCGGGCAGGGCGTCGGGGTTGTCGGTGTCGAAGCCGTCCGAAAAAATCCAGACCCGGGCGCTCCGGTTGAGCTGGGCTTTGGCGTGTACACGCACAAAGTCTTGCAGGCTGCTGGCAATGCGGGTGCCGGCACCAAAGCCGGCGGTCACGGCGTTGATCTTTTCTTGAATGGCCGACGAGTCGCGCTGCATGAGCAGGGTAATTTCGGCGAGTCGGGTGTGAAACACAAACACCCGCGCTTGGGCAGCCACCGCAAAGGCGCGGGCAATGCGCAAAAACAGCGGTGCATGCGATTCCATTGAGCGGCTCACGTCGGCTAGGATGAACAGGCGCGGCGGCTCGCGGCGCTGGACCATCCAGGCCGGGCGCAGCGGCTCGCCGCCCCAGGCCACGCTGCGGCGCAGGGTCTGGCGCAGGTCGAGCCGGCGCCCGGGTTGCGCGCTGTGCCAGCGCCGGGTGGGCCGGGGGCGTAGGCGCGCTGCGATGTGTTTAGCCAGTTGCTGCAGCGTGCCCAGATCTTGCGGAAGCCACATCTGGCCGTCGCGCTGGTGCAGGGCTTCCACCTCCACCTCGTGGCGGCTGGCGCCGCCCATGGCGCGGAGGCTGCCGGCGTCTTCGGTGTGCTGGCTGCTGCCGGGTGCATCGCTCGCGGTGTGGGGCGCGGCCTTGCCGGGCACGCTGGCGGCGGGCGCTTCCATGTTTTTGTGCAGGTCTTGCACGGCTTGGCGCAGGTCGCGCGAAGGGCGCATCTGCCCGCTCACCCGCACTTGGCCCTTGAGTCGCTGCGGGTACCAGTAGCGTTCAAACAGCTCGGGCCATTGGCGCCAGTCGCGTGCGCTGTGGCAGGCCATGGCGCGCCAGGCGGCGTACAGGCGTTGGCCTTGCAGCGGCCCCAGCGCCAGCGCGGCCTGCAGCATGGCCTGTTGCTCGCTCACGCCCACTTTCAGGCCGTGCTCGCGCAGCATGGCGGCAAAGCCGGCTAGGCTCTGGCTGGGGGCGTTGGCCTGGGTGTTCATGTGGCGGCCATCACAGCGTCGGTTTTTTCGGCTACGCCCACGCTGCGCCGGCCTTCCTCCAGCTGGCGGACGCGCTCGCCGGTCAGCATGAAGCGGTCTTCGCGGGTTTTCAGCAGGCAGCCTAGGGTGCTCAGCAGCACGGCGGTGTCTTCGGGCAAAGTGTGCTGGCTGAGCTGGTGCAGGGCGCGCACCCAGTCCAGCGTTTCGGCTACGCCGGGTGTCTTGGCTAGGTCTTCGGTGCGCAGGCGCTGCACAAACTGCACGCAGTCTTCCACCAGCCGGGTGTCGGCCTCGGGCACGGCCGACTTGACGATGGCGATCTCGCGCGCCAGCGTGGGGTAGTCTAGGTAGTGGTAGAGGCAGCGCCGGCGCAGCGCGTCCGAGAGTTCGCGGGTGCCGTTGCTGGTCAGAATAACCTGCGGAATGTGCTGGGCGCGCAGGGTGCCCAGCTCGGGCACGGTGATCTGGTAGTCGGCCAGCACCTCCAGCAGGTAGGCCTCAAAGGCTTCGTCGGCGCGGTCTATCTCGTCGATCAGCAGCACGCAAGGGCCGCTTTGGCTGATGGCCTTGAGCAGCGGGCGTTCAAGCAAATAGTCGCGAGCAAACACATCCGACTCTTTGGCGCTGGCGCTGGCGCTGCGCGCTTCGGTCAGGCGGATCGCCATGAGCTGGCGGCCGTAGTTCCATTCGTAGGCCGCCTGCGACAAATCCAAGCCTTCAAAACATTGCAGCCGCACCAGCTCGGCGCCCTGTGCCTTCGCCAGCGCGGTGGCCAGTGCGGTTTTGCCCACGCCGGCGTCGCCCTCCACCAGCAGCGGGCGCTGCAGCCGCCCGGCCAGCCAGGTGGTGGTGGCCAAGTCGGCGTCGGCCAAGTAGCCCACGCGCTGCAGTTGCTCACGCAGGGCGCGTTCGCTGTCCAAGTCGGCGGTGCTGGTGTTCATGTCAGAAAACTGTCATTCGGAGCGTGACCCGCCCCGCACGCCACATGCCCCGCCCCGTGGGGGGGTGATGCGAAGCGGCGCGGGTGGCCCTCTCAAATTCTCTTCCCAAACAGGCCGAGCCACCAGTTCTTGATCAGCGCCCAAGCGATGGCTAGGCCGTTGATCTCACCCGCCACCTTGGGCGCAGCGGCTGTGGCGGCGGGAGGTGCTGGCGCGGCTGCAACGGCGCCATCCGCGCCAAAGGCGGATTCGGCGTCAGCCACCATGGCCACCGACGCGGGGGCTGGCAAGGCCAGCGCCGCCTGGCGGAAGTTTTCTACAAACTGGACCAGGATCATTTCAGACACCTGCACCATCATGCGACCGCCAAACTGGGCGAACTTACCGTTGACGATGACCGACGCATCACCGTGCAGCACCGAGTTCGCCGGATTGGCCGGGTCGGCCTCGATGACGGCGGTCAGGTCCATCGAGGCAGACGAGCCGCCCTTGTCGGCCCCTTTGCCGCGCAGCACCATCTTGCGGCCGGCCTCGTTTTGCTCCAGCACATCCACCGTGCCGCCGAACTGGGCTACGGCCGGGCCTACTTTTACTTTCACGCCGCCTTTGTACGAGGTGTCGGACAGCTGTTCGCTGAGTTCGGCGCCGGGCATGCAGCCCGCCACGGCCTTCAGGTTTTGCAGGATGGCCCAAGCACGGGCCGGGTCCACGTCCAACGGGTAACGTTTGTCGAGTTTGACTTCCATGGGTCGTTTCTTTCGCTACAGCGTAAGGCCGCGCTTGTTAAGTTCTTTCCAGACGCGAAACGCGCTGTGCGGCATGTCCATGTGGGTCATGCCCTTGTGCGAAAACGCGTCCACGATGGCCGAGGTGAAGGTGGGAATGGAGCCCACGTGCGGCGATTCGGCCACGCCTTTGGCGCCCAGTGGGTGGTGCGGCGACGGCGTCACGGTGTGGTCGGTTTCCCAGTGCGGCGTCTCTACAAAGGTGGGCAAGAAATAGTCCATCAGCGTGTTGCCGAGCAGGTTGCCCTGTGCGTCAAACGGCATCTGTTGGCCCATGGCCACCGCGAAACCTTCGGTCAGGCCGCCGTGGATCTGGCCTTCGATGATCATCGGGTTGATGCGGGTGCCGCAGTCGTCCAGCGCATAGAAGCGGCGGATCTTGGTTTCGCCAGTGGTGCGGTCGATGTCGACCACACACAGGTAAATGCCAAACGGGAAGGTGAAGTTCGGCGGGTCGTAGTAGTGCACCGCTTCCAAGCCCGGCTCCAGCCCTTCGGGCGGCTGGTGGTAGGCCTGCCAGGCCACGTCGGCCATGGTTTTGTACTTGCTGTCGTCGCCCTTGACCTTGAAGCGGTCCACTTCCCAGTCTAGGTCGTTTTCGTTCACTTCCAGCATGTGGGCTGCGATCTTCTTGGCCTTGGCGTGGATCTTGCGCGCCGCCATGGCAATAGCGGCGCCGGCCACCGGGGTGGAGCGGCTGCCGTAGGTTCCCAGGCCGTAAGGCGCGGTGCTGGTGTCACCTTCTTCCACCTGAATCACCTCGCTCGGAATACCCAGCTCGGTGGCAATGATCTGTGCGTAGGTGGTCTGGTGGCCTTGGCCCTGCGTGATCGTGCCCATGCGCGCAATGGCACTGCCGGTGGGGTGGATGCGGATCTCGCACGAGTCGAACATGCCCACGCCCAGGATGTCGCAGATTTTGCTGGGGCCCGCGCCCACCACCTCGGTGAAGGTGACGAGGCCAATACCCATCAGCGTGGGGCTGTTGGGGTCGGCGCGCTTGGCGGCCTGCTCGGCGCGCAGGCCCTTGTAGTCCACCGCGTTGAGCACCTTGTTGAGCGCGGTCTGGTAGTCACCCGAGTCGTAGTCAAAACCAAAGGCGCTGCGGTAGGGGAACTGTTCTTTCTTGATGAAGTTCTTGGCGCGAATTTCGGCCTTGTCCATGTTCAGTTTCTGCGCCAGCACGTCCACCATGCGCTCGATCAGGTACACCGCCTCGGTCACGCGGAAGCTGCAGCGGTAGGCTACGCCACCGGGCGCCTTGTTGGTGTAGACGCCTTTCACGCTGGCGTAGGCGGCGGGAATGTCGTAGCTGCCGGAGCAGATGTGGAACAGGCCCGCCGGGAACTTGGTCGGGTCGGCGCAGGCATCAAACGCGCCGTGGTCGGCCACCACGTTAACGCGCAGGCCGGTGATCTTGCCGTCGGCGGTGGCGGCAATTTCGCCGTCCATGTGGTAGTCGCGGGCAAAGGCCGTGGAAGAGATGTTCTCGATCCGGTCCTCGACCCATTTAACCGGGCGGCCCAGCACGATGCTGGAGACGATGGCGCACACATAGCCGGGGTAGATGCCGACCTTGTTGCCGAAGCCGCCGCCGATGTCGGGGCTGACGATGCGCACCTTGCTCTCAGGAATGCCCGAGAGCATGGACACCACGGTGCGCACCACGTGCGGCGCCTGGCTGGTGATGAAGGTGGTGAGGTCGCCTTTGATCGGGTCGAAGCTGGCCACGCAGCCGCAGGTTTCCAGCGGGCAAGGGTGCACGCGCGGGTAGTACATGTGCTGGCTCACCGTCACGGCCGCGTTGTCAAATGCGGCATCGGCTGCGGTTTTGTCGCCCGCGTCCCAGGTGAAGATGTGGTTGTGGTGCTCGCGCTTGCCGTGCGCACCTTCGGTCTTGCCGGCCAAGTCTTCGCGGATCACAGGAGCCCCGGGTTGCAGGGCGGCATACGGGTCGAGCACCACGGGCAGCTCTTCATACTCCACCTCCACGGCTTCGACCGCGTCAGCCGCAATGTAGCGGTCATCGGCGATCACGATGGCCACTTCCTGCATCTGGAAGTGCACCTTGCCGTCGGCCAGCACGGCGGCCACGTCACCGGCCAGCGTGGGCATCCAGTGCAGCTTGAGCGGCTTCAGGTCGTCGGCGGTGAGCACCGCGTGCACGCCCGGCATGGCGAGCGCGGCTTCTTTGTTGATCTTGACGATGCGGCCATGGGCGATGGGGCTGCGCACGATGTCCATGTGCAGCATGCCGGGCATCTTGATGTCATCGACGTAGTTGCCCTTGCCTTGAATAAAGCGGGCATCTTCTTTTCGCAGGCGCGAGGCGCCCATGCCGGCCAGCGCAATTTCACGGGCTTCGGCGGTCTGTACCGGTGCGTTCATGTGCTGTCTCCAGTGTGTTTTGGGCTTCAGGCGGCAACAGGCTCTTGCAGCTTTTTGGCTGCGTACTGCACCGCCTTGACGATGTTCTGGTAGCCGGTGCAGCGACACAGGTTGCCGGCCATGCCGTGGCGAATCTCTTCTTCGCTCGGGTTCGGGTTTTCCTGCAAAAAACGGTAAGCACGCATCAGCATGCCCGGGGTGCAAAAGCCGCACTGCAGCCCGTGTTCCTTGTAAAAACCTTCTTGGACCGCGTGCAGAACGCCCTTTTTGGCCAGGCCTTCCACGGTCAGCACCTCGGAGCCATCGCACTGCACCGCAAGGTGGGTGCAGGCCTTCACCGAGCGGCCGTCGATGTCCACCGTGCAAGCGCCGCAGTGGCTGGTTTCGCAGCCAATGTGGGCGCCGGTGAGGTTGAGTTCTTCACGCAAAAAATGGATCAGCAGCGTGCGGGGTTCCACCGCCTTCTCTTCGGTGCGGCCATTGACGTTGACGGAAATGAGTTTTTTCGACATGGGTGTTTCTCCGGCGGCGGTTCAGGAGCAGCGGGACCAGGCTTTGGACAGGGCGCGCTTGACCATTTGCCCGGCCATGGCTGTTTTGTATTCAATGTCGCCGCGCAGGTCTTCGGCGGGGTCACAGGCGGCGGTGGCGGCATCGGCCGCGGCTTGCAGCGTGGCCGCGTTCAGTGGCTGGCCCAGCAGGGCAGCTTCGGCGGCTTCTACGCGCAGGGCGGTGGGTGCCACGTTGGTCAGTGCCACGCGCACATGGCTGATGGTGTCGCCGGTTTTGCGCATCACCACCGCGCAGCCGGCGGTGGCCCAGTCGCCGGTCTTGCGCTTGAGCTTTTCGTAGGCGTAGCCGGTGCCCGGGGCAAACGCCGGCACATGGATCTCGCACATCACCTCGTTTTCTTCCAGCAACGTCATGTAGGTGCCCAGAAAGAAGCCATCGGCGGGCACGGTGCGCCGGCCGTTCGGGCCTTCCAGCACAAAGTGCGCCTCGATGGCGATCGAGAGCGCCGGGTGGTCGTTGCCGGGGTCGCCGTGGGCAATGTCGCCGCCGATGGTGCCGCGGTTGCGCACCTGCGGGTCGGCAATCAGCAGGGCCGCCTCGCACAGCAGCGGCACCTTGGCCTGCAAGATCGGCGAGGTGATCAGGTCGTTCTCAACCGTCATGGCGCCAATGACCACCTTGCCGCCTTCTTCGCGGATGCCGCGCAGCTCGGGAATGCGGTTGATGTCGATCAGGTGCGCCGGTTCGGCAAAACGCAGCTTCATCATGGGCAGCAGGCTGTGACCGCCGGCCAGCAGCTTCGCATCAGCCCCGAACTGGCCCAACAATGCCACGGCCTCACTGATCGACTTGGGGGCGTAGTATTCGAATCGCGGCGGAATCATGGTTATCTCCAAATGGTTTTTGCCCAAGATAGGACCAGTGTATGGATTCCCCAATTCCGACACGAGCGGCGGGATTTAGAACGCTCAAGTCATCAAATGCCGCATTTTTTGCACGAAATGCATGCTGAATTGCACTAAATGCATAGATCAGGCGCACGGTTTTTGACAATCCGGGAATGTCCCTAGTCCGTCAATTGTCAAAAATTAATGACGGGCCAGCAGCCCGAGGGCTTCCCTGAGCTTGCCGACCTCGGTCCGAGAGACCGGAATCGGTTCGCGGTGCTTGCCTTTGAGCACCACCTGCGTCTTGTTGCCCTCGCGTCCAAGTTCTGCCACCGCATGCAGGTTGACAATGAAGCAGCGGTGGACTCGCATGAACTGCGCCGGGTCAAGGCGGGCTTGGAGGTCGCCAATGCTCAGGTTGCAAAAATGAAAGCCGCTGTAGGTCAGTACCCGCGTGTAGTGGGCCTGCGACTCCAAGCACAGCACGTCTTTGGTGTCCACAAAAGCCACCTTGTGGTTGGCCACCATGGGGATCCGGTTGAGCCGCAGATAGGGCGTTGGTAGTTGGGCTGCCGGGGCTTCTTGGCGCACCACCTGCGTCACATCGTAAAAGACCAGTATGAAACCAGTGGTCTTGCCCTCAAAGTCGCCCAGCCGGGTCACCTTGATCAGCAACACTTGCTCGGGGATGTTGATGATCATCGTCATGGGTACGGCGCTTACCATGGGGCAGCCGCTGGACGCCTGGTCGAGCAGGAAGTTGACCTTGGGCTTGGAACGCTCGGGGTGGAACGACGACACCAGCTTGTCAAAAGGCTGCTTTTCGCCCACCGGCAGCAGTTTGCGGGCAAAGTCGTTCATGGCCAGCACGGTGCGCTGGGCGTCCAAGTGGATCACGCCCACCTCGAACTTCTCAAACAGATAAAGGGGCGAGTTGATCGCGGCCTGTGTCTCCATCAACTGTCTCCTGGCCGGTCTGAATGGGTGCCAACCTGCGCAAAGGGTACCGCAAGATGGCACATCGCATGCCCTTTCCCGGGATTTAACAGGTGCGGATTCCGGGGGCAAGGCTCAGCGGGGATCCATCGCGCTCAAAACGACCACTGAAGAACTCCAAGGGACAATCTCGGTTTAAGGCTTGCTACCGCGCTTGCCCCAACCCCAGCCGCGCGCGCTGGCGCGCCAGTTGCAGCCGCACCTGGGCCGGCGCGGTGCCACCTAGGGTGTTGCGCGCCTCCAGCGAGCCGCGCAGGCTCAGCGCTTCATAAACATCGGGGCCGATGAGCGGATGAAAGCCTTGCAGCACCGCCAGCGGCAGCTCGGACAAGTCGCAGGCGTGGCTGCTGGCGGCCTTGACGGCGTGCGCCACGCACTCGTGCGCGTCGCGAAAGGGTAGCCCTTTTTTCACCAGGTAGTCGGCCAGGTCGGTGGCGGTGGCGTAGCCCTTTTGTGCCGCCTGCTCCATGGCGGCGGCGTTGACGCTCAAGCCCCCTTGCTTGAGGCCGGTGGCCGGGTCGGGCTGGCCGCCGATCATCTCGGCAAAAATACGCAGCGTGTCGCGCAGCGTGTCCACCGTGTCGAACAGCGGCTCTTTGTCTTCCTGGTTGTCTTTGTTGTAGGCCAGCGGCTGCGCTTTCATCAGGGTGATGAGGCCCATCAGGTGCCCGACCACGCGCCCGGTCTTGCCGCGCGCCAGCTCGGGCACGTCGGGGTTTTTTTTCTGCGGCATGATCGAGCTGCCGGTGGTGAAGCGGTCGGCGATGCGCACGAAGCCAAAGTTCTGGCTCATCCAGATGATCAGCTCCTCGCTCAGGCGGCTGATGTGCAGCATGCACAGGCTGGCGGCGGCGCAGAACTCGATCGCAAAGTCGCGGTCGCTCACGGCATCGAGGCTGTTTAGGCACAACTGCGGCTGGCCGTTTTCATCGACCATGCCGAGCGCGCGCGCCACGCGCTCGCGGTCCAGCGGGTAGCTGGTGCCGGCCAGCGCCGCGCTGCCCAGCGGCAGCCGGTTGGTGCGCCGGCGCACCTCGGCCAGGCGCTCGGCGTCGCGCGAGAACATCTCCACATAAGCCAGCAGATGGTGCGCAAAGCTCACCGGTTGCGCCACTTGCAAATGGGTAAAGCCGGGCATGATGACCTCGACGTGGCGCTCGGCCACTTCCAGCAGCGCGCGCTGCAGCTCCAGCAGCAGCGCCTGCAGGCCGTCGATCTCGTCGCGCAGCCACAGCCGCACGTCGGTGGCGACCTGGTCGTTGCGGCTGCGGCCGGTGTGCAGGCGCTTGCCGGCGTCGCCCACGAGCTGCGTCAGGCGCGCCTCGATGTTGAGGTGCACGTCTTCGAGCTCGAGCTTCCACTCAAAGCGCCCGGCTTCGATTTCGGCCACGATGGCGGCCATGCCGCGCTCGATGGCGGCCTGGTCGGCGGTGCCGATGATGCCTTGCGCGCCCAGCATCTCGGCGTGCGCCAGGCTGGCGCGGATGTCGGCGCGCCACAGGCGCTGGTCAAAGCCCACGCTGGCGGTGTAGCGCTGCACCAGCGCGCTCATGGGCTCGCTGAACAGGGCCGACCAGGCCTGGGTTTTGGTGTCGAGTTGGTTGGCGGTCATGGGCGGCGCGAGCGAAGCAAAATTGGTGAAAATGGGCGGGTCCGGGCATGGATGCATTTGGGCGCACTGGGCGCACTGGGCGCGCATGGCGCTAGGCCTGCGGGATTTTACGTGGCCCAGCAGGGCTTGTGGGTTTGTGAGGTGGGCTGCCACAGGCGGCTTGGCCGATGGCTGGCTGGATCTAGGAGGGCTGTGATGGTTTGGCGGGTGCGGCCGGTGCGGTCGTCGAGGCGCTCACGATCCACGAGCGCGGTGGCTTGGTGCGCGTGCCGCTGGCCGACATCCTCTACCTCAAGGCCGAGTGCAAGTACCTCACGGTGCGCACCGCCGCGCAAACGTACCTGTACGAGGGCTCCCTGAACGAGCTGGAGCAGGCGCACCCAGGGCGCTGGCTGCGCATCCACCGCAACGCGCTGGTGGCGCGGCACCGCGTGCGCGCGCTCGAAAAAGCCGGCGCGCACAGCGGTCACGACGAAGCCGAGGGCTGGCTGCTGCGCCTCGAGGGCGTGCCCGAGGCGCTGGCGGTCTCAAGGCGCCAGTTGCCGCTGGTGCGCGAGCTGCTCGGCAGGTAGGGCAGGGCGCAGGCAGGGGATAATCGCGCACGCACGCTTGCCGAGCGTGCGCCCCCCGACCCGTACCCCGTCCCCTCTTCTTGCAGCATGCCGCCCATGACCCTTGCCGCTTCCCGCCCACTCACCATCGCCACCCGCGAAAGCCGCCTGGCGCTGTGGCAGGCCGAACACGTGCGCGCCTTGTTGCAGCAGCGGGGGCACGCGGTCGAGCTGCTGGGCATGACCACGCTGGGCGACCAGATTCTGGACCGATCCCTGAGCAAGGTGGGTGGCAAAGGCTTGTTCGTGAAAGAGCTCGAGCTGGCGCTGGAACAGGGCCGCGCCGACCTGGCGGTGCATTCGCTCAAAGACGTGCCGATGGAGCTGCCGCCCGGCTTCGAGCTGGCGGCGGTGCTGCAGCGCGAGGACGCGCGCGACGCCTGGGTCTCGCCGCACTGCGCCGGTCTGGCCGAGCTGCCGCACGCCGCCGTGGTGGGCACCTCCAGCCTGCGCCGGGTGGTGCTGCTGCGCGCCCTGTTGCAGGAACTGGGCCGCAGCGACGTGCGCATCGAGCCCTTGCGCGGCAACCTCGACACGCGGCTGCGCAAGCTCGACGCCGGGCAGTACCACGCCATCGTGCTGGCGGCGGCGGGCCTGAAGCGGCTGGGGCTGGAGGCGCGCATCCGGCACCGGTTCGAGCCCGAGCAGATGCTGCCTGCCGCCGGTCAGGGCGCACTGGGGATCGAGGTGCTGGTTAGTCGGCCCGAGGTGATGCAAGCGCTGCAGCCGTTGGCCCACGCGCCCACCTGGGCTGTGGTGACCGCCGAGCGCGCCGTTTCACGCACCTTGGGCGGCAGTTGCTCCATGCCTTTGGCAGCTTACGCCACGTGGAGCCTGGCCCCGGCGCAAGATCGGCTGGCAGCGGGCGGCACGCTGCATCTGCAAGCCGCCTGGGGCGAACCCGAGGGCGTGCCGCTGCTGCTGCGCGCCAGCGCCAGCGCCAGAGTCGAGAGCCTGGCGGCGGCCGACGCGCTCGGGGTGCAGGTGGCGCAGCAGTTGCAACGCGCTGGGGCCCGGGTCGTGGGCCCGGCCAGCCTGGTCAGTGCCCGCGACGCCTGACAGCGCCTTGGCCAGCGACGCCGCCCAAACCATCCCAAACCATCCCGGCCATATCATGCCCCCCGATTCCCCTGCAGCCCTGCGCCGTCCGGTGCTCGTGACCCGGCCAACGCACGAGGCGGGTGTTTGGGTGCGGGCTTTGCAAGCAGCGGGTTGGGCAGCCGAGGCGCTGGCGCTGATTGAAATCGCGCCGGCGCTCGACCAGGCGGCGCTGCAACGGGCGCGCCTGCTGGCCGCAGGCTGCGACGCTCTGATGTTCGTCAGCGCCCAGGCGGTGCGGCATTTTTGCAGCCCCAATGGGCCGCCTGTCACGGCACGCTGCTGGGCCCCAGGCCCCGGCACCGCGGCCGCGCTGCAAGCGGTCGGGGTGCCACTGGGGCTGATCGACCAACCGCCCGCCACTGCGGCGCAGTTCGATTCCGAAGCCCTGTGGGCCGTGGTGCAGCCGCAAGTGCAGCCCGGGCACCGGCTGTTGCTGGTGCGCGGCCAGTCGGCCGATGGCCGCAGCGGCCGCGATTGGCTGGCGCAGCAGTGCCTGGCAAAGGGCGGACAAGTGCACGCTTGCGTGGCCTACCGGCGCCATGCGCCGCAATGGGACCAGGCCACCACGCAGCGGGTGCGCGAACTGGTGCGCCAAGGGGCGGTGTGCTTGTTCAACAGTTCCGAGGCCCTGCAGCATCTGCAACAACTGTTGCCGGGCCAGTCGTGGGCACAGTCGCGTGCGCTGGTGTCGCACCCGCGCATCGCCGTGTCAGCACGGCAACTGGGTTTTGGCGAAATAATCACCCACCGGCCCGCGCTCGACGATTTGTTGCGCGCCCTATCAGAACTGCCCGCCCCATGACCGACCCGTCCCCCCCCGCCACGCCAGCCCCCCCCGTGGGCGCTGTGGCCCCTGATCTGCCACCGCCACCGCCACCTGTGTCCGGGGGCTCGGGCCACACCAGTGCGGGCGTGCCACCGGCTGCGCAGGGTGCGCACGTGCAGCGGGCTGCCCGTCCGGGCTGGCCGGCGCCGCCGCAGTGGCTGCTATGGTTGACCTTGGTGTTGGCGCTGGCAGCTTTGGCGTGGACCTACACGCTGGTGCAGCGCATGGAGCGCGGCGAGCAGGAAATGGCGCGCCGTGCCGCCGACAGCTTGGCCGAGGCGGTGGCGGCGCGCGAACTGGCCGCAGCGGCCGAGGCCCAGTCCAAAGACTTGGCGGCGCGCCTTGGTTTGGCCGAATTGCGTTTGTCCGAAGTGGCGCTGCAGCGCAGCCAGCTCGAAGAACTCATGCTCACCGTGGCGCGCACGCGCGACGACAGCTTGGTGCACGACCTCGAGGCCAGTGTGCGCTTTGCCCTGCAGCAAAGCCAGCTTTCTGGCAGCGTGCAGCCCTTGATTTCGGCGCTGCGCGGGGCCGATCAGCGCATCGCCCGTGCGGCGCAACCGCGCCTCAATCCGGTGCAGCGCGCCATCGCGTCCGATATCGAGCGCCTGCAAGCGGCCCAATGGGTCGATGTTCCCGCGCTTGCGCAACGCCTCGATGGCTTGGTGCGGCGCGTGGACCAGTGGCCCTTGCTCAATCAGCCTTTGCCCTCATCCATGGCCTACCGACCAGGCCGCGAATTGGCCCCGGTGCAGACGACCCCGGCGGCGCCAGCACCTCAAGCCATGGCAGCCGCACCAGAGGCCTTGGTTGCAGCGCCGCCCCTTGCCACCGCTCCATTGGCCGCGCCAGCGGCCGAGGCCGCCACCCCAGTGGCCAACGAAGCTGCAGCCGTGGTTGCCGAAGCGCCGTTCTGGGCCCGTGCTTGGGGCTGGGTTGGGCACACGGGCGGCGGGGCGGCCACATGGCTGTGGCAACAGGTGCGCCAAAGCAGCGCCGACCTGGTTCGCATCAGCCGCATCGACCAGCCCGAGGCCGCCCTGCTGGCACCCGAGCAGGCCTATTTTTTGCGCGAAAACATTCGCCTCAAGCTGCTAAGCGCCCGCTTGGGGCTGATGGCGCGCCAATTCGATGCCGCCCGCGCCGACGTGCAAGCCGTGCAGGCGCTGGTGCAGCGCTACTTCGACCCCACTGCCGCCGAAACCCAACGCGTGCTCGACACCCTGGCGCAGTTGCAGATCGATATGCAGCAGCCCGAACTGCCCCGGCCCGATGACACGCTGGCAGCGCTGCAAATCGCTGCTGGCGGCCGCTAACAGGGCCTTATCACCATGAAAAACGTGATCTGGTTCTTGCTGCTGGCCGCCGTTGCGGTGGTGGCGGCTTTGTTGCTGGGCGACAACGAGGCCATCGTCAGCGTGTTTTGGGCGCCTTGGCGCGTCGATCTGTCGCTCAACCTGGTGCTGATAGTCTTGCTGCTGGGCTTCGTGCTGTTGCACTTGGCGCTGCGCGGCGTGGCCCTGTTGCGGGCGCTGCCGCAGCGGGCCCAACGCTGGCGCCTGCGCCAGCAAGAAAAGGCGGTCTACGTCGGGCTGCTCGAGGCCCAGATCCAGCAGCTGGCGGGCCGTTTTGTGCGGGCGCAAACCAGTGCCGAGCAGGCGCTGCAGGTGCTCGAACGCATGCCGGTGGGCACGCTCTCGCATCAAAGCCGCTGGCGGCTGCTGGCGCGCCTGCTGCTGGCCGAGAGCGCACACAGCCTAGGCAATGCCGGGCGGCGCGATGCCGTGATTGAGGCGGCGCTGGCCGAGCCCTCCGCCGACGCGGCGGCGGTGCGCGAAGCGGCCCTGTTGCGTGCCAGTGCCTGGGCCATCGAGGCCCGCGACGCGGTGCAGGCGCGCACCTGGTGGCAGCAGTTGCCACAAGGCGCGGCGCGGCGCATCCAGGCGCTGCGGCTGCGCCTCAAGCTGGCGCAGCTCGAGCGCGACAGCCCGGTGGCCATCGATGCGGTGCGCCAATTGCGCAAGCACAAGGCCTTTTCGGCCGCCGCCGCCGCCAGCTTGCTGCAGACGCTGGTGAGCGAGGCGCTGCAGCAAACCCACGACGCCGAGCAATTGCTGCGCGTCTGGAAAGGGCTCGATGCCCGGGAGCGCGCCGACGCTGGGCTGGCGCTGCAGTTTTTGCAGCAATGGGTGCGGTTGCAGCCCAGGGAGGTGGGGGCTGCCGATGGCGTGGCCGGCGCATCGGATGCTGCGGCCGGGCATTTTCAAGCGGGCCGCCGCTGGCGCGACGAGGCCTTGCAAACCCTCATGGGCGCCTACACCCAACTGGAGGGCGGCGCGCAATACCACTGCATCCGGGTGCTGCAAGATGTGCTGCCCGAGCTCGATGCAAGCTGGCTGGCGCAACTGGACGCAGCGCAGGCGGCCCGCCCGGCGGATGCGGGGCTGCAATACCTTGCCGGACAGGCGCTGATGCAGCGCCAGCTCTGGGGCAAAGCGAACCAGATGCTGCAGCAGGCCAGCCGCAGCCTGCAAGACGCCGGCTTGCGCCGCCGCGCCTGGCGTGCCTTGGCGCAATTGGCCGAGCAACGCGGCGACGAGGCGGGGGCGCAACAGGCCTACAAGCAAGCCGCACTATGCGAAGAAGCGGGGCTTTGAAGGCCGCGGCAAACCGACATCAGTCGGGGTTGCGCATTTTGCGCAAGCGCTGCCGCCGCGCCAGCCGCACCCGCAGCGCCCAGATGGCGCTGACCCCAAAATACACTGCCAAACCGAGTATGACGGCCAGAATCGACAGCCCGACGATCAGCGGTTTGCCTATTTCGCCCAGCCGCTTCAAACCTTGATCGAGCTGTTGCGCAAAAGTCAGGTCTGCGGAACGCGCGTGGTCTTGGGCTTTGCGCTCGACCAGCCGCGCCAATTCTTCTTCGGTGGCGGCGTCTTCGCGCAAAATGACGCGGCCCAATTCGTAGGCGGCGAAGTACACCGGGGCAAAGGTGATGGGGTTGGTCACGAGCGTGCTGGCCGCCGCCGCTGGCAAGTGGGCGCGCAGCAGCACCGAGGCGATGGCCGAGGCGGGAATTTGCGCCACCGGGATCAGGAGTCCAAAAAAAACCCCGATCGCCATCCCCAGCGCCACGCCCTTGCGGCTCAGGTGCCACAGCCTGGGGTGCCCCAGCCAAGGCCGCAGCCAGCGCAGCCAGCGGTTTTGCAGCAGGCTGTCCTTGGCCGGCATGAGTTTTTTGAGGCGCTCGAGCATGGGTTGGAAGTGGTTGCGGTGGCGGCAAGGACGGCGCGCTGTTTGCCCCATTTTCGCTCAAGCGGGCGCAAGCGGCGTGGCGCATGCCGCCCCCAACCGCGCTATGCTCAGGCCCCATGCGATTAAATGCAATTTTGTTTAGCCAAGGCTTTGGCACCCGGCGCGTTTGCAGCGGCTTGATCGAACAAGGCTGGGTGGCGCTGGGCGAGCCCGCGCAGGTCTGCCGCGACCCCGGGCAGGAGTGCGAGCCCGAGGGCTTGGTGTACTGGGTGCAAGGCCAGCGCTGGGCGTATCAGCGCCTAGCGTACCTGATGCTGCACAAACCCGCCGGCTACGAGTGTTCGCAAAAACCGGGTGCGTGGCCGAGCGTGTATTCCTTGCTGCCCAGTGCGCTGCGCCAACGCCCTGGTGCCGCCGCGGCCGGCGTGCAGGCGGTCGGGCGGCTCGATCAGGACACCACCGGCCTGCTGCTGCTCAGCGACGACGGCGCCTTCATCCACCGCCTCTCGTCGCCGCGCCACCACGTGCCCAAACTCTACCAAGTGGTTTGCGAGCAGCCCGTCGGGCCCGATATGGTGCGCCGCCTGCTGCAAGGGGTGATGCTCGAAGGCGAGTCGCAACCCGTGCGCGCCGCTGCCTGCACCCCAACCGGATCGCACAGCCTCGACTTGACCCTGACCGAAGGCAAGTACCACCAAGTCAAGCGCATGCTGGCGGCGGTGGGCAACCGGGTGTGTGGCCTGCACCGCAGCCGCATCGGCGCGCTGGAATTGCCAGCCGACTTGGCGCCCGGCACGTGGCGCTGGTTGACGCCGCACCAGGTGCAGGCCCTGCAGGCCAAAAGCCCAGCAGCCCTTGGTGTCCAGCCAATCGCAGCGCCTGTCATGCAGGATGGCGCTGCCTGATACACAATTGCTTCCTATGCGCTTGGTCCTCGACTCCTTCTGGCGCGCACTGGCTTACAGCCTGCACCCGCGCGCCATCGCTTGGTCTTTCATTCCGCTGCTGCTGATGGTGCTGGCGGCCTTTGCGCTCGCCTACTTTTATTGGGATACAGCCATCGCGGCGGTGCAGCTCTGGCTCGAACAGTGGGCGCTGGTGGTGTTTGCCTTGCAGTGGCTGGAGTCGGTCGGGCTGGGTTTCTTGCAGGCGGTGCTGGCACCGCTGATCGTGCTGCTGCTGGCCACGCCCCTGATCGTGCTCGCGACCTTGCTGCTGGTGGCCTTGGTGTTGACGCCGGTGGCGGTCGAGCTGGTGGCGCGGCGCCGTTTCGCGCACCTCGAGCGGCGCCGGGGGGGGTCGTGGCTGGGCAGCCTGGGCTGGTCGCTCGGGCACAGCGCGCTGGCCTTGCTGGCCTTGCTGGTGTCGCTGCCGCTGTGGCTGATCCCGCCGCTGGTGCTGATCGTGCCGCCGCTGATCCTGGGCTGGCTCACCTACCGCGTGCTGTCCTTCGACGCCTTGGCCGAGCACGCCAGCCGCGCCGAGCGCCACGAGCTGCTGCGCCGCCACCGCACGGTGTTGCTGCTCATGGGGGTGTTCAGTGGCATTCTGGGTACGGCACCCAGTTTGCTATGGGTCTCGGGCGCCATGTTTATCGCCATGGCGCCGCTGCTGGTGCCGCTGGCGGTGTGGGTGTACACGTGGGTGTTTGCGCTGGCCTCGCTGTGGTTCGTGCACTACCTGCTGGCGGCGCTGCAGGCGCTGCGTGCGCAGGCGCAGTCGGACCTGCCGCCGCCGCAGCACCTTGACGCGGCCACCCCTGAGCCGCTGCAAACCCCCGAGCCGGCCGCGCTCCCTCACAGCCCGCCCGCCGCCCCGGCCCCGCTGCCACCGCCACCGCCACCGCAGCACCCATGAACCCCACCCCGCGCTTTGGATTGTTGGTCGTAGGCGATGAAATTTTGTCGGCCAAGCGCGCCGACAAACACCTGTCGCGCGTGATCGAGCTGCTGGCTGTGCGCGGCTTGGGCCTTGCCTGGGCGCGCTTTGCGCCCGACGACCGGGCCGCGCTGGCCACCACCCTGCGCGAGGCGCTGGCGGGCCACGATGTGGTGTTTAGTTGCGGCGGCATCGGAGCCACGCCCGACGACCACACCCGCCAGGCAGCGGCCAGCGCGCTGGGGGTGGGGTTGCAGTTGCACCCGCAGGCGCGCGCACTGATCGAGGCGCGCTTGCGCCATTTGGCGGCTCAAAAGGGCCAAGTCTATAAGCCCGACCGGCCCGACAACCTGCAGCGCCTGCAAATGGGCGCGTTTCCGCTAGGCGCGCGCATCATCCCCAACCCCTACAACCAGATCCCGGGCTTTAGCTGCACCAGCCCCAGCGGTGCGGTGCTGCACGCCGTGCCCGGCTTTCCCGTCATGGCCTGGCCCATGATCGAGTGGCTGCTCGAGCAGCACTACGCCCCGTACTTTCAGCGCGGGGCGCGGGGCGAGCGCTCGGTGATCGTGTTCGACGGCATCGAGGGCCAGCTCACGCCGCTGATGCAGCAAATCGAGGCCATGCACCCGCAGTGCAAGGTGTTCAGCCTGCCCAGTGTGGACCATCCCGAATACGGGCGCCACCTTGAGCTTGGGGTTAAGGGGCCGAGCGAGCACTTGTCGGCCGCCTACGCCGATCTGCTCGATGGCTTGCGTGCCGCAGCCGCCCGCTTGGGCCCCGAGTTGGTGCGCTGAGCCGACGCGAAGTACACGCGCACCATTTTGATGCAAAAAATGCCCCAAAAAAGTGCCTAGAGGGCAAGGCCTTGCACAGTCCCCATTTTTGGCGCTGGGTGCCGCACAGCGCGCGGGTTTGTCACCAAGCTGGCACGCTTGCTGCTACTATAAACTGAGCACCGATTTCCAACCCCTTTCAATGCAACCGGAGAATTCAAGATGGGCAAAAGTGTGGCCGACGTGATGAGCATGGTGCAAGACAACGAAGTCAAGTTCGTTGACTTTCGCTTCACCGACACCCGTGGCAAAGAGCAGCACGTGACGGTGCCGATCTCGCATTTCGACGCAGACAAGTTCAGCGACGGCCACGCCTTCGACGGCTCCTCCATCGCCGGCTGGAAGGGCATCGAAGCCTCCGACATGCTGCTCATGCCGGACCCGAACACGGCCCAGATCGACCCGTTTTTCGAGGAAACCACGCTCTTTTTGCAGTGCGACGTGGTCGAGCCCAGCGACGGCAAAGCCTACGACCGCGACCCGCGTTCGATCGCCCGCCGCGCCGAAGCCTACCTGAAGGCCTCTGGCCTGGGCGACACCGCCTACTTTGGCCCCGAGCCCGAGTTCTTCCTGTTCGACAGCGTGCGCTGGAGCACCGAGCCCGGCCGCAGCTTCTACGAAATTGAAGAGTACGAGGCCCCCTGGAACACCGGGGCCAAGCTCGAAGGCGGCAACCGCGGCCACCGCCCGCGCACCAAAGGCGGCTATTTCCCAGTGCCGCCCGTGGACAGCACGCACGATATGCGCGCCGAAATGTCGCTCATCCTCGAAGCGCTGGGCATCCCGGTTGAGGTTTTCCACCACGAAGTGGCCGGGGCCGGCCAGTGCGAGATCGGCACCCGCTTCTCCACCCTGGTCGAGCGCGCCGACTGGACACAAAACCTCAAGTACGTGGTCTGGAACGTGGCCAACAGCTACGGCAAAACCGCCACCTTCATGCCCAAGCCCTACCACGGCGACAACGGCAGCGGCATGCACGTGCACCAGTCGGTCTGGAAGGGCGGCAAAAACCTGTTCGCCGGCGACGGCTACGCCGGCCTGAGCGATTTTGCGCTCTACTACATCGGCGGCATCATCAAGCACGCGCGCGCGCTCAACGCCATCACCAACCCCGGCACCAACAGCTACAAGCGCTTGGTGCCGCACTTCGAAGCCCCGGTCAAACTGGCGTATTCGGCCAAAAACCGCTCGGCCTCGATCCGCATCCCCTACGTGGCCAACCCCAAAGGGCGGCGCGTGGAAGCGCGCTTCCCCGATCCGCTAGCCAACCCCTACCTGTGTTTTGCGGCGCTGCTCATGGCCGGACTGGACGGCGTGGAAAACAAAATCCACCCCGGCGAAGCTGCCACCAAAGACCTCTACCACCTGCCGCCCGAAGAAGATAAATTGGTGCCTACGGTCTGCCACAGCCTGGATCAGGCGCTGGACTACCTCGACAAGGACCGCGCCTTCCTGACCAAGGGCGGCGTGTTCACCGACTCCATGCTCGATGCCTACATCGAACTCAAAATGGGCGAAGTCACGCGGGCGCGGGTCGAGGTCACCCCGACCGAGTTCGACCTGTACTTCAGCAACTAAAGGCGGGGCGCGCCGCCTGCTGCTATCATGGCCGGATAATGAGCAAGGCCTTGAAAACAGTGGGTGCGCGCTGGCTGGTCGGATCTGCTGGGGCGGCGGCTGCGGCCGCCGTCGTTTCCGTTCTGGTGGCTGCCCCCGCGCTGGCGCAGGGGCAGATTTGGCGCT
>Ga0208100_100195_pt1 | contig 25472 bp, 28 predicted proteins | sample SubbioR11_8A_Aug_FD_184817 | JGI IMG/M metagenome (GOLD analysis project Ga0208100, IMG submission 184817) | Serpentinite rock and fluid subsurface biosphere microbial communities from McLaughlin Reserve, California, USA - CR11_8A_Aug (SPAdes) | ecosystem: Environmental > Terrestrial > Deep... | reverse complement strand
GTCGGCCAGGGGGTGTAGCGGCGGCGGGGGAAGCGGGCAAGGTCCATCTTTACCTCCAAGGCGTGTTGGTCCCATTCTACCAGTGCTATAGTGGCCCGTTACGGCGCTGTTTTGGCGCCAAGGAGCAATCGTGTGGGCAACAGCAGCTAAAGAGGTCCGAGGGCTGCTCGGGCTGGCCGTGCCGCTGATCATTGCGCAGTTAGCGCAAAACTCGATGAGCTTCATCGACACCCTGATGGTAGGGCGGCTCGGCTCAGCAGAGTTGGCGGGGATCGCCTTGGGGAGCAGCATCTTCTTTTTTGTGCTGATCCTGAGTTCGGGCGTGGTCCTGGCGGTCGGGCCGATGGTGTCGCAGGCTTATGGCGCCGGCAACCGCGAGGCGATAGTAAAGGCCACCCGCCAAGGACTGCTGCTCGGCAGCGGGCTGGCGGTGTTGGCCATAACGCTGTTCTGGAACGTCAAGCCGCTGCTGCTGTTAACCGGCCAGGCCGAAGCGACCGCCGAGTTAGCCAGCGGTTACTTGCGCGCCATCAGTTGGGGTTTTCTACCGGCGATCTGGCTCACGGCGTTGCGCAGCTTCTTGGAGGGGATCGGCCGCCCGCAGCCGATCTTGGTCGTTACTCTGTTAGGGGTAGGACTAAACATCCTGGCCAACGACACGCTGATGTTCGGGCGCTTTGGCTTCCCGGCCTTGGGGCTGGTGGGCACCGGCTATGCCAGCTCTATCGTCTACAGCGTCATGCTGTTATCAATCCTGGTTTACATCCTGTGGCGCCTCAAATCTTACCGCCTGCTGCACGGACTGAGGCTCGAGCCCCCCGTCTTGCGTGAACTGTTTACCATCGGCTGGCCCATCGGGCTGACCCTCGGCTTTGAGACCGGGCTGTTCACGGTCACGGCGCTGCTGATGGGGTTGGTGGGCCAAAGCCAGCTAGCGGCGCACCAGGTGGCGCTCCAGTCCGCATCCTTTACCTTCATGGTACCGCTGGGCTTGGCTATTGCCACCTCGGTGCGAGTCGGGCAGGCGGTAGGCCGGGGCGACCTGCTTGGCGCGGCGCGGGCCGGCTACGCCGGGATTTCGCTAAGCGCCCTGTTCATGTCGTTCACGGCCCTTACCTTCTGGTTGCTGCCGAAGGCGGTGATTGGGCTTTACCTGGACGCTAGCGATCCTGCGAACGCCGAGGTGGTGGCGTTTGCCGTGACCTTCCTCGGCATCGCGGCGGCCTTTCAGGTGGTGGACGGCTTGCAGGTCAGCGCTGCGGGGGCGCTGCGCGGCCTTAAGGACACGCGGGTGCCGATGCTGATCTCGCTCTTTTCTTACTGGCTGGTGGGGATGTCGGCGGGGATAATCCTAGCCTTTAGCCTGGGGCTAGGCGGCCATGGGCTATGGTGGGGGCTGGTGCTGGGCCTAGCAACCGCCGCAGCGCTACTGGTCACGCGCTTTATCAGGCAGATGCGCCGCGTCATGCTCCCCTGGCACGAGGTGCGCCCGCTGGTTGACGCACCACAAAGAGAACAACCCTCTTCTCCTTAATTTTGCTCGGTCGCTACTCCGATGAGTTAGTCGGTTGAGCCTCTACTGGGAAGAGAGTTGTCCCGGTGTGAATCATCAAGCTTCTCCGCTATAACGTCACCTCCTTTGTCTTAACTATACGTCTAACCCGGCTAAAAAAAGGTAAACCAACTCCTAGCGCAACGGTGGTAAGGCTGATACAATTAAAAATTGGAGTGCTAAAATTGCCACCCGTGCTACCTACAGCGGTTTTCACAAATGTTGAGTCGGCTAGGTGCAGGTATCATCTCCGCAAAGACGTCCTGCGAGTAAACCGCAGGATAGGCAACGATTCGTAGTCCTGCGAGCACCCGCAGGATCAAACCAGATGATACCTGCTATAAGGCGTAGCGGGTAAGGGCCCCTACAGGCGAACAAGCTGAACCAGCACAAAAGCGCTAAACCCCGCGGCACTAAGGGCTGCAAGGCGCATGGCCGTGCGGTAGTTGGCGGTCACCTCAGCCTCGGCAAAGTGCTTAGCCCAGCGCAACAAGCCGACAGCAATTAGCCCGAAGAAACCCGCCAACAGGGCCAGCCACACTCCACCGAAGTGTACTAGGACGATGGGTGCCAGTAACAGGCCACCTAATGCCATGATTACCACAGCTAGCAGAAGCGCACGACGCGGGCCGAGTAGGACCGGGAGGGTGCGGTCACCGCGCCGCCGGTCTTCTTGCGTCTGATAGCTCTGGGTAACGAGATACAGGCCCGTTACGAGGCAGGCGGCGCTCAGCATGCCCAGCAGGGCTGTCGGCGTTAGCAACGAGGCCAGCGCGGGCTGTGCCACCAGCCAACCGGCGGCAAAACCGATCGACCCTTGGCCGAGTCCGACCGCTAGGAGCGCTAACCAGGGATTAGCCTTGAGGCGTGTCTTAGGGTGAGAGTAGGCGGTGGCGATCAGAAACAGGGCCACCCAGGCGGCGGCAAAACTGGCGTTGACCGCGAACGCTAGCGGTAACCCTAGCACTTGCACCACCAACGAGAAGCGCAGCAGGCCGGCATCGACCGGCGGCGGAATTAAGAGCCCGCCGATAGGCCCCTCATCGCGGTCGAAGTAGGAGTTAAAGGCGGTGGTGCCGCCGTATAAGAATAGGTGCAGGGCCAGATAAGCCAGCCAGAAGTCAAGGCCGATAACGCCGCCGGCTAGCAGCACCCCCCACAGGTAGATCGGTGACAACAGCAGGTTAAAGGGGAGGCGGAGGTGGGTAAGGTAACGGAGCCACATAGCTAACGCCTTAACTAGCACGCAACTCGAAAACGGCCAGCTCAGGCGGGCAGTTAAGCCGTAGCGGCACCATGCTGACCCCTAAACCGCGCGAGACGTAGGCGCGGGCGGGCGCCTCAACCCACCCGGCCCGGAAGCGCTGGCCGTAGCGCGAGGAGGTTACCGGGGCGCCAAGGTAGGGGAAGTAGACCTGTCCGCCGTGAGTATGGCCGCACAGCACCAGGTCTACCTCGGCTGGGATCAGCGGCAGCATGTCGGGATTGTGCGACATCAAGAGGCAGGTTGCCCCCTTGGGCCGCCCGCCGATGGCCGCCGCCAGGTCAGGATAGCCGGTGCGGAAGTCGTCTACGCCGGCCAAGTACAGGTCGTCGCGCAGCGCTACGCCACGGTTATTGAGAATGGTGACACCTGCTTCCTGTAAGGGCCGCCGTAGCGAGGTGATGGGTCGGAACCTGAAGTGATCATGATTACCCCACACCCCCCAGACCCCTAGCGGCGCGCTGAGCTGGCTAAGGGCACTGACCAGCGGGGTTAGCTCCTCTTCAGCGAAGCGATCGACGAAATCGCCGGTGATAAGGATCAGGTCGGGGTGCTCGAGCCTTGTTGCCTCGACCCAGGCGCTGACCGAACCCTGGCGCATAAAAGGGCCGTAGTGCAGATCGCTGAGCTGCACGATCTTAACGGGGGCGCTAAGCGGCAACTGCAAGGTGTGCCGACTGACCTCGAAACGGTAAGTATTGAGGGCTAGCTGACCGGTGGCCAGCCCTAGCGCCATCCCACCAGCAAGTTTTAGGAAGTGGCGGCGAGTCATGCCCGACATCCTCTCATCCTAACTGCCGAGGACCGTGTCGCAGCAACTGCGGATCACAGGGTAGGATATTTCACATTGTGACCGTCTAGGATTGTGCGGCTGTGTAAATATCGTATGCTGACGCCTTGCAGGGACCTCTCGTGGAGCCATCGCAGAGCAAGATTCTCATCATCGACGACGAACCCGCCAATCTGCTGCTGCTAAGCCGCATCCTCACTAAGGCGGGTTATAGGGCGGTGGAGACGATTAACGATTCGCGCGAGGCGCTGCCCGCCTTTGCCTGCAATCAGCCTGACCTGGTCATCGTCGATTTGCACATGCCCCATCGTGACGGCTTTGAGATCATCGCGGGGCTGCGTCAGCACACCCCAGCAGGGGTATTTTTGCCTATCATCATGCTGACTGCCGATACCAACCCCGAGGTGGAGCTTAAGGCGCTTAAGTTGGGCGCCAACGATTTTCTGAACAAGCCCTTTCAACCGGTGCAGATTGCGCTACGGGTAAGGAACCTGCTGCATACCAGGCAGCTTCACCGCTCCTTGCAAGAGCACAATCAGCAACTTGAAAGGCGCGTTAGGGAGCGCACCATCGAGCTAGATACAGCCCGCCTCGATATCCTGGAGCGCCTAGCGCGGGCCGCGGAATACCGCGACTTCAGCACCGGGAGGCATGCCCAGCGAGTAGGAGAGATCTCTGCCCTACTCGCGCGCAAGCTCGGTCTGCCGGAACCCCAAGTGGAGTTGGTCCAGCGCGCCGCGCCCCTTCACGATGTTGGCAAGATCGGCATCCCAGACGAAATCCTGCTCAAACCCGGCAGCTTGACGCCAGAGGAGTTTGAAGTCATGAAGACTCACATAGCTATCGGCGTCAAGCTCCTTGCCCATGGGCATTCACAGCTAATTCAAGTGGCTGAATTGATCGCCCTGACCCATCACGAGCGTTGGGACGGTAGCGGCTATCCGCGGGGCCTTAGCGGCGATGCCATTCCGATATTCGGTCAAATAGTGGCCGTAGCCGACGTGTTCGATACGCTGATCCACGAGCGCCCCTACAAGCGGGCCTGGCCGGTGGAGAAAGCCGTAGCTGAGATCAACCTCATGAGCGGCAGGTGGTTTAACCCCAAGGTGGTGGTGGCTTTCTTGCAAGTGCTCGCCGAGCAGAGCCAGCTCTTAAAGCTTGAGGCCTCCGTCTAAGCGAGCAAGCTCACACTTGCCTCCGTGTTTTTGGTGTAAACTCCAGCTACCACGGAAAGGAGGTGGTCATCATCAAACAAGCGACCAGTGGAGGTACCCGTCGAGGGTAACCAAAGCCGCTGTTAAGGGGCTTTGGCCCTTTAGAGCTAGACGGCTACCGACAGCCCCGAGGCTACCTCGGGGCTATTTTTAGCTGCCAGGTTCAGCTTGCACCCGCAGCAGACCGACCCCTAACAGCCGCAGATAGCCGATAATTACCGCCACCATCAGACCGGCCGCTAGCGGCAAGACTCCCGCTAGGCCAAGGCTGGCCACGGTGAAGCCGGCTGCTACCGGGCCGATCAAACCGCCGATGTCCCAGGTGACGGTATAGAGGCTAAAGGCGCTACCGCGCAGGGCTTTGGGTGCGGCGCGGCTGACAGCCACCAGGTTGGCGGGCAGGTAAAAGCCTGAGCCGCCCCCTAACAGTGCCCCAGCTAAGAAGGCTACGGGCGGCAGCGGCCCCAGCCAGAGCAGCAGCCCGCCGCTAGTAGCCACTAAAAACCCCCACAAGGCCACCCGCTCGGGGCTAAAGCGCTCGATCAGGCGGCCCGCTGGGAGCCGGAACAGCACTGATACCAGGCCGTAGGCGCTAAAGAACAGCCCGATCAGCAAGGCCGAATAGCCGGCTTCACTCAAAATCAACGGGTAGTAAGCCTGGATCACCGCTACCGCTGCCGCCAGCCCTAGGTTGCTTAGACTGGCGGCCCTGATGGGAAGAGGGCGCAGCGCTGCCGCATAGCCGCCCCACCAGCTGGGGTGACCAGGCGTCTCGAGCGTCTCCGGTATCAGCAGGAGCAGCGGTACGAAAATCAGTTGCACCAGCGCCACAGCCCAGAACAGCCCAGCAAACCCGAAGCCCTCGACCAGGAGTCCGGCCAGGCCGCTACCGATCATCACCCCGATGCCGACTAGCAGGTTGCGGGTAGCCATCACGCTGCTGAGTTTTGCGTCTGGCACCAAGTCACTGGTGACCGCTAAACTGCTAGGGGCAAAGAGCGCGATCGAAGCGCCCTGCAAGACACGCCCCAACAGCACCAGCGGCAGGCCGCCCAGGTATAACAAGCCCGCCACAGCCCCGATCAAGAGCCCTATCGCCATCGGCCACTTGCGGCTCCAGGCGTCCGAGGCCCAGCCGGTTACAGGCCGCAGCAGGATCCCCGCTAAGGGCATCAGCGCGATGGTCCAACCGATCCAGGCCGGGCCGATCCCCAGCTCACTAAGATAGAGCGGCAGGATCGGCGTAGTCAGTCCTAGCGCTAGGAAGTAAAAGAAGGTAACGACGTGAAGCAGCTTAACTAGGGGCACAACAGCAGCTCTCCGGGGTGTGGAGCAGGATAAGGCTTCGCCCGAGTAATAAGGCTTCGCCCGAGTAATAAGGCTTCGCCCGAGTAATAAGGCTTCGCCCGAGTAATTAAGACCTGCGCTGGTCAACCACTACTGCTGACCATCACTACCAGCAAGCCGCCCCCGGCATTCTCCAGGCTGTGGGCAGTACCGGCCGGCACTTTGAGCAGCTTCCCCTTACCGAGCCTTAAGCTCTGATCGGCGGCGCGCACCAGCGCTTCGCCCTCCAATACCTGATAGATGCCGTCGCTGTCATACGTATTTTCATGATGGCGCTGGCCGGCTTCGAAGCAGAGTAGCTTAACCCGCACATCACCTTCGATCAGTACGCTCTCGTGGACCGCGCCGAGTGAGAACTTGCGCCCCGAACTGATGCTGATTGTTTCCACTGCTCAACCTCCTATGACAGCCTACGACATCCCGTCATCAGCTTACCCCGCCTGTGGATAACTTGTGCCTCTTGACAAAACGGTGACAAATCTGCTAGACGCAAAAATCTCAAGTCCTTGATAAAAAACCTGTCCCCAACGAAAGAACATCGAACCGCCGCAATTCCCTCACTCCCACCGAGCCTTTGGACGTTATCCACAGGTCCGATCCAACCTGTGGATAACTGTGGATAACTCACGCTTAGCCGCCCGTACAAACTCTTGTATGGCCTGGGGGTCCTTGATGCCAGGGCTAAGCTCGACGCCTGAGGAGACGTCGACCGCATAGGGTCGGAGTGCTCGCACCCCGGCCGCTACGGTCTGCGGCGTCAAGCCGCCGGCCAGAATCAGCTTGGGCAAGCCCGCGAGCACCCGTGCCTGCGACCAGTCGAAGGCTTCACCGCCCCCCGGCCTCGGGCCGTCGAGCAGCCAGGCATCTGCCGGAAACTCCTGTAGCGCTGCCGGATTAAGGTCCGGTCTGAACGACAGCGCCCTGATCACCCTGACTCGCGGCCTTAGCGCCGCCGCGTAAGCCGCGCTCTCTTGGCCGTGGAGCTGCACCGCGTCCAGCCGGAGTGCTTCTACCGCCTCCCCGACCTCGCTAAGTGGCGCGTCCACAAACACCCCGACGCGCGCGATGAACGGCCCTAGCTCGGCTGCTACCCGCGCAGCCTGCGCCACGCTGATATGGCGCCGGGAGGACGCTACCAAGACAAACCCCACCGCGTCAGCCCCGGCGGCCTCGGCGGCCAGAGCGTCTTCAGCGCGGGTGATACCGCAGATCTTGACACGCACCATGTGGCTATTTTAGCCCCTAGCTGCTATGCTGGGCTCGGCCAATCTTGAGCGTTTCAGCATGTCGGCAACAGGTCGTAGGTAGCGGAAAGCAGGAAGTGGGGTGTGGGAAGTAGGAAAACCCCCATAACCTACTACCTACCACCCACTACCCGCTACTTTTTCTGACCATCTGACCGGCTAACCAGCTAGTTTTGCCCGTGCGGAGTATGGCAGCGCCATCCATACCGCGTCGCTCGGCATGGTGTCGTATCGGCCGACCTCCGGCCTAACCCAAACCGAGCTGCGCATCGTGCGGCTGCTCTGGCAGGGGCATGAGACCAGGGAGATCGCCCGGAGGGTGGATGTGACCGAGAAGACGGTAAACGCCCACATTTCTAACACGCTCGGTAAGCTCGGCTATAAGAACAGGGCGCAGCTGGTGGCGAGGGTCTTGGGCTATAGCCCAGAGTAGCTAGGCAATTGCCTAGATCGTCTAGGCAATTTCCCCTTGTGCGTTCCGACTCCAACTGCTAAACTTCGCGCAACCCGCTGCAGCAGGGTGCCTAAAGGAGGATGAATTTATGTCAAGCTTAACGATACATAAACCACGGCTATTACCGTCTGTTCTCCAAGGGCTGTTTGCTTTCACAATCATCGTCTACCTTGGCGCTTGTAGCATGCCCGAGGGGCCAAACATCGGTGGAGCACCTACTTTCGATACACCTGATATAACTAGTCTCGACGGGAACGAGGTGGGAGCGATCTTAATCGCCGTCGATAAACTTGACGGTGGTTTGCTTCTTCGTGGGAGAGGGGCCGAGATACCCGCAATCGCTGAAACATATGGCGTGCGTAACGCCATGCGCGAGCTTGTTGTCGCCGTAATCAGATTCGAATCGGGTCAAGAGCTCGCCTGGATAGCCAGGCCTGACCAAGCGGCCGTTATCGTTCTTGCTGACGTTGGAGAACCAGGAAGGACTGGGCGCTCATTTTACAACCTGACCACGAACGAATCACTTTATGTTACGGCAGAGGACTTAAAGAAACCCGACGCTGAACTCCACAGCCGCGTTCACGCATTCCTGGGATTCGGTGATGCCTTGGCCTGTGAGCGCCCTCTGACTGGCAGCACGACACTCTTCCCGGAGGCGTTGGATCCAATCTGTTATGACGACTGTATGCGTGGTGCACAAGCTACGTGCGCTGGTTCCTGCACACTTGCTCTCCTTGCGGGTGGGCCCCCAGCCTACATTGCCTGCTTTGGCGCTTGCATGTCTGTATGGCACGCAACATGCCTGATCGGATGCGACACAAGAACTATGTAGGGTAAGTGCTTAGGAACTGGCTAGTGTCGAAAACGTTTTTGCCATAACAGTCGCTGGAGAAAGGTGGTCATATGCAGCGCTTCGAGTACGATTACGTCAGGATTGAGCCCCAGAGAGGTGGTGACAGTCGCTTCGACCGCTACCGTGACGTGGTGACGCAGCGGGCGGCAGAGGGTTGGCGGTTCGTTACCGCTATCGTCCCGCCGGAGATTATGACTAGCAGCGGGCGCGCCTACCTCGACTTGGTCTTTGAACGTCCCTTAAATTGACGGCTTGAAACCGGCTGATGTGATAATCTCTTCAACCGTGGAGCAGACGCAAGCAAACCGCTATCACGCGGTTCATGGCCCAAGGGGTTGATGGCGGTGGCTCGGTTTCTGAAGGTGCTGGGGTTAGGGATTGCTTTAGGACCGTTAACTGTCGATTTGCTATGGTTTCTATTGGGGAACAGGTGGTCCGTGTTACCACAGTCATGGAGCTTCCTCTACCTGATTGGGATGAGTATGTTTATTGCCGGCTTAAGCTTGGGCAAGGACGCATATCCACAACGGCCGCTGATCGCCATTGCGGTTTATATCCTGTTTACCCTCCTGTTCTGGTGGTTTGGATGGCCTTCTCATGCCGCAGCTGCGGCGATGCTCCCGCTCGCTGGAGTCTTATGGTGGCTCGAGCGCCAGGCGCGCCTGGAAGAGAGCGCAAGTCAATCAAGTCAATTGAAGTAGGCGGATCCCAGCCGGGATGGCCTGATTTGCTGCCCGGTCTCAGGGGTCGCACTACACTTCCCATGACCCCGGCGCTAACTTAGCCGCTATTGTACCATTGCAGCATGAGCCACCTGTTTGCTCCGCTAGCGCTCCGCGACCTTAAGCTGCGCAACCGCATCGCCCTTTCGCCGATGTGTCAGTACTCGGCCAGCGAGGGGTTGGCTAACGACTGGCACTTAGTTCACCTTGGCAGCCGTGCAGTGGGTGGGGTCGGCCTGATTATCAGCGAGGCTACCGCCGTCGAGGCGCGAGGCCGCATCAGCCCCTTCGATCTTGGCCTGTGGGACGACCGCCAGGTCGAGGCGCTGAGGCCTCTGACCCGCCTCATCCGGGAGCAGGGTGCCGCGCCTGCTGTGCAGTTGGCCCATGCCGGGCGCAAGGCCAGTATGCCCCGCCCTTGGGATGAGCAACAAGGTGTCCTGCTGCCAGGCCGGGGAGGCTGGCCGGTAGTGGGCCCTACCGCCGAGCCCTTCTCGGCGGACTATTCCGAACCGCAAGCGCTCAGCGAAGCCGGTATCGCCCAGATCACCCAGGCTTTTGCTGAGGCCGCCGTGCGCGCTGTCGCGGCGGGCTATGCCGCTATCGAGCTGCATGCTGCGCACGGCTACTTACTGCACAGCTTCCTCTCACCTCTCAGCAACACCCGTCAGGACGGCTATGGCGGCGGCTTTGCGCAGCGCACACGCTTCTTGCGTGAGGTGACGGTGGCGGTCAGGGCTGTTATCCCTACCGGCATGCCGCTGTTGGTGCGGCTTTCAGCTACCGATTGGCAAGAAGGTGGCTGGACCCTAGACGATTCGGTGCGGCTAGCCAGCGACCTGAAAGACCTCGGCGTAGACCTTATCGACTGCTCCTCGGGCGGTGTGGTGCCAGGGGTGGCGATCCCAACCGAGCCCGGCTACCAGGTACATCTGGCCGAAGCGGTTAAGTGGCGGGCTGGAGTGCCAAGCGGTACGGTAGGGTTGATTACCGAGGCCGAACAAGCTGAAGCCATTGTGCGGGACAGGAAAGCCGACCTGGTGCTACTAGGCCGCGCGCTGCTGCGCGACCCATACTGGCCGCTGCTGGCGGCGCAAGCGCTAGGGGTGAAGCTTAAAGAGTTAGTGCCGCCGCAGTACTGGCGAGCGTTCTAGCAGGTAAAAGCGCGGGTAGTGCCCGCCGTGAAAGACGCGGGTGCTGTGCTGGATGCGCCAGTGCGGGGTATCGTCAAGCAGTCGCTGGAGCAGCTTAATCTCATGGCTTAAGAGCGCTAGTCGGCCACCGGGAGCGGTGATGCGAGCTAGCTCAGCAAGCAGTGCTGGATAAAGAAGCTGATTATGGCGGTGTGCCCCTACCGCGTCGCCCCAGGGAGGGTTACACAGCACTAGATCAAAACTCGCCTCCGGCACGTCAAGCTGGCAGGCGTCGGCCTGGGCCAGCGTGACTCTATCGCTTAATCCGGCAGCTTGCAGGTTGTCGCGGCAGCAGGCCAGGGCCGTGGCGCTCAGGTCGCAGGCTAGCGCGGAGGCAGCCGGGCCGGCTAAGAGCCGTTCGATCAGCAGCGTCCCTGAGCCGCACATAGGATCACAGATGCGGTCGTCGGCCTTGACTCCGGCAGCTTGCACCATGGCGGCTGCCAAGGTGGCATTGAGCCCGCCGGGCAGGTTGCAGACCCGCCAGGCTCGAGCCGACAAGGGGCGGGGAGTAAGCCGTGCCAGCACCTCCCAACCCGCGGCTTGCCACGCCGCCGGACGGATACGCAGCAGCAGCTCGCCTTCATCCGGATCAAAGCGCAACCCGGTGGCCTGGCCGATAGCGCCAATTAGCCGCTGAAACACTGCCGAATCGCGCCCGGCTGCCGCTAGGCGGAAACTCTCGAAGCGATCCGCTGCCAGCACCCGCTGCAATTGCGCCAGCAACCGGGTGAACTGCTGATGCCCCAGCAGCCCTTTGGGGCGCGGCACCGGGTAGTGTTCTAGCAGATAGACCGCCACCACCGTGCGCAGCGCACGGAAGCGCGACCAGTGAGCGCTTTTAAGGCGGATGGTCTCCTCGTCGCCACCAGGCAACAGCGTAGCGGGGTAACTGGTTAGCTCGAGCCGGGCCGCAGGCTTAAGCCCAGGCAGCACTTCGGCCTCGAGCTTACCAGGCGCTGCAGCAACGGCAGGGGCTCTCGGGCTCGCCTGGCTTCGTGAAGGCAATGACACCTCAGTCTTGGCGAGGGCAAGCGAGAGGCCCTGTGATAGCTGGCGGAGGCTAATGACTTTGCCTCCGCCTCGGTCTGTGTCTACTTCTTGACAGTCTCCTTCAGCGCCTTGCCGGGCTTGAAGGCCGGGTACTTGCTGGCCGGGATTTTGATCTTCTCGGTGGTGCCGGGCCTGACGCCAGTGCGGGCCTTGCGCTTGCGCACTTCGAAGGTGCCGAAGCCGGTCAACTGCACCTTGAAATCTTTATCCAGGTGCGTGCTGACTTCACTGATCATGGTATCCATGACCGCCTTGACATCTTTCTTCTTCATCCCGGTCTTGTCGGCCACGAGATCGACAAGGTCAGCTTTGGATACGGTCTTAGCTTTAGCCATACAGCGCCTCCTTAACTAAATTTACTTCGGGCGTACTTTAGCACGGCAAAAGCTATTTAGCAAGTCCCCTACAGGCCGCATCGGTTTGGTTTGTCTCAGACGCGCTAAAAAGAGCCCAGAAGCGAGTGGGCGGAAGCTTCGCGGGAGCCTAAGACTCCTTCGCCGCAGGTAAGAGGGCCCGGATACGCGCCATGATCTCTTGAGTGAGGGCGGAAGCTTCTTCCCGGCTCGAGCCCTGTGGCCAAACCGCATCACCGAAGCGGATAAAGAAGCGTCGCCCCTCGCGCCAAATAGCGGCAGGCACCACCGGCACGGCGGCGCGCTGGGCAATAAAGGCGGCACCGTCAAGAGCTTTCGCATCGCCGGGATTACGCGTCCCTTGAATGAAGATGCCGATAGCTAGCCGGGCCTTGAGTTTGCGCAGCGAGGCCTTAATGGCGCTTATATCGCTCCGGGCGCGATCCACGGGATAAGCTCGCAGGCCGAGCAGCAGCAGGCGCGACCAAGGGTTTTCAAACAGCTCTTTTTTAGCCATGTAGTGAATCTCACGAGGCACGGCGATACCCAACATGGGCGGATCTAGGCTGCTGAAGTGGTTACTGGCGACGATCACACCACCGCTTTTAGGAATCTTCTCGCTACCCAAAGCGGTAAACCGGTGAAAAAGCTTGGCATAGATAGTAAACAGGACAACAGCCAAGCCATAAAACCATCTGCCTTGCATCAGGCGCGTCAAGATACCTAACACCATGAACCCATGATACCACTCCCTTCAGATCGGGAGGTGTTCTGCCCACAGCCAGGGTTAAGCGTTTCAGTTTGTCACAGCGTTTTTCACAAATACTGAGTCGCCTTAGCGGAGGTATCATCTCTGCAAAGGCGCCCTGGAGAACGATTCGTAGTCCTGCGAGCACCCGCAGGATCAAACCAGATGATACCTGCTATCAGTATGCCGATAACAGGTTGTAGGTAGTGGGTTGTGGTAAAAACCCCACTACCTACTGCCCGCTGAGCTGGTTGCGACCGCGAGCCCTCCCTGGCTCAGGGGGTCGGCTCGGGCTCAGCACCTTCGTCGTCCGGCTCAGCAGCATCAGGCGCTTCGCTTTCGGGCTCCGGGGCTTCGAAGCCAACTGCGTCAGTCGGCTGCGAGAGCTCGACCACCGGGATCTGCTCGCGCAGGGAATCGAGCCAGAGGCGCTGCAATTGCAGACGGCTGGAGGCCAACACCGCGGCTTCCACCTGGGCGCGCACCTCGTCAAGCGAGCGGACCCGCTCGGGGGCGCGCACGGCGACCAACACCAGGTAGCGATTGACCGTATCGGGCGTGATCACCTCGGCCTCTTCTTGGGCCTCTACCGCCTCGGCTTCGGCGGGCGCCGCCTCCGGCACCACCAGCACATCGGAGACACTGCGACCCGGCAGGCCCGGCAGAGCCTCAAAGGCGTTGGTCCTAAAGACTGCGCTGTCGAGTTCAGTCGGCAGCTGGCCGGGGGCCACGACACCAAACGCCTCAACCGCGGCGCCATGCGCCTCAGCCAGTTGCGCCAGCGACTCAGCACCTAGCTCGGGAGCTGCCAGCAAAGCACTGCGAAACTCCTTAGCGGCATCGGCTGAGCCGAAGCTATAGCTGCTGACCACGGCTCGAGCCGGTACCATGAAGCGGCTCTGATTAGCCTGGTAGAAAGCCTCAAGCTCTTCCGGGGTAGCGGTGGCCTCGCGGCTCACGTAGGCTAGCGCCGACCAGGCTAGCTGCTCCCTGGTGCCGATGAAGGGTTGACCCAAGGCCCTAGCCCCCTGGTAGGCCAGCTCGAGCTCAATTAACTCCGCTAGCCGGTTAGGCTTAAAGAACAGCGTCACCAAGGAGGCTGTCTCCGGGTTTAGGAATTGCTGAATCTGCGGGTCGCCATAGGTGGCGCGGACTAGCTCCGCCGCCGTGATCTGGGCGTCACCGACGGTTACTACCACCGGGTTGTCAAACCGGAAGGGGCTCTCCGGCGCGACGACGATCTGCGCACCATCGCGCAGAGTGCGCAGCAAGCGCTGCACTTCGCCACTCTGCTTGACGGCGAGCGCGTCCTGGCGAACCTGGGCTTCGACCTCTGCGAAGCTCTGCGGCGAGGCCGGCACCAACTCCTCGACCTGAATCAGATAGTACAGACCTGCCGCATTAATGGGAGGTGTAAGCCCCGCCCCGCCTAACCCAAAGGCGGCGTCGGCCACGGCGCTCGGCAACGCCGCGCGGCTTACCGGCACCGGCGTGGTCATACCCTCGGCAGCCCCTAGCGCGCCATCGCGATCGGCGCGTTGGGTGGAGTACTGTCTAGCTAGCGCCGCAAACTCCTCACCGGCCAGGGCTCGAGCATAGAGCTCGGTGGCTAGCGCAGCATCTGCTACCGTGATCTGGCGAGCGATGATGCGCTCTTCAGTGCGGTAGGCCGCAGCGTTGACCTCAAAAAAGAGCCTCACCTCTTCGTCAGTAACGCTTACTTGGCCGATCACGCTGTCGATAAACTTCTGCTCGCGCAGCTGTTGCTCGGTGAGCCGTCGAAAGTCGGCGTCGGTAAGGCCAGCGTTGCGCAGGAGAGCTAGATAGCGCTGATCGTTGGCCGGTCCCGCTACGTTGTTGGCAGCGCGGAAGTCGTTGACCGCCTGACGCACCTCGGCCCCCGAGACGGGCGTCCGCGCTGCGGCTTGGCGAATCACCTCACTATCGATTAACTGGTCAAGGAGGAGCAGCTGCAAGTCGTTGGCCACTTCCCCTTCGGTCACGCGGGTGAATAGGGGGTTCTGGCGCGCCCGTAACACCTGCAACTCGTTGATCGGCGCGCCGTTGATTAGCAGGACCGGCGCTCCACTCCTGTCGCCACCGGTTACGCCCAGGCCGGGCGTGAAGGTAACCACCATGCCGACTAGTAGCCCCAAAGAGATAAGGATGATGATGACTATGTTTAGACGTTTTCTCGATCGCATCGACTTGACTTCCTCCCGGCAATAGTGCTAACTTAGTGCTCCCATGCGCCCGTAGCTCAGGTGGATAGAGCGTTCGCCTCCGGAGCGAAAGGTCACAGGTTCGAGTCCTGTCGGGCGCGCCACTCTTTACGCTCCGCCTCAAGACAGCAAGAAGGAGTCTAGCACGTCCAGATGACAGCGGTGTTAAAGAGCTTTGAGCACTAGAAGTAGCGGCCCGGCGTAAACGGGATCTCCCTTAGCAGCCGTAGCGCCGCGGCTAATGGGGCGTCGAAGCCCCGCGCCAGCTCCTGTAGGCTGGCGCTAGCTAGCACATCGGGCTCTACGCCCCCGTCAAAGATCGTCCCGTTAACCCCTTGTACATTAGCGACCGCCACCATCACCAGGCTGCCATCGGGCAGGTCAAAACCGCGCACTACCTCGACGTTCCCTCGGGTCGGCTCGCCCACCACCTTGGCGCGGCCTAGTTGCTGCAACACCAGTGGCCCAATCTCGCCCGCGCTGCTGTTCTGCTCGTCCACCAAGACCACCAGCGGTCCCACAAAGCGTGCCGGCGCGCCCAGCTTAAGCTCAGCCAGACTGCTGCCGTCAGCGTTCTTGAGTATGTTTAGCCCTCTCCCCTGCTCGTCGATGCGGTAGCTGCTTCGCCAAGCGATGCTGCCACGGCTTACCGCCTCCGCCCAGGGCCCTTCGATGAAGGCTCCTAACACCAGACCCAGCTCGTTGAGCCGCCCGCCCAAGTTGCCGCGCAGATCCAGCACTAGCGTGCGCATACCCTGCTCCAGCAACTCAGCCAGCAGGCGGTGGACCTCAGCGGCGACATGCGCGGCGTTAAAGGTAGGGATGAACAGGTAGCCGGTCTCAGCGTCCAGTAGGTAGCCGACCGGTAGATCTTTGACTACCTCAAAAGCGATGGGGGCCGGAGTCACCGTCACATTGAAGTGACTAAGCCGCCGCCGCACCCCCAGCCTCACCTCGCCGGCAGCGATGGCATCGCGGAAAACGAGGCTGGGCGAGGTGCGGCTAGCCAGCTCGCGCACATCCTGACCGTTGACCCTGACGATTACGTCGCCGCGCCGCAGGCCGGCGCGCTCAGCCGGCGTCCGGGCATAGACCTGCAGCAGCACGATACCGCTGCCCGCCACGTGATCATGGGCAAAACCCAGCCCCAAATGTTCGGCTCGAGGTGGCAGCTGCTCTTCGCTAAGATAGCGGACCAACCCGACCCAGTTGGAGTGATCGTCATCGAGGTGGTAGACCATGCGGCGCGCCACCCCCTCAAAAGCGCTGCGGGATGTCGCGCTCAGGGCGTCTTGGCGGTAGTAATTGGCCCAGGCGTCCCAATCCAGATAGTCGGCGTCCCAGTAGTGCTGCCTGAATACGTCCACCAGAGCCTCAAACACCACCTGCCGCCCCTGGGCGGTCGCCAGCAGGTCATAGGCTTGCGCCTGCGACAGCCCCAGAACCAGCAGCAGCAGCAGTAGGGCGAAGCGCCGTAGCATGATCCCAGTGTAGACAAGGTTGGCCCAAAAAATCGCTCTTTAGCCTACCAAACCGGGAGTGAAGCGTGTTCGGCACGGTGCCAGGGGTGATCCACCATGATCCCCTCGCCGCCCAACACGGTAAGCGGTTGCCCCTCGAGGTAGAGAGCTACGCTCTTGATCGGGCTTGGCTGCGTCAGGGTGTAAAGCACCTGATACAAACGCCCCATCATCGCGGCGGTGCCACCCCCGTGCGCAAAATCCGCCGAGAGGTCGAGGATCACGGTATCGCCGTCAACCGCCAGTTGCAGGATCCGGGTGTCGGCTGGAATAGCCGTGCTAAGCCCTCGCGCCGCCTCCTCTGGGGTGGGCCCGGCGATGAGCAGCTTTATGGCTTGGCGTAGCCTAGCTTCCAGCACCCGCTCGTTGCTATGCCGCCCTACCGCCTCCAGGTGGAAGCGGATCGGCTCACTCCTGACCAGGTAGATGATGGTATCGGGCAAGCGGTTCAGGGTGCGGATCATTATGACCGACACCACCACCAGCAACAATAGCAAGGCCAAGGCCGCCACGCGGATGACCATGGTGCGAACCATGGCTGAGTATAACCGGAGCTTCTACCGAAAATCAGTATTCGAGTAGTCAAGTATTCGAGTATTCGAGTATTCAAGTAGGGGCGAAACCCTTGAGGCTATCAGGCTCTCAGTCTGTCAGCTGCAGGGTTTTGCTGAGAGCCTGGTCAGCGCTTCGTGAAATTACTCGGGCGAAGCCTTGCACCCCGAAGGGCGGGCCGAGGCGAATCCGTACTAGCCGATAGCCTTTTCATCCTTGGTACGCCTTCGCCCTTCGGGGTGAACCCTCGGCGCTTCTCTGATGGCGAACGATGGTTCACGGATTCCCATCATTAGCAGTCGAGCGGTCAGCATTCTAAGGTCACTGGCGAGGCTCGAGCCCTGCTAGCCGCCGCGCTTCATTAGCAAAGAAATGGAAGGCCTCGTTATCCGGCGCCAGCGCCAGCGCCTGTTCATAGGCTGCCGCGGCCTCCGCGTAGTCACCCAGTTCAAAGTAGACGCGCCCCAACCAGGCCCAGGCCTCGAGATAGCGCGGGTTCTCCGCAACTGCCTGCCTAAAGGCTGCTAGCGCACCCTGGAGCTGTGCCAACTGATAGCGCTCTACCCCCTGCGCGAATGCGCTGGCCGCCTCAGCGCCGTAACGCACCTGATTGCGCGCGAGCTGCAAGAAGTGGGCGGCTCGCGCATCCTGCGGATTAAGGGCCAACACCTGTTCCCAGAAGGGGATAGCGCGCTGCGGGTCGCCCAGCTCCTGGTAGCTGCGAGCTGTCCAAACCGCTGCCTCCTGGTAGCGCGGATTAGCCGACAGGGCTTGCCGAAAGTGGGTCACCGCCTCTGCCAGCCGCCCCGCCTCATACGCCGCTATACCCGCAAAAAAGGCGTTGGCCGCCTCGACTCCCCAGCGCTCCTGCGCATCGGCTACCGCGATGAAGTGGCGGGCTCTGGCGTCGTCAGGGTTACGGGCGAGAACGTGCTGCCAGTAGCGGCGTGCCTCGGCTGAGCGGCCCAGCTCCAGACTGCTGCGCCCTGCCCATACCCAGGCTTCAAGGTAGTCCGGATTAAGCTCGGTAGCGGCCCTAAACGCTTCGAGCGCCGCCTCGAACCGCCCCTCCTCGTAGGCCTCAATCCCAGCAAAAAAGCTGTCGCTGGCCGCTACGCCGTAGTCGAGCTGGCTCTGGGTACGCTCACGGAAATAAGTTGCGCCGGGGAGCCCACGCTCTACCGCCAGCTCCCAGTAGGCCAGCGCCTGCTCCGGCTCGCCCCGCTCCAGATGGATGCGGCCCAACCAGGTCAGCACATTGTTGTCGGTCGGATTTATCTCAAAGACCTGCTGATAAAAAGTGAGCGCCCCAGCCAGGTCGCCCGCCTGATAGCGGGCAAACCCCAGCTCGCCCCCGGCTTGAGAGACCTGCTCCCGGTCCAGTTCGCTCAGCTCCGCGGTGGTGGCGATATAACGCAGCCAGTGGTCCCAGGCGCGGATATACCAACCGACCTGGCCGTAAACCTGCGCCAGAAAGCGCAGCGCTTCAGGGTGTTCGGGGGCTAACTTAAGCGCCTCTTCGCCGGCGGCAACGGCCTCGCGCCACAGCGGCTGATCAATGCTGAAGACGGTGCCGGCATAGCTAACCTTAGCCTGCTCGACTAACTCACGGCCCCGCTCCAACACCTGCTGCACCTCTGCTTGAGCTTGGGCTAGAGCCAAGAGCAGGCAAACCGCCAGAGTAATCCAACCTCGCTTCACGGCTAATAACCTACCGTATTGCGGCCTGGTCCAGGTGCGCCCGCGTGACATACTGCCCAGACTGGCAGCCGTTTTCTGAACGCCCTCTAATCAGTCACCGGCCAGCCGCCGCGACTCCCGATAGAAAAACTGATAGGCCTCGTTGGTGGGCTCGAGCCGCCGGGCACGGTCATAAAACGTCGCGGCGTCGCGGTAGTGGCCCTGTTCAAAGGCGACCCGTCCCAGCCAGGCCCAGGCCGCCGCGTAGTCGGGGTTAGCCGTCGTAGCACGGGCAAAGCGCTCGCGCGCCAGGCTCAGATTGCCAGCTTCGTGAGCGCTTACCCCTTCACGGAAGGCGTTGACCGCACTTATCCCCCAGCGCGCCTGATCGCGGGCCAACTCCAGGAAGTAGGCGGCGCGCCGATCGACAGGATCGCGGGTTACCACCTCTTGCCAATAAGGGATGGCCTGCGCCGGGCGCCCAGTCTCGATCAAGATCCGCCCTGCCCAGATATAGGCCTCAAGGTGGCCCGGCACTCGATCTATCACCTGCAGGTAGTAAGCGAGCGCCTGTTCGAAGTCCCCTCGGTGGTAACTGGTAAAACCTAGCTCGTTGCCCACCAGGACAAACCACTCCTGGGCCTCAGGATCGAGGCTGCCGCCTACTTGCAGGTACTCGAGCCAGGTCCGCCAGGCCGGAAAGTACCAGCGGGTTAGGGTGTAGGCCTTGGCCAAAAAGCGCAGTGGCTCGCTGCGGCCCGGCGCCTGGCGCACCGCCTCACGGCCTAGCGCGATGGCGTCGCGCCAGAGCGGCCGGTCGGGAAAGGCCGGGATACCCGCCGCCTGAGCTTCAGCGATCCTCGCCTCCCCTAACTGAATCGACTCCCGCGCCGCCGGGTTAAGCGGCTCTTGTGCGAATACACCTACTGTAAGGCCTGCAAGAGCGATGAGGCCAAGGGCGATAAGGTAGCTAACGATTCGTTTCATGGCGCTTGTATCCTTTCTCTCCTTCCGCGATAAACCGATGCTGTCGGTTTAATCACAAATCACAGCCGTGGGCTGATCCCCCCCCAGGCTATTACACCCCGGCAGTCTCATGATCCCCGTGAGCTACCGATGAGTCTTATGACGCTAGCGATAGATCATCTTGCGGGTCATACCGCCATCAACCATGAACGACTGCCCAATAAAGCCGCTCTCGGGTGTGAGCAAGAAGGCGACCAGCACCGCTACGTCTGCGGGCTCCCCCGCCCGGCCCCCCGGTTGCTGGGCCTGATCTTCGGACGCTAAGGGCTCCTGGCGCACGTCGATCCAACCGGGACTGACGGCATAGCCGATGCCGCGCGCACCGCCGATCACCAGGGCCGCTCGCAGCTCCCTTAAGCCCATGTCACCTGGGCTTAGCGTAGCCCGCCTTGAATCTTGGCAGCACTAGCGCTCCCAAGAGCAGCGCGGCGGCCAGGAGTGACGAGTAGGCCATCACCGCTGTATCTTGCTGCCTAACGAAGATACCGATAAGGGCCCACACCACTACCAGCACAAACACCACATTGCGCTCGCGTTTGAGCATCAATAAGGCGATTATTAGGGCAGCAATGACGGTGATTACCCCCCAGAGCGCGTCCGGGAGCCCCCAGCCGCCCCAACCGGCGTTATATAGCGCAGCGGTGGTGTTAGCCACGGTAGCCACCGTCAGCCAGCCCAGATACAGGCTAAAGGGGCCGTCGATGGTCCAGCGCTCTATGGTTGGCGCGCTATCGCTGGGTTGGAGGCGCAGGTATAGAGCGATCAGCGAGAGCAGCAACCCAACCATCAGCAGCAGGCTTAGGGTTATTTGCAGGTTGTGCCAGGCCACTAGCCAGAGGCTGTTAAATAGGCAGCTTACGACAAACAGGTAGCCGATCCGCCGCAGGCGCGGGTTGTCGCGCTGAGCCGGGAGCGCCTGGTAGATGGCAAAGGCGATTAGCCCCAGGTAGATCAGACCCCAGATACTAAACACGTAGCCCGCAGGCACGAACAGCACCGGAAAGCGGTCTGACACCTCGCCGGTAGTCCGCCCAGCCAAAGGCAGTAGCGAAGCTAAGGCGTTCATAACTAGCGTCAGCAGCAGCGCCGCCACATTGGCGCTTTGCCGCAACAGGTCGCGGTTCATGGCAACCTCCTCAACAGGTTGGCCATCTCAATAGCCGACACCGCTGCCTCGAAGCCCTTGTTCCCGGCCTTGGTGCCAGAGCGCTCGATAGCCTGTTCGATAGTATCGGTAGTCAGCACGCCAAAGATGACCGGCACACCGGTCTCGAGCGCCGCCGCAGCGATGCCGCCGGCTACCATGCTACAGACATGATCGTAGTGGCTGGTCGCTCCGCGGATTACTGCGCCTAAGCAGATTACCGCATCGTAGTCACTGCTAGCGGCTAGGCGCTTGGCCACAAGGGGGATCTCGACCGCACCGGGCACCCAGGCCACAGTAATGGCCTCGGAGCTGGCCCCGTGGCGGAGCAGCGCATCCTCGGCCCCCTCGAGCAAGCGGCGGGTGATGAAGTCGTTGAAACGGCTCACCACAATACCGATCTTAAGGTCGCTCGCGGATAGCTGGCCGTTTAGCTGTCTCATGGCCCTGTTATATCAGGTATGGCGCAGGGGAATAGCAAGCGGGAGCTAAATCCACTCCTCAGAAAACAGGAGCTAGAAGCCAGGAGTCAGTAGGGGCGACCCCGCCCACAGCGTTCTTGGGCAATTCTCCCTTAATTCAGCTCCCGCCGGCGTGAGGCGCTTCTACTTCAGGCCGTACATGGCGAAACTGCCCGATGGCCGATCCTCGGTCGCTGCAATGCAGCAGCCGTGCCGCCTCTGCTAGCCTAGCTTAGGGCCTAAACATATCGAGTACAGCGTTATTGATGCTGTCGAGCGCACTGAAGCTCAGGTCCCCTTGGTCGTTAACCTGCACGGTGAAAACATTCCACCCTGCCCGCAACGCCAGGTCAGTCCCTCGACCCGACAGCGTGGTGTCGCGGTCAACAAAGAGCAGCACAAAGAAGCCGCCGCCCTCTAAGCTGGCTACGCCCAGGTAGCCGACATCATTTTCAGGACCACTCCAAGACTCGCTACCGTCGTTGTCCTCGTAAACCTTAGTGACGGCTCGAGCAAAATTAACCCCCTCGGGCGAGACGCGATACTCGGTCCCTAACCCTGGCAAGGGGATGGCGCCGCCGCGAAACGGCTGAAGCTGATCGGTCGCCAAGGGCACCGTGGTCACGCTGAAGGTGCCAACCACCAGCGGGCTACTGGCCACTTCAAGTAGCGTGCGCCCGTCGAGATCGATCACATGGATGCCCACCCGAACCGTGTCGGGCAGGGGAGCTTCGGCCTTGACTACGCCACCGACCGTAGCCGCCTGTTGCGCGAAAGCCGTCGCCATAATAAGCAAGAGTATCGTTAGTATCAGTCGCTTCATCAGAAGCTTGCCTCCAAACGCCCTTGAGTCTAGCACAGCCGCATGAAAAGCCATTTCACATGCCTTTCACGCGCTGCTCATAGCCCCGGCGCAGTATGACACGGCGTAGCTAAGGGATCAAGCGCACCGTAGCGGTCTCGAGTTGGGCGACGGTTGTTCCCGAGGTTGCTTCGCCGCGCTCGCAACGACAGGGAACCCCCCCGGATCGCTTTAAGCAGGGGGGTTGGGAGGATTTGGGAGCGAATTGTGGCGCGTGCCAAAGCGGTGCGCGAGCGCACCCTACGGGATTACGAGGGCCAAGTGCGCCAGCTCAGTGCGCGTAGCCATCCGGGTGACGCTGGTGCCACGCCCAGGCCGCAGCCACGATCTCCGCAAGCTCGGGGTAACGCGGCTGCCAACCCAGCTCACTGCGGATGCGGGTCGAGTCAGCCACCAAAGCGGCGGGGTCGCCGGGGCGACGCGCTACCACCTTGGCGGGGATGGGGTGGCCGGTCACCTGTCGGCAGACCTCGATGACCTCATTGACGGTGAAGCCTTGACCGTTGCCGAGGTTATAGGCGCGCCGCTCGCCGGGCTGGATAGCCTCGAGCGCCAGGATATGCGCCTCGGCTAGGTCCAGCACGTGGATATAGTCGCGGATGCAGGTGCCGTCTTTAGTAGGATAGTCATCGCCGAACACGCTGACGCTGCCCTGCCGCCCCAAGGCTACCTGCAACACTAGCGGGATCAAGTGGCTCTCAGGGCGGTGGTCTTCGCCAAAACGCTCCGAGGCCCCGGCGGCATTGAAGTAGCGCAGCGTAGCGTAGCCTAGCCCCAAGGTCTCACTGAGCCAGTACATGATCCGCTCGATCAGCCACTTGGACTCGCCGTAGACGCTCGCCGGTCTCACCGGAGCATCTTCTGGGATAGGGAGCTGTTCGGGGGCGCCAAATAGCGCTGCGGTCGAGGAGAAGACGATCTTCTTGACCTGGTGCTCTAGCAGCGTCTCTAGCAAAGCTAGCGTCCCAGCGCTGTTGTTAGTAAAGTACTTAAAGGGCTCGGCCATCGACTCGCCCACCAGCGAATGGGCTGCAAAATGCACTACCGCCTCGATATCGTGCCGGCGTAACGCCTGGCTAACCGTCTCACGATCGGTAATGTCGGCCAGCACGAAGGCCGCCTCGGGGTGAACCGCGGCGCGATGGCCGGTACTTAAGTTGTCCAGCACCACCACGCGGTGACCGCGCGCAATGAGCCGCTCAGTGGTGATGCTGCCGATATACCCGGCGCCGCCGGTAACCAGGATATTCATAGCCCCAGTCTAGCCGATTCAGCCTCTGCGTCGCGTGGTATCATAGCTTTATGGAGGACGCATGACCCAGCCGCGCTCAAACGGTGCTCGAGCCTCGTACATAATCTTGGCTAACCGCCTAATTCTGGCTCTCGGCCTGTGGCTGGTCGCCTCCCCTGTCGTCTTAGGCTTCTTAGCTGGGGCAGCGGGCAGCAACAGTCTGGTGATCGGGCTGGCAGTGGCGGTAGTAGCTCTGGTGCTGCTGCGGCGTGGGCAAGAAGCGGCTGGACTCAGCGTTATCACCCTAGGGCTTGGGCTGTGGACTATTCTCGCCCCCTTCCTGCTCGGCTTTGTCCACCAATACGCGGCGCTCTGGAGCCACCTCTTCAGCGGCGCGATGTTAGCGGTCTTGGCCGCCTTTAGCCTCGGTGAGGAGTTAGCGATTGAGTAAGCGCTCGGTGGTGGGCGGGAAGTGGAAGACGGTTTGTGGTAAGTGGGAAAACCCTACATCCCACAACCCACTTCCCACATACCGCATTTCAAGGCAGCTCCTCAGGGCGGTTGGCATTGGTTAGCACTTGCGCGCCACAGCGGGCTAGCACCTCAGAGACGTCCACGAAGCGTGCCCCGGCCAGCTCGGGGAGGCGGCGCATAGCAAAATCTCCACGCTGAAGCTGGTCTGCCACTAGCGGTAAGAGGCGCTGGTGATAAAGAGCAGCGAGCGGCTCGACGCCCTGTTGACCTCTCACCATGACTATCGGCGCCAGGTCGCGGCACTCCAGCAGCAGGGCCCAATACGCGGGGGTGAGGTACGGCAAGTCGCAGGCTGCGAGAGCCAGCCAGTCGTGCTGGGCATGGCTGAGCGCGCTGTGCAGGCCGCTCAGGCTATCACCGCCCCGGATAATGTCCGCGACTACCGGCACGCCAAACTCCGGATAAGGGTCGTTGGCTACGATAAAGCGCTCAGCCGCCGCGCTCAGGCTCGCTAGCACGTGGGCTAGAAGCGGCTTTCCCTGATAGATAAAGCGCGCCTTGTCGCGGCCAAAGCGGGCTGAGCGGCCACCCGCTAAAACCGCAGCGCTAAACAGGTCCGGCATAGCGGCATCATACGCGCTTGGCTACGCCGAGCGCCTCGTGCCATACTGCTCTGCATTAGGGAGACGCCATGCTCGTAACCATCGTCGGCGGTGTGGGTCTGTTTCTGCTCGGCATGCTGCTCATGACCGACGGCCTCAAGACGGCAGCGGGCTCGACCCTTAACCGTATCCTCTACCGCTTTACCCGCCTGCCGGTATTGGGGGTGTTCTCAGGTGCGCTGGTCACAGCGCTGGTGCAGTCCTCGAGCGCCACCACGCTGGCGGTCATCGGCTTTGTCGGCGCCGGGATGCTGAGCTTCCCGCAGGCGCTCGGTGTTATCTACGGCATCAACCTCGGCACTACCAGCACCGCCTGGCTAGTGTCGCTGATCGGCTTTCAGCTCAACGTCTCAGTCATAGCGCTACCGCTGATAGCGATAGGAGCGCTGTTGCGGCTCGTAGGCGCAGCGCGGCTGGGGGCCTATGGCTTGGCACTGGCCGGGTTCGGCCTGCTGTTTGTTGGGATCGCTACCCTGCAAGAGGGGATGCGCGGCGTAGCCGAGACCTTTGACCTGGCGCGTTTCTCCGGCACCGGGCTGGGAGGGGTGCTGCTGCTGGTCTTAATCGGCATGGCTATGACGGTGGTGATGCAGTCCTCAAGCGCGGCGGTAGCCACCACCTTGACCGCCTTGCACACCGGGGCCATCGGGCTCGAGCAAGCCGCAGCGCTGGTGATTGGCCAGAATATCGGCACCACCATCAAGGCGCTAGTGGCAGCGCTTGGCGCTTCGGTGGCGGCGCGGCGGACGGCAGCGGCCCATATCTTTTTTAATGTGCTCACTGCCGTACCGGCTCTGGCGCTGCTTAACTACTTCGTGCAGGGGATGCGGTGGCTAGAAGAGTCCCACGGC